>ENA-ORDC01001679-ORDC01001679.1-marine-metagenome-genome-assembly--contig:-NODE-1679-length-15453-cov-5.098205_pt1 | contig 15453 bp, 15 predicted proteins | sample MGYA00237783_ERZ508515 | MGnify/ENA primary metagenome ERZ508515 (study PRJEB26186, sample SAMN06268792) | marine metagenome | isolation source: Eden Landing Ponds, San Francisco, CA, USA | place... | reverse complement strand
GGGGGGGAGACGACGTAGCGGTTCGAGCCGCGCTTGGCGCCGCCGTACTCGGTGGCGAGGCGCTCGACGCCGACGGGCCCGCGGTCGGCGACCTTGCGCAGGAGCGAGGCCGCACGGCGGAACCAGAAGTCCTCCTGCTGGGGCGGGAGGTCTCGGCTCTGTCCGGACTTGGTGAACTGCACCCACTCCGGCTGCTCGATGCGATCCTCCAGTCGAACGGCGACCTCGTCGTTGAGGTCCGCCGCCGGGACGTCGTAGAGGGTAACCATACGGGCGATTTCACCGCCGTTCCGTTTAAAGCCGTCGTATCACCCCTCGCGTGTGAGGCGTCCCCGCGGTCGTGCCGAGGCGACTCCGGGGCATCGTTCGTCGATCCGCGACCGGTTTCGATCCGCGACCGATCGATCAGCGACTACCCGACGCTGTCGACGCCGATCACGCTCACGACCGTCCCGCCGATGATCACCGGCACCCAGTAGACCGCGCCCCGGTAGATGACGACGGCGCCCAGCGCCGCCGTCGCGGGGACGGAGACCGACGGGAGCGCCGCGAGCACGGCGACGAGCACCGCCTCGATGCCGCCCGCACCGCCCGGCAGGGGCGTGACGCCCGCGATCGCGCCCATCGGCACGACGAACAGCATCGCAGAGAAGGGGACGGGCTGGTCGATAGCGATGAACGCGAGATAGAGGGCGACCATCTGGAGGACCCAGCCGACCGTCGACGCCGCGAGCGCGAGCGCGATGCCCGTCCGGTCGGTGGCGACGCGCTCGATGGCGCCGAAGAAGTGGCCGATCCGGGACTCGACCGACTCCTCGGTCGGCGCGGAGAACACCGGGAGGAACCCGGCGACCCGGCGGATCAGCGGGACGACGACACCGACGACGCGTGTCTCGAGCGCGTACCGGTTTCGCCACCCGAGATAGACGAGTCCGGGGACGACCAACGCGAGCGCGACGACGACCCCCGTCGCCAGTCGGAGGCGGGTGCCGAACGTCGTCTCGGTGGCGAAGTAGGCCGCGCCGACGAGCGCGAGCGTGATCGAGGGAACGAAGTTGAGCGTGTCGACGCTGGCGATGGCCGCGAGGCCGCGCTCGTACTCCGTGTCGGCCACCTTCGCGATGAGCAGCGCGGTGACGGGTTCGCCCCCCGCCTGGCCGAACGGCGTGACGTTGTTCGAGAACATCGCGCCGTTGAACACGAGGAACGACCGACCGACCGACAGCCGGATGCCGAGCACGCCGAGCACGGTTCTGAGCGCGATCGACCAGGCGACGAGCCACCCGAGCGTGACGAACACGACGAGCACGACCGTCTCGATCGAGGCGGCCCGGAGCACGTCGAGGAGGTCGCCCACGCCGACGAGATACAGGAGCACGCCGAGGACCGCGAACGCGCCGAGAAACCCCACGACGGTGGCGCGTAGCTGGTCCGAATCCATACCCGGACGCTCGCCGGGCGGCCGCTTCAAGCCTCCGGAACCGCGGGCGAACAGCCGCCGGGCGGTGGCTCGATCCGCGCGAACCCGACCGGGTCGGCTCCCCGAAGGGAAACACCGTAGGTGTCGGCGCGGAAACGGGACATCGATGGACGAACGCGAGGCGCTCGCCCGGTTGGCCGACACACTCCCGGGCGCGGGCGACGACTGTGCCGTCGTCGGTGACAGGGTACTCACGACGGACATGCTTCACGAGACGACCGACTTCCCCGCCGGCGTCGACCGCTACACCGCCGGGTGGCGGGCCGTCGGCGCCTCGCTGTCGGACGTAGCGGCGATGGGCGCCGACGCGGAGGCCGCCGTCGCGGCCTACGGGGCGCCGCGGTTCGATCCCGACGAGGTCCACGAGTTCGTGCGCGGCGCCCGGGAGGTATGCGAGGCGGTCGGCGGCGAGTACGTCGGCGGCGACCTCGACAGCCACGACGAGTTCACCGTCGCGACGACCGCGCTCGGGCGGACCGACGACCCGATCCGACGCGGCGGCGCCGAGCGCGGCGACGCGGTGTGCGTGACCGGCGCGCTCGGCCGGAGCGCCGCCGCGGTCCGCGCGTTCGAGACCGGCGATGCCGAGCGTGGAAACGAGCTGTTCAGGTTCACCCCTCGCGTCGCCGCCGGGGTCGCCCTCCGGCCCTACGCGACGGCGATGATGGACTCCAGCGACGGGCTCGCACGGTCGCTGCACCAGCTCGTCGAGGCGAGCGACGTGAGCGACCTCGGGATGGACATCACCGAGTCGTACGTCCCCGTCGCCGACGCCGTTCGCGAGGGGTTCGACGATCCCGGGCGGCGTCGAGAGGCGGCGCTGTTCTTCGGCGAGGACTTCGAACTCGTGTTCACGCTCGCGAGCGACGACGTGGAGGCGGCGCGGGCGGCCTCGCCGACGCCGATGGCCGTGATCGGGAACGTGACCTGGGACGGGATCAGGATGGACGGCGAGCCGCTTCCGGACCGGGGCTACGGCCACGGCGGGCACTGAACGGAGGGACGCCGCCGACGGGCGCGTTCAGAGGGTCGTCACCTGGATCGGGACGAGCATGAAGCACAGCAGCCCCAGCGCGAACGTGAGCACGCCGACGGCGATGCGCTTCGGGCCGAGCGACGAGTCGTCGATGGGATCCGCAGGGCCGCGGTAGGCGATGAACGCCGAGAACAGTCCCCAGAACGCCCACAGTCCGACCGACTCGTTGAGCCCGAGGTCGCGAACGAAGTAGAGGTACGCGGAGATGCCGAACAGCGCGGTGGGCACGAACGCCGCGAGCGTCTCCTGACGCCGTCCAACCATCGCGCGGACGATGTGTCCCCCGTCGAGCTGTCCGACCGGGAGGAGATTGAGGACGGTGAAGAACATCCCGACCCACGCACCCATGATCACCGGGTGGGCCGTCTTCGTCGGGTCGGTGTACCCCGTCGGCTGGTTCAGCGCGGCTGCGATGAGGTCCAACAGCGGCGGGTTGTTGAAGACGATGACCTGCCCGCCGCCGAGCACCGACTGCGGAACCGTGAACGGACCCAGCAGGAGCCCGACCACCGTGACGACGATCGTGGCGGCGAGCCCGGCGAGCGGGCCGGCGACGCCGATGTCGAACAGCGCCTCCCGGTCGGGCATCTGCCCACGCATGCGGATGATCGCGCCCATCGTTCCGAACGGGAGGATGAACGGGATCACGTACGGGAGCGACACGTCGACGCCGTGGTAGCGACCCAGCGCGTAGTGGCCGAGCTCGTGCGTCAACAGCACGCCGAGGACGGCGGCGGTGAACGGCCACGCCTGTAGCACGGCCAGTGGGTTCTCCTGAATCACCGGGACGGGGACGTAGTACCACACGACCGCGCCGACGAGCAGCGTCGAAACCATCGTCGCGATCAACAGCGCGACGTTGAGCCACGGGATCCCGTCGATCCCGTCGGAGTAGGGACTGGCTACCACGACGTCGAGGCCGCTGTCGGTGGTGACGACCTGTACCTCGTAGCCGGCCTCCCGAAACGCGGGCCAGACATGACGGACCAGTTCGCGCTCGCCGACGTCGCTGACCCCGTAGTAGAGGATCCGATCGTCGTCGCGCCGGATCTCCGAACAGTGGAAGACGGCGTCGAGTTCGGGGGGACGGGGGGGATCGACTGCGGCCGCCTCACTCATCGACGGACGTTCGCCGCGAACGGGCATAAGTCCTCGGCGCCGGACGCGCCACCGGACGGTGTGACGGACAGGTTGGCGACGTGACGAACGGGACGGGCGGCGGTGTGAATGTGGTCGAAAACCGCCAAGGGAACGGTCGGGGACCGGAACGGGGACCACCCGTGAGTCTGGGACCGACAGGGAGTCCGGTACGTCTCGTCAGTTCGCCGGCTCGATGCGCCAGGTCGTGGCCGACGTGTACGACCACTTCTCGATCGTGAGCCCGCAGGCGGAGTCCTTGAGCTTCACCATCAGGGCGCCGATCTCTTTCGCCGAGAGTCCGACCTCCTCGGCGATGAACTTACTCTTGAAGTAAAGCTCGCCGTCCTCGGCCTTCTCACGCAGGAACGTCGCGAGACGCTCCTCCTTGGAGGGGGTGTCGGTCGAGGCACGGTCGGCGTCGGAGGGTTGTACGGTTGCGCTCATTGTGTCACCTCGATTCATCCTACGGCCGTCCGGGGGCATATAAAGTCCAGTTCGTTGGGGGTGATTCGAGTCCGTTCAGGAGATTTCTGCCATGAAAGGACCTGACCGAACGTTTTACGATCGTTTGAGAGACCGTTAGACAGTTCATACTCTTCTATAAACCCGTTTCGTCCAGATCATCGGCTGGCGTACCGATGGGGGCACACACCAATATATTCAGAACAATATAGAAGAAACAATCCCCGAACGGGCTCTCGCGCGGGGACGACGCACGACCGCTCCGACTCACTCGGAGCGCTCGTGGACCCAGAACTCCTCCGACTCGGTGGTCTCCTTCTTGAAGATCGGAACCTCGTCCTTGAGCCGGTTGATGCCGTCCTCGACGGTTCGGAACGCTTCGGTGCGGTGCCCCGCGAGCACGACGACGAAGACGATGTCCTCGCCGTCGGCGACGGTGCCGACGCGGTGGTGCATCCGCACGTCGAGTACACCGTCGCGTTCCTCCAGTTCCCGTTCGATCCGAGCCATCCGTTCGGCGGCGACGCCCTCGTACTTCTCGAAGGTCAGCGCCTCCGTCGGATCGTCGTCCAGGGCGTCCCTCACACGGACGCGGCCGGTGAACGTCGCGATGGCGCCCGCTCGGTCGGCGTTCTCGCTGGCTTTCGCCTCCTCGACGAGGGTCCCCAACGTGACGTACGGGTCACTTGTCTCCACGGCGGCGACCAGTCCGTCGAGAGCGAGATCGGCCGCGTCGTCGACGCGCTCTACTACGTCGCCGGGGACGCGCTCGTCGCCGACAACGACCGTCGGGAGCCGGAGCTTCGAGAACCCCGCCACGAGCGCGTAGTCGAACTCAGGCGCGAGCCGATCGAGGATCTCCCCGAACTCCGCGTCGGTGCCCGACCCCGTCCAGGATCCATCGTCGGCGAGGCGATACGCCGCGTTCGCGTCGCCGGAGGCGTCGTCGGGGCCCGCGGCGTGATGATCGTCGAGCGTCGCGTCGGTCGCGCCGGCGTCGTCGTGCCGAACGGTCGCCACCCGGCCGTCGAGTTCGGCCGACAGCGGCGCGAGGAGGTCGGCCGTTCCCGGGCCGACGAGCGAGAGCGTACGCATGTCCGAGAGAGAGTGAGCGAGCGGCTTAGGCCTTCGCCTCGGATCGGCTGGGAAGGCCGTCGCGGACGCCGATCACACCTCGATACGGAGGCAGGCGTCGGCGCCCCGCTGGAACTCGAACGGGACCGACTCGACGGCGGGGACGTACCCCGCGCGTTCGAGGTCCAGGAGGAGGTCGTCGAGGGCCCCGTAGCGGTCGGCGCCGAAGTCGTGCAGCGGGAACACGCGGACCTCCCCGCGGGCGACTCGACACAGCTCCCGGAGCGCCGCGAGGTGGAATCCGTGGTCGAGGCGGTCGGCGTACAGGAACAGGAAGTGCGCCGAGCAGACGAGGTCGAAGGAGTCGTCGGGGAACGGGAGGTCGGGGAGCGCAGCGGCGACGTACCGCCCCGGCACCGCGCGGCGGTGGGCGAGGAAGCGAGCGAGCGCCGCCCGCCGGTACGTCGCCAGGTCCGCGGGATCGTCGTAGAATTCCCACCGATACAGGTGCTCGACGCCGTCCAGTTCGTCGACCGCCCGTGTGGCGTCATCGCGGCCACGCGCCGCCAGATCGTCGAACGGGAGCGCGTAGACGGGGTCGACGGCGTACGCGTCCGCGCCGCGGGCGACGGCCCCGGCGGTGAACCCGCAGGCTCCGCCTGGGCAGTCCAGCACCCGCAGGCCGTCGAGATCCGTCTCTCCGAGCCCGAGCATCCGCTCGTACTCCGCGACCGTCCGCCCGATGAACGCGACCCCGTCGAACCCGTACCGGTCGGCCGCGGGTCCGGTCTGTTCCGACATTGTCGTATGATTCTATTCATTGATGTATAATTCTGTCCTCGTCATGGGGTAGAGTCACAGATCACCGCGAGCCGTGGTGACACGCCGTCGAAACCGCCGAAACGTCGACGCTCCGGGAGCCTTAAGAGCGAAACGGAGGTAGGCGAGTGCAATGAGAGTAGTCCTGTCGCTCGGCGGAAGCGTCCTCGCGCCGGAGCTCGATCCGGAGCGGGTGGCCGCGTACGCGAACGCCATCGAGCGTCTGGTCGGCGAGGGCTGTGAGCTGGGGGTCGTCGTCGGCGGCGGCGGCGTCGCGCGCGACTACATCGGTGCCGCGCGGGAACTGGACGCCAACGAGGTCCAACTCGACCAGCTCGGTATCGACGTGACGCGGGTGAACGCTCGCCTGCTGATCACGGCGCTCGGATCCGCCGTGGACCCGTCGCCGGCTCACGACTACGACGAGGCGGCCGGCGCCATCCGCCGCGGCGACGTGTCCGTGATGGGCGGCGTCACACCCGGCCAGAGCACCGACGCGGTCGCGGCCGCGCTCGGGGAGTACGTCGACGCGGACCTGCTCGTGTACGCGACGAGCGCGGACGGGATCTACGACGCCGACCCGAACGTCGACGAGGCGGCCGAACAGTTCGTCGAGATGACCCCGGAGGAACTCGTCGAGGTCGTCGTTCCGATGAGTCGGGACGCCGGCGCCTCGGCCCCGGTCGACCTGCTGGCGGCGAAGCTGATCCAGCGCGCCGGAATGCGGACCGTCGTCCTCGACGGACACGACCCGACGGCCGTTGAGAACGCGGTACTGCGCGGCGAACACACCGGGACCGACGTGGTTCCCGCGGGCGGGGAGGAGCCGACCTACTGGGCACAGCGATGAGCGCCGACAGCGAGGACGGAGCCATCGATCCGCACGCGGTCGGGAGCCGCGGCGGCGACGGCGAGGGCGACGGCGACGCGCACCACGCCTTCTGGGCCGACGAGGTCGCCGACGCGGTCGAGGCGCGTGACCCCGAGGAGCCGATCGTCATCAAGGGCGGCGTCTCCCCCTCCGGCATCGCCCACATCGGCAACTTCAACGAGATCATCCGCGGCTACTTCGTCGCCGCGGTGCTGCGCGAGCGCGGCCACGAGGTCCGACAGGTGTTCACTAGCGACGACAAGGACGCGCTCCGGAAGCTCCCCCGGAAGCTCGCGGACACCGACGGCAACGTCGTGGAACTGGGTGACGTGAACGCCGGCGCGCTCGGACAGAACCTCGGGAAGCCGTACACGGACATCCCCGACCCGTTCGGGGACGGCCACGACTCCTACGCCGCCCACTTCGCGGCGCTGCTTTCGGCGGACGCCGAGGCGCTCGGGATCCCCGTCGAGATGGTGTCCAACACGGAGCTGTACGCCGACGGCACGTTCGACGAGGTCGTCGAGCGCGTCCTGCGTAACGCCGACGCCGCCCGCGACACGCTCGAGGAGTATCAGGACAAGATCGACGAGGACTACGTTCCCTTCATGCCGCAGTGTTCGGAGTGCGGCATGCTCACGCAGGACGTAAGCGATGTCGACGTGGACGCCCGCGAGGTCTCCTACCGCTGTTCGGGGATCGAGGCCGGCGACCGCTTCATGGAGGGCTGTGGCCACGAGGGCGTCGCCTCGTTCCGCGAGGGGAAGCTCCCGTGGCGATTCGAGTGGCCCGCTCAGTGGGAAGTGCTCGGCGTCGACTTCGAGCCGTTCGGGAAGGATCACGCCGAGGGCTCGTGGCCCAGCGGCGTCGACATCGCTCGGGAAGTGCTCGGGAACGAGCCGCCCGTCCCGATGGTGTACGAGTGGTTCACGCTCAACGGCGAGTCGCTCTCCTCCTCCGAGGGACACGTCGTCACCGTTCAGGAGGTGCTTGACCTCATCGAGCCGGAGGTGCTGCGCTACTTCTTCGCGCGGAACCCGAAGAAGGCGAAGGACTTCGACGTCGAGCGGCTGGACCAACTGGTCAACGAGTTCGACCGCTTCGAGCGGGCGTACTTCGGGGAGGCGGGCCCCGACGAACGTTTCGCGGCGTTCGCGGAGCGGGCGTACCCCTTCGTCGTCGACGAGGTGCGCGAGGGACGCGTCCGTCTGCCGTACACGTTCGCCGCGGTGCTGGGCATGGTCGACGACCGCGAGTTCCGGATCCAACTCGCGCGCGACGAGGGGCACTTCACCGAGGACACGCCCGAGTGGGCCATCGAGGACGCGCTGGAGCGCGTCGAGCGCGCCCGGCGGTGGGCCGAGCGCTGTGACAACGAGTACAACTACCGGCTCCAGTCGGACCTGCCCGACCACGACTTCGACGCCGACGTCGAGGCGGCGCTGGACGACCTCGCCGACTTCGTCGCGAAGGGCCACGACGGCGAGGCGATCCAGGGCGAGATCTACGAGACCGCCCGGCGCCACGACGTGGAGGTGGGCGACTTCTTCGCCGCCGGCTACCGGCTGTTCTTCGACGAGACGCAGGGGCCGCGGCTGGGCGAGTTCCTCGGGGAGTTGGAACGCGAGTTCGTCGTCGATCGGCTCCGTCGCGAGGCGTGAGAAGCGGGGACGAGCGAAAGGGGGGCACCGAACAGCCCACGAGAGAGCGAGGCCGGCCCGCGCTGTCCGTCCCGGAGCGAGGATCACACACGGTCGAGATCGGCGTCCCCCGGATCGGCCGCGAGACCAACTGACTGGTAAGTCAGTGCGGGTTTCGGCGACCGAAACCCTTAGTGAGTGACGGCGAAACCGTCGAGTAATGCGGAAGAGCGGCCCGCCGCGTGGCCTCATCTCGTACATCGTGCTGGAGCTCCTCGAGGAGAAGCCGCGGTACGGCTACGAGATCCTCAAGGAGATCACCGACATCAGCGGGGGTCACTGGGAGCCGTCCTACGGCTCCGTCTACCCCATCCTCTACAAGTTCGAGGAGGAGGGGTACGCCGAACGGATCGAGCGCGAGGACGAGCCCGACCGGAAGTACTTCGCGCTGACCGAGGAGGGTCACGACCACCTCGCGGAGAAACGGACGGAGGTCGGCGGGAACGCGCGCGACTTCGCGGACGTGATCCTCGGCTTCTATCACATGTACGTCGCGTTCGCCACCGACGACCGCTTCAACGTCGACCCGTCGGACGACGACTGGTGTTTCGACGGCGAGTACTCCGGCTGGATCGCCGAGCAGGTGATCCGCCACCACGAGCGGGACTTCGGCGAGTTCGAGCGCGTCCCCGACACCCCCGAGGAGTTCCACGCCCGACAGGGCGACGCCGACGCGCCCGACGGCGACGGGACGGGGGACGGCGACATGAGCGGTGACCCCGACGACGACGACCGGCCGGGGGAGGCCGCCGCCGACGGCGGAACGAACGCCTGAGCCGGGCTGCGGGCCGAGAGCCTCCGAGACTCAGAGGAACTGCGGGGCGAACATGACGACAAGCAGCGCCGCGAGCATCGTGAGTCCGACGGAGGTGGTGAGCGTCGTGACCAGCCGATCGCGGTTCGACACCGGGAGTCGGGAGACGAGCCCCTCGGCACCCATCCGAAGGAGTCGACCGCCGTCGAGCGGGTAGCCGGGAATGCAGTTGAAGATCCCCAGTTGGACGTTGATCCAGCCGGTCCAGAACAGCACGTTCGCGATGAGGAACACCGGACCCTCGCCCAGCGGCGCGAGCGGACCGGTCACGTCGTAAAAGCCCGCGAACTCGCCGTAGAACCCCGCGAAGTTGTACGGGAGCGCCGCCGAGACGGCGCTCGCGAGCGGGAGCAGCAGCGCGGCGTACACCAGCCCGAGCGGCGTGCCCGCGATGCCGCCAAGTCCCGGCGGGAGGTCGCCGGCGTCCCCGCCGAGCAGCGCGAGGTACGCCTCAGCGGGGTACCGCTCGATCCCGAGGTCGTCGACGACGACGCCGGAGACGCCACGGGTCACCACGATCCCCACCCGGGGGTCGTCGGCGGTGCCGCCGAGCGCGACGTCGACCTCGCGGAACTGGCCCTCGGCGTACACCCGCAGCGTCACCGTGTCGCCGGGATCGTACGCGTCGCCGGAGAGCGTGCGGTCGAGGTCGTCGTAGTCGAGGATCCGCTGCCCGTCGATCCGGGTGACGGTGAGCGTGCCGGAGAGGTTCGTCTGGTTGGCCAGCGCGCCGGTCTCGGAGACGTTCGTGACGTACGCGCCGAGCGGGGCGGTGACCTCGCCCTCGCTGGTGGAGAGGCGAGCGATCTCGTGCTCGCTGGCGACCTCACGGAACGCCTCGACCGTGGACACCTCGGTGCCGTTGACGGCGGTTATCTGTGCGGCATCACCCTCCGGGTCGACCGAGAGCCCGAGCGGGTTCCCCTCGACCGCGCCGACGACGGTGACCAGCAGCCCGCCGGTGAGGAGTCGCTCGGTGCGCCGATACCGGCGGACAACGGCCGCTACATCCTGCGAGAGCGTACCCCGTTCGCCGGGACCGAGCCGTTCGTCGGGTTCGACCTGTCCGCTGGAAACCATTTTCGCGGCTGTCACCGCCGCGCGGATAGTCGTTACGCTCGGCGTTCGCGTCTGCCACGCCTGCCCCGTCCGCGTCCACTGTGTCCCACGCTCCCGTCCGCCAGTTCGGATCCGCGATCCGAACGCTCAAAAGCCGGGATCGGTTGGGTCCGGTATGAGCGTCGCCGCGCGCCTGGGCTACCTGCTCGTCCTCCTCGCGGTCGGTGTCGGCGCGCGGCAGGTCGGACTTCTGAACGAGCGCCGCAGGGGCTGGCTCAACGACCTGGCCTTCTACGTCGCGCTCCCGGCACTCATCTTCTCGTCGACGTACGACCAGCCGCTCGCGGACCTCGTCTCGCCGGCGTTGGTCGGTGGCGCGCTCCTGGTGTTCGCGACGATGGTCGGACTGGCGTGGGCGGTCCACAGTCGCCGGGCCGCTCGCTCGCGCCGGAGCGTCGCAGTCGTGCAGTCGTATCACTCGAACCTCGGGTTCCTGGGCGTCCCGCTGGTCGGCGCGACGCTCGGCGAGTCCGCGGTCGCGACTGCCAGCGTCGTCCTCGGCGTCGGCGTGCTCACCCAGACCCCGCTGACCGTCGGGTCGCTCATCGCGATCAACGACGCCGACGCCGATATCGGGGACGAACTCCGCGGCATCGCGACCAACCCCGTCCTCATCGCGCTCGCCGCCGGCCTCACCGCCTCCCAGGTCGGCCTCTCGGTTCCGGGAACGGTCGACACCGGCCTCGGCGCCGTCTCCGAACTCGCGCTGCCCGTCGCGGTGCTGTGTGTCGGTTCCTCTCTCGTGCTGTCCAGCGAGGGGCTGGACTACGGCCTGACGGGGTCGGTCGTCGCGATGAAAGTGGGGGTGATGCCGCTGGTCGCCTGGGGGGTGTTCACCCTGCTGGCGGTCGACCCGGTCGCCATCGCACCCGCGGTTCTGATGTTCGGGATGCCGACGGCCGTCTCGACGTACGTGTACGCGAACGAACTCGGCGGCGACGCGCAACTGGCCTCGCTCAACGTCTTCGTCACCACCGTCGCCTCGCTGGCCAGCGTCGCCGTCATCGTGCAGGTGCTCGGGTGAGCGGCCGCGGCCTGCATCGACCGGGCGCCGACACACGGTTTTTTCGGCGTTCCCAACCCACCGCGGGTATGGCATATCATCACCTCGACCCCGACGCCCTCGACCCGACGCCTGACTATCCCTGCGACCGCCGCGGGGTCTCCGACGCGGCGGAACTCCACGCGCTCCATCTCGCCACCTACGAGATGGCCTCCGGCGAGCAACTCCCCCGCACCTACCACTACCACGATCGCCGCGAAGAGGCCTTCTACGTGCTCGACGGGACGCTGCACGTCGAGACGCCCGACAGTGAGTTCGTCGTCGAGTCCGGCGAGGTGTTCGTCGCCGAACCGGAGAGCCCCCATCGCGCGTACAACCCCGACTCGGCCGACGAGTCGGTGCGGGTGCTGGGGACGGGCGCGCCGAAGTCGGACATCGCCCACCCCTACGAGCCAGACGGCGAGTAGGCAGCGCCGTCCGGGAGCGGGTCGGGCGGTCCGACGGCGAGAGGGCCAGCGGTCCGGGACCGGGTCGCGCGGGAAAACTGGGTATCCTTTTGCCCCCACCGGTCGCAGGGGGTGGTATGACGAACAAGCAGGCAGTCCAGCAACGCATCGTCGACAGCGGCGTGACGGCGGTCCTGCGGGGGATCGACGAGTCGGACATCGTCCCGGTCGCCGAGGCCATCCACGAGGGCGGCGTGACGGCCATCGAGATCACGGCCGACGCCAAGCGCTGCAGCGACATGATCGCCGGCGTCGACCGCGCGATGGAGGGCACCGACGCGGTCGTCGGCGCCGGCACTGTCATGGACGCCGCCGCCGCGCGCAACGTCATCGAGGCCGGCGCGGAGTTCGTCCTCGCGCCCAACCTGAACGAGGACGTCATCGACGTCTGCAACAGGGCAGGCGTCGTCGCTATTCCGGGCGTGATGACGCCCACCGAGGCAGCCCAGGCGATGGAGGCCGGCGCGGACATCCTGAAGATGTTCCCCGCTTCGACGGTCGGGCCGGGCCACATCGGCGCGCTCCAGGGCCCGCTGGGCGACGTGCCGATCATGCCGACCGGCGGCGTCTCGACGGACAACGTCGCCGACTACTTCGAGGCCGGTGCGGTGGCCGTCGGCGCCGGGTCGGCGCTGGTCGACTACGAGGCCATCGCGAACGACGACTGGGACGGGGTGCGAGAATCCGCTGCCGCGTTCGTCGAAGCTATCGAATCCGTGCGGGACTGAGACGCAACGCGCGCTCGCACCTGGTCGGTTGGTACTGACTACTTATCGCCGTCGAGAGCCTACGGCTCCCATGGCATCCGAACGCGAGGAGGTCGCGAACACGGTCGAGCGACTCGTCGAGGAGGCCGGCGGCTGGGACCACGTCACCGTCGATGAGCATCGCTTCGGCGGGACGGAGTTCCGGGTCGGACCGCGGGAGATCGGCCACGTTCACGCCTGGGGGATGCTCGACATCGCCTACCTGCGCAAACTCCGTGACGTCCTGATCGACGAGGGACACACCGGGATCCATCACCTCCTCGCGGAGTCGGGCTGGACAACCTATTACGTCGAGTCGGCCGCCGACTACGACCACGCGCGGTGGCTCCTCCGACTCTCCTATCTGTATCACGTCGCGGTCCTCCAGCAGACGCCCGCCGGTGCCGAGGAGTTCGTCGACGTGGACGTGGCGGCCGAACTCGACACGATGGACCTCGGCGACGACGTCCGCGCCGCGTTCGAGCGACGGTGACCAGCTCGCGGTCGACGGGCCGGTTGGCGGGCCGATCGCCGTCCCGTCACCGCTAAGGGCCCGCGCACGGACTGGCGCGTATGGAAGACCGGTCGCTCGACGACTTTCTCGACGCCGGCAGCGACGACTCCGACGAGAGCGACGCGACCGACGAAAGCGACGCGACCGCTGAGCCCGACACCAGTGATGCGAGCGGGGCGACCGACGAGCGGGTCGCAGACGAAGCGACCGAGGCGGAAGTCGAAGCGGCGACCGAGGCGGAAGTCGAAGCGGCGACCGAGGCGGAAGCCGAAACGACCGACACCGACGAGTCGGCCGGCGTCGACGCGGACGCGGTCGAGCCTGCGGTGTCGACCTACGTCTGGTCGGCGACCGGCGGCGAGTGTGCGGCCTGCGGCGCGACCGTCGACCGGCGCTGGCGACAGGACGACGAGCTGGTCTGTCCCGAGTGCAAGGAGTGGTAGGGTATCGTTCGGCGCCGACGCGGTTCGAGTCGCAATCGCACCTGATCCTGCGCGGTGGAAGTCTCCAGTTTGCCCAGAGCGGCTGGCTCCTCGAAAACCGACCCGAACAGCGACCGGTCAGTCGATCCGGATCGCGGGACGGCCCGGCTCGGCTTTGGCGGCGAGGTCGTCGTCGGCCTCGTCGGCGGACTGGACGACTATCTCGGCGTCGAACTCGCGTTCGATGAGCCAGGCGGCGCGTTCGAGCGCGGCCAGTTCCGCCCCGGGGGCGAGCACGTCGCCGAGCGCCTCGCGCTCGGCCTGCAGGTCCTGGGCGAAGTCGGCGGCGGCGTCGCCCTGTGCGCGGATCTCGTCGTGGCCCATCAGGTCGCCGATCAGGTTCGGGGCGTCGGACTCGCGGGCGAGCTCGTGGGCGCGGTGTTTCCAGTCGGGCGCGACGGCGAGCGTGACCGTCTCGGGGTTCTCGATGCCGACGGTGTCGACGATGTCGCGCACGTCCTCGCGGGTGTTCTCGACGAGGCGGGCCTCGATTTCGTAGTCGGCGGGCGCGTCGGCGCCGGGCCACTCGGCCTCGGCGATCAGCCCCTCCCCACCGAGACGCTCCCAGACCTGCTCGGCGACGTGGGGCGCGACGGGCGCGAGCAGTTTCGTGACGGTGACGACGCCGTTCTCGAAGACCTCGGCGTCGGGCGCGGTGTGGTCGCGGTAGCGGCGCAACAGGGAGACGAGTTCGCGGGCGGCCTGGAGCGCGTGGTTGAACCTGAAGGCCTCGAACTCCGCGGTGGCGGTCGCAGCGGTCGCCGCGATCTCGCGAGCGACGTAATCGTCGACGGGCTCGCGGGCCGCGTCGTCGGTCTCGACCGCGCCGTCGGCGAACGTCGCGGCGAGGTCGTGGACGTTCTGGAGGAACCCGTGAGCCGACTGGACGCCCTCGGGGTTCCAGGCGAAGTCCTTCTCGGGCTGGGCGGCCTCCATGATGAACAGCCGCGCGGTGTCGGCGCCGTACTCCTCGATGATGCGCTCGGGCGAGACGCCGTTGCCCCGAGATTTGGACATCTTGTTGCCGTTCTCGCCCAGCACCATCCCCTGGTTGGTGAGGTTGACGAAGGGTTCGCGCACCCCGTCGACGAGGTCGATGTCGTCGAGGACCTTCGTGAAAAAGCGGGCGTACAGCAGGTGCATCACGGCGTGTTCGATGCCGCCGACGTACCGGTCGACGGGCATCCAGTCGCTGGCCCGCTCGGTGTCGAAGGGCACCTCCTCGGCGTCGGGCGAGCAGTAGCGCAGGAAGTACCACGAGGAGTCGACGAAGGTGTCCATCGTGTCCGTCTCGCGCTCGGCGGGGCCGCCGCAGTCCGGACAGGTCGTCTCTTTCCACTCCGTCGCGGCGTCGAGCGGGTTGCCCGTCGTGTGGACGAACTCCGGCAGTTCGACCGGCAGTTCCTCGTCGGGGACGGGGACGAACCCGCAGTCGGGACAGTCGACCATCGGGATCGGCGTGCCCCAGTAGCGCTGCCGGGAGATGAGCCAGTCGCGCAGTTTGAACTCGACGCGGTGCTCGCCGTCGAAGACGTCGACGAACTCCTCGCGGGCCTCACCACTCGTGAGGCCGTCGTACTCGCCGGAGTCGACGAGGACGCCGTCTTCCGTGTAGGCGGCCTCCTCGACGTCGACCTCGTTGGGCGAGACTTCGGCGTCGGGTGCGGGTTCGACGACCTGCCGGATC
>ENA-ORDC01001675-ORDC01001675.1-marine-metagenome-genome-assembly--contig:-NODE-1675-length-15499-cov-3.832382_pt1 | contig 15499 bp, 13 predicted proteins | sample MGYA00237783_ERZ508515 | MGnify/ENA primary metagenome ERZ508515 (study PRJEB26186, sample SAMN06268792) | marine metagenome | isolation source: Eden Landing Ponds, San Francisco, CA, USA | place... | reverse complement strand
GTACGTCGCGACCGACTCCGCGAACGTCACGGTACTGCCGAGTCTCGCGAACGACGAACTCTACGTCCTCTGGAACACCTCCGGAATCCCCCTCGAATCTCAGGCCGAGCGAAACCGCTACCGGGCGGCGCTGACGCTCACCGACGAGAGCGGCCTCTCGGAGGGTTCACAGACGGCCGCGACGACGACGTTCGAGCTGGAGCGTCAGTCGGTGTCGCTGTCGCCGGCGAACGATTCGGTGCACTACCCCTGGGAGGACGACACCTTCGCAGTGACGGGATCGACGAACCGCGCGCCCAACACCGAACTGGAGGTCCGCCTCCGCTCGTCGGACCCGAACGCGTTCCTCGAACTCGCGGACGCGACGGTCGACGAGGACGGGGACTTCGAGGCCTCGTTCGACCTCTCGTCGCTCACCCGCGGAACGAACGCGACGCTGTGGGTTCGCGATCACTTCCTCGAGACGACCCAGGAAGTCCGTCTCGTCGCGCCGGACCCGTCGGTCCGGATGGAGAATCAGACCGTGAACGGGACGACCGTCGACGTTTCGAGCGTCGAGGTCCCTGCGGGCGGATTCGTCCGGTTGGCGGACGCGAACGGCGAGTCGGTCGGCCGCAGCGACTACCTCGGACCGGGTCAGCACGCGAACGTGTCGGCCGAACTCGGCACCGCGCTGTTCGAGGATCAGCGTCTCAGAGCGGAACTGGTACGCCCGGGCGAGGACGGGGCGTACGACCCGGGAGCCTCGGCGTACGCGACGGATGGATACGCGGTCAACGACACCGCACAGATCGAGTTCCCGCCGGCACCGACCGAGACGAGCACACCCACGCAGACGGCGACCGCGACGGTGACGCCCTCCGCGACGCCCTACCCCGTGGTGACCCGGACGCCGCTGGATCCCTCCGGGGCCACGCGGTCGAGTCTCCCGCTGTCCCCGGGTGTCGCCGTCGCGGCGCTCCTCGGGGCCGCCGCGCTCCTCGCTCGGCGAGGTGAGTCGTCGTGATTCCGGAACTGGAACCGGACGAGTTCGTCGCGTTCCTCTCGGACCTGTGGGACGCCCGTGGCTGGGAGACGTCCGTTCGCGAGCGCACCGACGAGACGCACTTCGTGATCGGCCGACGCGGCGACGGCAAGCGCGGGATCATCTACGTCTTCCCGACGGCGACGGCGACGGTGACCGAACGGCACCTGAAACAGTTCGTCGGCTTCTGCCGGAAGCGCGGTATCGACGTCGCCGTCGTCGCGACGCAGGGCGCGTTCGCGGACGGTGCCCAGCGGATCGCCGGCCAACGGAGCGTCCACCTGCTCGATCGTTCGTCCCTCGAAAACACGGTCGAGGAGGGCGGTTTCGAGGACGTACTGGGAACATACACCGAGACCAGCGGCCTCGACGCAGCCGTCGAGAAACTGGACGCACTCGGCGTGCCCGTCCCCGAGGCGCTCGTCGCGCGAGTCGGGAGCGCGGGGGCTGTGATCGGATCGCTCCGGAATCGGTTCGACTGCGGCGGCGACGGCGGTTCGGACGAGCACGCCCGTGGCGGCGACAGCCTCTCCGGCGCGTCGTCGGGTCGTGACTCCGGCGACGACTCCGGCGCGGCCGACGCGAATCGTCTCGGCGCGCTGCGGTCGCGTCTCAACGGATTCTCGTCGCGCTCGATTCCCGCCGTGGTGATCCCGCTCGTCCTCGTGGTCGCCTTCGTCCTGGGGGCGACGATGGGGCCGGCTCTCGGGGTCGGCAGTCCGCTCGCATCCGGCGGCGACGGTGGCACGGACGTCTCGGCGGTGTCGACCGCCGGCGCGAACGCGACCGTCGAGGTCCGGTGGAACGCGAAGTCGACACAGTCGCTGCGGGTCAACGGAACGACGTACGACGCGCCGGAGGGTCAGGCGTTCCTCCTCGTGCGGATGAACGTCACCAACAGGGTCGCAGAGCCCACGCAGCTCGATCGGTCCGGGTTGGTGGTCGACGTCGCCGGCGAGCGGTACGCCCACCAACCGCTCGACGGCGTGACCGGGTTCCCCTCCGCCGGACTGTTCGCCCCGGAGGAGTCCCGCGAAGTCTGGACGGTCTTCAGTATCCCCGAAAACGGAACGAGCGCGACGCTTCTCACGACCGGTGATACGGGCGTGCGGTTCGTTCACGACGCCTCGGTGACGCCGGAGGCGACCGTGGAACCGAACGGCGAGTGATCTCAGAACCGGTGACTCTCCCGAACCGAGGGTCCAAGACGGCGTGTACGTGAGTTTTAGGACCTTTCTCCTCAGGGAGTGGTTCTGCTGAACCGGGCACCGCTCTCCCACCGAACCCCGACCGTGGCAACCCTTAATCGTACGCCAGACCTACGGAGGGTATGCTCGAAGGTGCGCTCTCGATCGCCCTGCAGCTCTCGATTCCGCCGGAGACGCTGCCGCTGCTGCTGGTCGTCGCCGGGATCGGACTCAGCGTTCTCGAAGCGTTCGCGCCGGGGGCACACTTCGTCGTGCTCGGCGTGGCGCTGCTGGCTGCGGGACTCGTCGGTCTCGTCCTGGGACCGCTGGCGTCGCCAGTCGTCCTCGGCGTCCTCGTGTTGACCTTCGGCGCGCTGGCGCTCTACGGTTACCGCGAACTCGACATCTACGGCGGCAAGGGCTCCGGACAGACGAGCGACTCGACCAGCCTCCGCGGACGGACCGGCCGCGTCACCGAGCGCGTCACGCCGACCGAGGGCGAAGTCAAACTCGACGAGGGCGGGTTCAACCCTTTTTACTCCGCCCGCTCGGTCGACGGCGAACTCGCGGAGGGGACCGAGGTCGTCGTGATCGATCCCGGCGGCGGCAACGTCGTGACTGTGGAATCGCTGTCGACGAACTACGACGAGATCGACCGTGAACTCGATCGTGGGGCCGCGACGGCGGACAGAAACGACGGCGGTGACGACGCCGGCACTGGATCGGACGTCGGCGTCCAAACGGACTCGGACGTAGCCGACGAGACGGAGGCGGAGCCGGATACCGAGACGGAAACCGAACGAACCTGAGCGCGGGACACCAGTTTCGTCTGTCGCTTCTAGGAGAGGAGGCGGCCCGGCAGGCCAACGCTTATGATAGCGACACACTAAGCTGACATATGGCATTTGGTCCCGTTTCACTGCAGACAGGCATCGGTATCCCGACGGTCGGGGTACTCGTGCTCCTCCTCGCGATCGTCACCGTCTACCAGATGGTCGAGATCGTCGACGCCTACGAGAAGAAGGCGCTGACGGTCTTCGGCGAGTACCGGAAGCTCCTGGAGCCGGGCATCAACTTCATCCCGCCGTTCGTCTCGCGGACGTACCCGTTCGATATGCGGACGCAGACGCTCGACGTTCCGCGGCAGGAGGCGATCACCCGCGACAACTCGCCGGTGACCGCCGACGCCGTCGTCTACATCAAGGTGATGGACGCGAAGAAGGCGTTCCTCGAAGTTGACGAGTACAAGAAGGCCGTCTCGAACCTCGCCCAGACGACGCTGCGGGCGGTGCTGGGCGACATGGAACTCGACGACACCCTCAACAAGCGCCAGGAGATCAACGCGAAGATCCGCAAGGAACTGGACGAACCCACCGACGAGTGGGGGATCCGCGTCGAGAGCGTCGAGGTCCGCGAGGTCAACCCCTCGAAGGACGTCCAGCAGGCCATGGAACAGCAGACCTCCGCGGAGCGCAAACGCCGCGCGATGATCCTCGAAGCGCAGGGTGAACGCCGCTCCGCCATCGAGCAGGCCCAGGGTGAGAAGCAATCCGACATCGTGCGCGCACAGGGGAAAAAGCAGTCGCAGATCCTCGAGGCGCAGGGTGACGCCATCTCGACCGTGCTGCGAGCGAAATCCGCCGAGTCGATGGGCGAGCGGGCCATCATCGACAAGGGGATGGAGACGCTCGAAAACATCGGTCAGGGTGAGTCGACGACGTTCGTCATGCCCCAGGAGCTCACCTCGCTGGTGGGTCGCTACGGCAAACACCTCTCGGGCAGCGACGTGACCGACATGGCCAAGGCCAACGGCGAGGGCGAACTCAACAGCCTCGACTTCGACAGCGAGACGCGCGAGCTGCTCGGCCTCGACGACATCGAGGAGATCCTCGGCCAGATCGACCAGGAGGCCGAAGTCGACGTCGAGGAGATGGAACAGGAAGCCCAGGCGATCAAGGAGGGGCAGGACACCGCGAACATCCGCGACCCCGACGAGGTCATCGAGGAGATGGACGCGGAGATGGACCCCTCGGGCAGCCCCGTGGGCGGTCCCGGCGGCGACGGCGGCAGCGCCGACGCGGAGCGCGAACCCGAGACCGAGTCCAACTGACGGCGATCCGGCCGCATTCGTGCGGTTCCCCCTCCGATCGCCCTCCGAACGCTCTCCGGCCGCATTCTTTCGAGGCCCCGACGCAACAGCGAGCCGTCGCGGCGTCGAACCGCGGTACTGCGACGGGATCGACCGGCGATAGCTGGGGCGAAGGCGTTTTATCCCCCGATCGCCAAAAGACCCATAATGACTGACGAGGGCGTCGACGAGAGCAAGCGGGCGACGCTCCGTCGTTTCGCGGCGCTGGGCGCGGCCAGCCCGCTCGTCGGCCTCGCCGAAGCGAGCGAGAGCGACGCGCCCGACGCTCTGCTGGGATACGTCGCCGCCACGCCCGGCGCGCACTTCTCGAAGGTCCGTGACGACCTCAAACTCGGCACCGGCGAGACCCAGCACCACCTCCGGCGACTCGAAGGCGACGGTGCCATCGAGAGCCGGGAAGACGGCGACTACCGTCGATATTTCCCCGCCGGCCGGTTCTCAGAGTTCGAGCAGGTCGCACTGGGCTATCTCCGCCGGGACACGCCCCGAGGGATGGTCGTCGCGCTCCTGCGGGACCCGGACGCGACCGGCGCCGACCTGGCCGAGGCGGTCGGCGTCTCCCGGCCCACAGTGAGCAAGTACGCCGCCGAACTGGAGGAAGCGGGCCTGCTCTCCCGCGAGGACGGCTACGCGCTCGAACGGCCCGAGACGCTGCTGCTGCTGCTCGTCCGCCACGCCGATTCGTTCGACGCCAATGTCTCCGCGCTGGCCGCCGAGGCCGACGACATCGTCACCGTCCAGTACTGACTCCGGGTCGCTTCGGCCGCCGCTCTCACAGTTGCCGAGCGGTCGCTCTCCCGTCCACCCGTGGCGGGTGCGGTCACGGGTGCGGTCACAGCGACAGCGAGCGAGTGCGGTGACGGCGTTCGACGGGCAGTGCCACACGCCGCAGTAGCGCCGGACCGGACACCACTCCGTCGCGACGGGCTTTTGCGCGTGCCGCCGATAGAGCGGGGCATGGAACCGCTGGAGGCCGAACTCGAACGGGCCGGGGCGCTCGACGAGCGGGCGCTGGCCGACGCCATCGAGTCGATCGGCTTCGAGTGTACGCGCTGTGGCGCCTGCTGTAAGGCGGTCGACGGCTGTGGCGACGATACGAACGGGGCCGGCGACGACGCCCCCGACCACGGCGACGCCAACGACCACGATGACACCCATGACCACGGGGACGCCCACGACCACGTCGCGACGGTCTTTCCCGACGAGATCCGTCGCCTGCAGGAAAGCGGTACGGGCGAGCAGTCCTACGACTGGCGGGACGTGGCGCGGCCGATGCCCTACGGGCTGACCGAAGGGGAGTCAGGATTCGAGGGTGAGACCTTCGAGTGGTCGCTGCAGACCGACGACTGCGGGGATTGCACGTTCTACGCCGAAGACGAACAGGCCGACGGGAACGGCGGGCGGTGTACGGTCCACGACGACCGCCCGCTCGTGTGCCGGACCTACCCGTTCAGCGTGGCACTGGGCGGGACGAGTCAGCCGATGGGCGAGGCCGTCGACGAGGAAGGGATGGTCCGCGCTCACGAGTGTGAAGGGCTCGGCCGGGACATCTCACGGACCGAGGCCGAACGACTGGCCGCGGCGCTGAAAGAGCGCGCAGTGCGGGAACTCGAGGAGGCCATCGCGGTCCGGGACAGCTACGAACCGGCGGCAGTCGGGACGGGCGACGTCGTCGTCCACGACTCCGAGGGCGCGAAAGGGCCCGATGGATCACCGAGAGAGTGACTGCACCCGCAGACGACACCGCGACCGCGCTCGGTCCTGCACCCGCAGACGACACCGCGACCGCGGTCGTCCCTGCGAGTCGAAAGCCCTCGCCGCGCTCGCTAGCGTTGCTCCGACGGTCGGTCACAGGGTGAGCGACCGAACCGAGAGTGGTCGCAGACCCTCGAACCGGCCACTCGGCTCACAGTTCGCCGTCGCGAGCCAGCGTCCGGAGTTCCGAGACGCGTTCACGGATCTCGTCCATCGCGCCGCTCTCGCGTTTGTCGTCGACGTGGCCGTAGACGAAGCTCATCCGGTGGTTCGAGCGCAGGTCGTCCTCGTTGCGGTCGAGAAAGTCCCAGTACAGCGCGGTGAACGGACAGGCGCCCGCGCCGGTCGCGCGGTCCTCGTCGTAGGCACAGCCCTCGCAGTAGTCGCTCATCCGGTCGATGTAGTTCGCGGCGGCGACGTAGGGCTTCGTGGCGAAGACGCCCGCACCGTAACTCCCCATCTCGACGACGTTGGGCGTCGTCACCCAGTGGTAGGCGTCGACGTAGGTGGCGTGAAACCAGTCGTTGAGGTCGGCGGGGTCGACCCCCCACAGCGTCGCGAAGTTGGCGAGTACCATCAGCCGCTGAATGTGATGGGCGTAGCCACGCTCGCGCACGTCGCCGACGCTCCCACCGACGCAGGCCATCCCCGTCTCACCGGTCCAGAAAAAGCCCGGTAACTCGCGGTCGGCGCCCAGCTGGCTGGCGGTCCCGAGGTCGGGCATAGCGTGACGGTAGACGTGACGCATGAACTCCCGCCAGCCCAGCACCTGCCGTATCGCGCCCTCCGCGGAGTTCGTCGGAATCGTTCCTTCGCGGGCAGCGTCTTCGAGCACGGTGACCACTTCCCAGGGGTGGAGCAAGCCGAGATTGAGACTCGGCGAGAGCAGGGAGTGGGCCATCGCCCAGTCGTCGGCGCGCATAGCGTCCTGATAGGGGCCGAAGTCGGGCAGGCGGTCGGTGACGAAGTGGTCGAGGCGAGCGAGCGCGCCCTCGCGCGTCGTCGGCCAGACGAAGCCCGCGGCGTCGGCGCTGTCCTCACCTGAGGGGGGCGCGAACGCGGGCCGGCCCCAGGTGTCGAACTCCTCGGAGACCCACGCAGCGACCTCTCGAGGGAGGGCGCCGTGGTCGGGCTCGAAGACCGCGGGCGGATCCCAGTCGTCGGGCGGGAAATCGCGGTTCTGGTCGTCGAAGTTCCACTCGCCGCCGACGGGGTCGCCGCCCTCGACGAGGACACCGGTCTCGCGGCGCATCCACCGGTAAAACTCCTCGTGACGGAAAGGCGCCTCCCGACCGTTCGCCCACTCGTCGAAGGCCGCGCGGGTGCTGACGAACAGTTCGTTCTCGACGACGTCGACTTCGACGCCGGCCTCCTCGCCGATGTCACGGAGGCGCGGTCCGGCGCGGTGGCTGGGCGAGCGCATGACGACGAGGGTGTCCTCGGGGTGGTCGGCGGCGTAGGTCGCCAGCCCCTCGCGGAAGGTTTCGGCCTGAATGTACGCGACGTCGTAGCCGCGCTGGCGGAGGGCGTCGCGGAACTGGCGCATCGCGGCGAAGACGAGCGTGAGCTTCTGGTGGTGGTAGGGTTTGCGTCGGGCGAACCCGTGGGCCTCGACCATGAGGACGCGGCTTCCCTCGGGCGCGCGAGCGAGCGGGCCGACCTCGGGGTGGAGATGCGTGCCGAGCAGCCAGGGGACGCGGTCGCTCCCGTCGACGCCGTCGGTCGGGATGTCGCCGACGCGCGGGCGCAGGGGTGTCATGTCGTCGCAGTCACTGTCGACTGTTCGGCGCGCCGGGCCAAAGTGGTGATACCGACACAGTGTGGGTCGGTCGCCACGAAGTGGTCCAACGCGGTGAGTCACCCGGTCGGGGCGCGGAGGCCGTCCGTCGCGATACGAGTCCCGTTCGACGCGGTGGGCCCGCTCGCGTCCGTGTCAGTGGGCCCGGTCGCGGTGGGTGTCGCTCCGGTCACGGCCGTCCGGGTGACCGTCGTCCCGGTCGGCGTCGGGGAGAGATCCCGCGGGGTGGACCGGTCGGTCGGCGTGGTGACCGTGACCGAATCGGGGTCGCGAACGCAGAACTCGGCGGGTCGGAACACGCGGGTCGACCCGACCGAGGGGACTGCCATCGTTCGGACCTGCGTGACGTTCTCGTACTCGCCGATGCCGACCTGAATCTCGAGGTTGCGGACGTGTCTGACCCGCCGGACGATCCCTCGCCGGTCGACGTAGACTGTCGATTTCACGTCGAGCAGGCCGTCGTAGGGCGACTCTGGGCCGAGGAGGAGTCGCTGGTCGAGCGTGTCCCGGAGGACGCGCACCTCGACGCCGTTCCAGATGCGAGTGTCGACGACGGAGTAGTTGTAGCGCCCGAGACGGTCGGCGAGCCAGGTGCGGCCGGTCAGCGTGGCGCGCAGGCGCTCGTTGGTCGGCGACCCGACCTCGTAGGGCCGGCGGACGACGCGGCGGTCGTCGCGGCTCAAATCGAGCGTGTACAGCGTTCCGCCGGCCGCATAGGCGCGACTCGTCTTCAGGCCGAGTTCGAACCCCTGGTAGGTGAACGCCGCGAGGTCGGGCATCGCCCACACCTCCGACCCGTTCTCGATGCGGAGGTGGAACCGCTGTGTCGCGAGCGCCCGCGCGTGAAGGTCCACGAGCGCGGACCCGTTCACCACGTCACCGACGCTCGGGAGTGCGACCGGTTCGGCGGGCGTCGACGCCGACCTCGGCCCGGGCGTCGCCGGCGGCGGGACGAGACATGTCCCCGGCCGGTCGGTCGCCGTCGACTGCGTCGGTGGCTCGGTCGGCACCGGTGCCGGCGAGACGACCGGGCTGTCGGTGGCGTCGCCGCTCTGACTCGTGCCACCGAACACACTGCACCCGCTCAGGAGCACGACGAGCGTCACCAGTACGACAGCCCGTCTCACGCCCACCTCTCAGGAAGCGACCAGCAAAAACCCTCTCCCGTCTGCGACGGTGTCGACGAGGACGGAGCCTGACGGTCCGACCGCGTGTGAACGACGCGAGTGTTTCGGGTCGAGTCGGTGTGGCCGAAGCGACGATTGCGACCGGAGATGACGCCGTGACTGCAGACGGCACCGCGACCGCACTCATCGGAGTGAGCTGAAAGCCCTCGCCCCGCTCGCTAGCCGTGACTTCGTCCGTAGACAGCACTGCGTCCGCAGACGATCCTCAGCGTTGAAAGCCCTCGGCCCGCTCGCGGTCGCTGCTGGACATATCCGCGCTCTCGACACCGCCCGCGCGGATAGTGGTCCAGCAGACGCCTAAATGAACGCGAGCGGTCCTCGCCCTTTCAGTCCACCAGGATACTCACGTCGCACAGGCCGATTCGACGTTGACTGTTTCACAGGCTGATTCCGCGTTGAACGGTCGAATGCTCGACGCCACAAACCGATCCCTGGTGGACTGGAAGGGCGAGGCGTGCGAGGCGCTTGCGCCTCGAAGCGAACGGCGCTGCCGTGAGCGGGCGGTGCGGAGAGCGGGCGGTGCGGAGAGCGGGCGGTGCGGAGAGCGGGCGGTGCGGAGAGCACGGGGATCCCGTTTGGTTCGAGAGAGCAGAGCTCTCTCGTGATCTCGGAAGTGCAGAGCTCTTCCGACGAGTCCGACGGAGCTTTGCTCCGTCTCGATCCCGGAAATCTCCGATTTCCGGAGACAGCGACCGCGAGCGCGGCGAGGGCTTCCATCTCTCAGGATCGCCTGCGGTTGCGGTGGTGTCTGCGGATCCAACCACGGCTAGCGAACGCGGCGTGGGCTTCCAACTCGCTCCGACGAGCACGGTCGCGGATAAACCGAGTGCGGTTGCGGTCACAACTGTATAAGGTCATTCAACGTATCGGGGACAACTAGTGGAATTGGTGGACAATCGTTATTCCATACCGGTCGAGACTGGCCTAGTATGACTGCGATGGTCCGAAAATCCGACGACACCGCCACTGATTCGACGGGACGACGGCGACGCGGGTTCGGCAGTACGGAGACGCCGGCCGGCGGTGTCCCGGGCGTCCGGTTCCGTGGCGATGTTCCAACCGTGCGATTCTGCGGCGGTGAGCGACGGTGAGTGACGCCGCGAGCCACCCGCGGGTCCTTGATCTCCCGCGGGACGAGTGCGAGCTGGCCACGTCGAAGCCGGCGGTCAGGCGCGTCCAGGAACTGCTGCCGGCGTTTCTCGAGGACGTGGCGGCGACTGCCGAGGCGGATGGCTTCGTCGTCGCGATGGACGGCGCCGTCGACTCGACGGTCACGGCGGCGATGGCCGCCGAGGCGCTCGGTCCCGAGCGCGTGACGGGGCTCGTGATGCCGTCCGGGCTGACAGACGAGGCGCCCGCCCGCGACGCGGAGGCGGCTGCGTCGGCGCTGGGGATCGAACACCACCGCTTCCAGCTCCAGCCGCTGGTGGCGGCGTTCCGCGAAGCCGTCGGCGCCTCGGACGGGCCGGCCGACGACCTCGTCGCGATGCACAACGCGACCGAGCGGTTCCAGATGGTCTGTGCCTACTACGTGGCGAACACGCGAAACAAACTCGTCGTCGGGTCGGTCGACCGGACCGACCGACTGCTCGGTTCGGTCGCGAAATACGGCGGGAACGGCGTCGACGTCGAACTCCTCGGTGACCTGTATCGGACGGAAGTCCGCACGCTCGCTCGCGATCTCGACCTCCCGCCGTCGATCCGCGAGCGGTCGCCGCGACGAGTCAGTCACGCCGAACCGACCGACGCCGAACGCCTCGGCGTCGACCAGCGGACGCTCGACAGCCTGCTCCGACTCTCGGTCGACGAGGGCGAACCCGCGACGGTCGTCGCCGACCGACTTGACGTCGATCCGACCGTCGTCCGACGGGTCCAGCGATGGTGTTCGACCACCCGACACAAGCGCCACTCGCCGTCGAAACCGTCGATGGGGACCTGACGGCGTCGGCCCCCGGCGCTCCGCGTGATCGGTCATTTCTCTCCAGTGCCGTCGCTGCGATGTTCGTCGAGAGCGCAACCGCTATCGGTCCGGGATGTATCGAGGGGCGGTGGTGACCCCTCCATGACAGACTGGCTGCGAAAACGAAGCGGGTATCGACGGTTGCCAGGTGTGCTCCCGTCCGTCTACCCGTCGATACCCTACAACGTGAGACGACAGTCGGGATGGTGGTCGTGGTGTGTGGGTTGCCTGTGTACGTGTTCCCTCCTGTGGTGTGTTCGCAACTGTTCGACGCACCCGAATGGTGTGTGATGTGAGTGTTAAAACTTCCGTATAAGGGGTGAAAGGCGAACGGATCCATATGAATAGTCGATATCGCTCGAAATAGATGAACGATGGTTTCGCAGATAGGTGAAAAAATGGAAATAGTTGGGTCGGGGTCCACTGTCGTCACCAGCCACCGCGTGTACGTTCTCTCACTCTCAGTCTGTAGAGACTCCACGGGTCCCGGACACTCCTCGACCGCGCCACACCGATTCTGTATCCCGACATGCGATTTATCGGTCGGGTTGACCCCGCTATCGCTCCGCAGAACGTGGGATCAGGTGGACCGCCTCGGGCGGGACGGAGACGGCGAGTTCGACGCCTCGCTCGACGCCCAGCCGGTCGAACGTCGGCGGCCGAACCGTCGTCGTGAACGCGACGCCGTCCCCGACTTCGACCTCGACGCGATAGTCCGTCCCCTCGTGCAGCCAGCGGGTGACGGTCCCGGTGAGCGGGTTCGCTCGCGCTGCATCTTTCCCGGTCCCTGTCGCGTCGTCCGGGGCCGCGAGTTCGACCCGCGACGGGTGGACGCTGATCGTCACTGTCGACCCGGCGGCGATCGACTCGTGGGGGTCCGAACCGGGGACGCCCGAACCGGGAGCGTCCGACTCCGCCGCCTGGAGCGGCGCGCCACCGACGCGGACTCGCGCGCCTTCGGCCGTCCGCTCGACCACGTGCCCCTCGAAGAGGTTCTCGTTGCCGGTGAACCGCGCGACGAACCGGTTCGCGGGTCGGTCGAGCACCGCGGACGGCGTCCCGACCTGTTCGACCGTCCCGTCGCGAACGATGGCGACGCGGTCGCCGAGCGCCGTCGCCGTCCGCTGGTCGTGGGTGACACAGAGGATCGGCACGTCGAGCGATGCGAACAGGTCGTGGAGCTCGTCCCGCAATCGCCGCCGGATCGGCGCGTCGAGGCTCGACAGCGGCTCGTCCAGCAGCAGTGCGTCCGGGTCGGCCGCCAGCGTCCGCGCGAGCGCGACCCGCTGGCGCTCACCACCTGAAAGGGTCGGCGGCTGGCGGTCGAGCACGTCGTCGAGTTCGAGCATGCCAGCGAGTTCCGTCACGCGGTTGTCGCCGGCGCCCGCATACGCGACGTTCTCGCGGGCGGTCATGTGCGGGAAGAGCGCGCCCTCCTGGAACACTATCCCGACGTTCCGGTCCTCGGGCGGGCGCCCGACCAGTTCGCGACTGTCGAGTGCGATCGACCCCGAATCGGGCTCGGTGATGCCGGCGACCAGCGAGAGCAAGGTGGTCTTGCCGCTGCCCGACGGCCCGAGGACGGCGAGGACTTCCCGGTCGACGGTCAGGTCGACGGGGCCGAAGTCGAAGTCGGCGTAGCTCGTTTCGAGAGCGGAGAGGTCGAGCGTCATCGCCAGGGGTTCCTCGCGACGGTGTTCAACACGAGCAGTGCGGCGACGGAGATTGCGACCAGGAGAATGGCGACCGGGTAGGCGCTGTCGAGGCCGAGCGAGACGAACGACACCCAGATCTCGACGGGCATCGTCCGCGGGTAGTACGACAGCATCATCGTCGCGCCGAACTCCCCGATCGAGCGGGCGAACGCCAGCGTGACGCCGGCGAGAATCCCCGGTCCGGCGAGCGGGAGGGTGACGTTGCGGGCGGTCGCCCACCGACCCTTCCCGAGCGAGCGTGAGGCGTACTCGAGAGTCTCGTCGACGCTCTCGAAGGCCGCCTTCGCGGTGACGACGACGAACGGCGACGCGACGAACGTCTGGGCGAGGACCACGCCGGCGAGCGAGCGCGTGAGCGGGACGCCCGCGGCGGCCGCCCACTCCCCGACGAGCGTGTTCGGCCCGACGACGGTCAGGAGGACGACGCCGCCGACCGTCGGCGGGAGCACGAGCGGGAGGACCACGAACCCGAGCACGACCGTCCTCCAGCGAGTCTCCGCGCGCGCGAGCCAGTACGCCAGCGGGAGGCCGAAGGCGGTGGCGACGACCGTCGTGATCGACGCCGAGAGCAGCGACGTCGTCGCCGCCGATCGCACCGACGACTCGCCCAGCCGACCCGCGACTGCGCCAGGCGACGCCGACAGGAAAAGGGACGCCAGCGGCGCGACGTAGTAGACGACCAGCAGCCCCCCGAGCACGAGCGCGACAGATAGCCAGTCGACCGACCCCATCCGTTCGGTGTCCGTGCGCGTCGCCATGGCTCAGACCAGGAGCGTGAGCTCCGAGACTGCCTTCGAGAGCGACGGCGCGGCGCCGCTCTCGTCCGATCCGTTCTCGTCGCTCGCTGTCTCGGTGGCGCGCCGGACTGCCTCCGGAACCTCGCCCTCGTAGCGCGGGAACGAATCGCGCAGGACGAACCCGGCGTCCGCGAGGTAGTTTCCCGTGGTGTGGGCCGCGAAGACGGCGCGCGCGGCGTCGCTCGAATCCCGGACCGTCGAGGCGTAGCCGATCGGCCCGCCCCGAATTACCTGTCCGCTCGGGAGTTCGTAGGAGACGGTCGAGTACCACTCGTCGGCGTGGGTGGGGTCGCTCAGGTCCACCTCGCGCGGGAGGGAAACGTAGTCGTAGCCGCGCTCGACGGCCATGTTCCGGTAGGCGAGTGCGGCGTCGATCGACCCGGTCTCGAACTGGCTGATCAGCGCCGTCTCCGGGTAGACCTGCTCGCGCTCGGGGATTTTCCGGTGCAGGGCGGGCGCGTCGTCGTAGTAGCGCGCGGCGAGTTCGAGCGCGAACAGCGCGCGATAGCCCAGCGGGTCCTGGTCGGGGTCGGTCCGGCCGAGATCGACCGATCCGGCGACCAGCGGCTCGTACCACCGATCTGGCCCCGCCGCCGCGATGCGCTCGCCGCCCGCGGTGTCGGGGTTGTACGCCAGCACGACGGCGTTGCTCGCGAACACGGAGTACCACGCTGGCGAGAGCACCCCCTCGAACAGCGCGGTGTCGGCGACGGTGACGATGTCGGGGTCTCGCTGTCCCTCCGCGACCATCCGCGCGACGGTCGCCGACCCGTGGGATTCGACCCGGACCGACACGTCGACGGCGGGTTTCAGTCCCTTTTCGAGGGCGTGCTGGAGGCTTCCCGCCGAGAGGATCGCCACCGTCGGCGACCCGCTCCCCGCCGCCCCGCCCAGACAGCCCGCGAGGGCGCCGAGGCCCGCGACACTGAGCCCAGCGGCGCCCAGGCCGCCGGCGCCGACCCGCTCCAGGAACCCGCGCCGCGAGACGCCCCCTGACTGCGAACCGGGACTCCCCGCTCCCGAACGCGTCCCGGAGCGTTGTTTCCGCATAGATACAACGGCCGTTGTGTCGGGACTGGCATAACCGTTTTGCCGGTGGCCGCGGTGTGGACGGTATGGACCCGGACGCGGCGTTCGACGCGCACCTGACGGAAGGCGGGGTGCGGTTCACCGAGCGGGACGCGGACCTCTTGCGGGCCATCCGCGAGGCGGGGTCGCTCAACGGCGCCGCGGACGCGCTGGAGCGGTCGTACTCCCGTTCTCAGCAACGGGTCGTCGAACTCGAAGACGCGTTCGGAGAGCTGGTCGAGCGCCAGCGCGGGGGGTCGGGCGGCGGCGGGAGTTCGCTGACCGAGACCGCCGAGGCGCTGCTCGCGGAGTTCGAACGGGTGGAAGCGGAGTTCTCGGGGGTCGCGGAGGTGGCGGAGACGGTGCTCGCGGGGACGGTCGTTGAGCGAGAGGGCGAACTCGGGACCGTCGAGACCGAGGCGGGACTCGTCCGAGCGCTCGTGCCCGCGGGCGCCGAACGCGTCTGCCTCGCGGTCCGGGCCGACGCGATCACCCTCCACGCGCCCGAGAGCGTCCCCGAATCGGAGACGAGCGCCCGCAACCGGTTCGCGGGCGAGGTTCACGACATCGTGGCGGGCGAGGCCGTCGCCCGCGTCGTCGTCGATATCGGTGCCGACACCGACCTGACCGTGCTCGTTACCCGGACCAGCATCGACACGCTCGCCCTCGCCCCCGGCGATCCGGTCGTCGCCTCGTTCAAGGCGACTGCGACGCGGGCCTACCCGGCCGTCGACTCGAGGTAGTGTTTAGTTAAGCAACTGCTGCCGAGACCGCCGGGACAGACAGCGTGAAAGCCCCGACCCGGTCGGCTCCCGGGCCTCGCTGCGCGCGCTCGCTGGGCTCGCGTGCTTGCGTCGTC
>ENA-ORDC01001674-ORDC01001674.1-marine-metagenome-genome-assembly--contig:-NODE-1674-length-15504-cov-7.049264_pt1 | contig 15504 bp, 16 predicted proteins | sample MGYA00237783_ERZ508515 | MGnify/ENA primary metagenome ERZ508515 (study PRJEB26186, sample SAMN06268792) | marine metagenome | isolation source: Eden Landing Ponds, San Francisco, CA, USA | place... | reverse complement strand
CCATCGTCTGTCGCGGGTGCATCGTCAGCGACGGCATCAGTTCCAGCGGCGTCTCTCCCTGGAAGTCGAGTTCGTACCCGCCGAGGACAGTGGCGAGGATGATCTGGGCCTCCAACAGCGAGAGGTGCTTGCCGATGCAGTGGCGCGGGCCGCCGCCGAAGGGGAAGAAGGCGAAGCGCGGCCGGTCGCTCCGGCGCTCGGGGCTGAACCGCTCGGGGTCGAAGGTCTCGGGGTCGTCCCAGTAGCGCGCCGACCGGTGGACGCCCCACTGGGGCAGCATGATGGTGTCGCCCGCCTCCAGCGAGTAGCCGCCGATCTCGACGGGCTCGGTCGGCGTCCGGAAGATCGTAAAGACGGGCGGGTACAGCCGCATCGCCTCGTTGATCGTCCACTCCAGGTAGTCCAGATCGCGGACGTGGTCGACCGTCGGCGTCTCGTCGCCGACGACTTCGTCGACCTCCTGTTGGACGCGCCGTTCGGCCGCCGAGTGCTCAGAGAGCAAAAAGAGGGTGTAGGTCAGCGTCAGCGCGGTGGTGTCGTGGCCGGCCAAGAGCATCGTCATCATCTCGTCGCGCAACTGGTCGGCCGACTGCTCACCGCGGTCCTGAGCGCGCAGCAGGACCGAGAGGAAGTCCATCGGACCGTCTTCGCCGGCGTGGGTGCCCCGACGGGCCTCGATTATCTCGTCGAGGACCGAATCGAGCGTGTCGACCGCGGACTCGAACTCCTCGTCGCCGGGCATCGGCACCCACTCGGGCATCGCGAAGCGCAACGGGTCGGGCTCGAAGCGCCGGCCCAGCGGCTCCAGCTGGTCCTCGATGGTCGCGACCCGTTCCTCGGAGAGTTCGACGCCCATCATCAAGTCGAGGATGACGTGCAGCGTCACGCGGGCCATCTCGCTCTCGACGTTCACCGTCTCGCCCGCTTGCCAGCCCTCGACCATCGCGTCGGCGTGGGCGGCGATGCGGTCGTCCATGTCGGCCAGTCGCGCCATCCGGAAGGCCGGATTGGCGAGTTCGCGCTGCTGGCGCCAGGTGTCACCGTCGCTCAGCAGGAGGCCGTCGCCCAGCAGGTCGCCCAGCGCGTCGCCCTGGAAGTCGGGCTTGCGGAAGCGGTCCGAGTCGCCGACGAGGATCTGCTCTATCTCGCCCGCGTCGGTCACCATGAACGTGTCCATCGGCCCCATGTCGAACCGCGCGAGGCCGTCGTAGGTTTCCTCGACCGCTGAGATAAAGGAGAACGGGTCGTCGGCGTACCGACGGCTGCTACCGAACAGGGGCTCGCCCTTCGGACCGGGCGGTGTCTCAGACATGTTCGAGGTTACGTCCGTACTCTCATCAATGTCTCGACGGGGCGTCCGTCGGTAGGCGTGCGCTCTCGGACTCCGGAACACGAACGGAGCCACCGGGTGACCGCCCATTTTTGGGTCGCCCCGTCGAAACGCGGGTATGGCAGAGACGGAAGTCTCCGAGCTGCTGGCATCGTACGCGGAGGCGCTGGGCCCCGCGCCCGACGAGGTCATCGCGGAGATGGGCGAACAGGCCCGCCGCGAGGGGTTCCCCTACGTCGGCCCCGCCGTCGGCGGCTGGCTGGCGATGTGCGCCCGGTTTGCCGACGCCGAGCGCGTGTTCGAGTTCGGCTCCGGCTTCGGCTACTCGGCGTACTGGTTCGCGCGCGAACTCCCCGCGGACGGCGAGGTCGTCCTCACCGAGATCGACGCCGAGGAACTCGACCAGGCCCGCGAGTATCTACAGCGGGGCGGACTGGCCGACCGCGCCCGGTTCGAACACGGTGACGCGATCGAAACCGTCGAGGCCTACGACGGTCCGTTCGACGCCGTGCTGATCGACTGCCAGAAGGAGCGCTACGCCGAGGCGTTCGAGGCGGTCCGCGACAAGGTCGCGCCCGGCGGCATCGTCGCCGCGGACAACGCCGTCGTCGGCGGGACAATCGATCCGGAGGACCTGCTGGCGCACTTCGAGGACGGTGGCGACGCCGACGCCCTCGACGGGATGGGCGACATGACGGCGGGCATCGCGGAGTACCTCGAAACCGTCCGGGCCGACCCGGCGTTCGAGACGGCGCTGTTGCCGCTGGGCGAGGGCGTGGCCGTCAGCCATCGGGAGTGGTAACGGCGACTTCGACGGCCGCCTCTTGGCCGTCGCGGCGGCGGTCCCCGAGTCTCGATTGCGAAAACCGGGGCCTATCGCTTATATGGGTGCCGTCGAAACGGCTCCCCAATCCGAGCATGAGCCTGCTTATCGACATCCGCAAACTCGGGCTGTTCAACAAGATGGCCAAACAGGGGGGAAACACGGTCGCGGACCACCTGAGCCAGATGACCGGGATGGAGACGGAGATGGAGATCACCAAGATCAACTTCATCGATATCCCCGATATCAAGACCCACGTCGGCCACGCCGAGCAGATCGGCATCAGTATCGAACTGGTCGAACCGCCTCACGGCCACATTCTCTTTCTGCTGGAGGCCCGTAGCGCGAAGGAACTGGCCCACGGCATGATCGGCGATATGGGCGAGACCGACCCGAGCGCGAACGGGTTCACGGATATGGAGCGGTCGGCGATTCAGGAGATCGGTAACATCATGACCAGCGGTTTCATCGACGGCTGGGCGAACGTCCTCGACACGACCATCGACATCGGTCCGCCCTCCTTTATTTTCGGTCCGGGCAGCGGCATGGTCGACGACCTCGTCGGCGACCGCGAGGCCGACATGGCGTTGATGTTCGACTCACGCGTGCGCGTCCCCGGCTCGAACGTCGACGTGAAGGTGTACACCTTCCCCCGGCTGGAGGAACTGGTCGACATCATGCAGGAGATCGAGGTCTGAGCCGCCAGTATTCGCGGGTCTGGCTTCGACAGGCGCGCCACGGCGGACGCACGACGACGGTTTCAACTGCTCGCTGGTTTGTTAGCGTGCCACGGACTATATGGTCGTGCCGCCCCTGTGGGCGGGCATGGAACTACTGGACGAGCGACCCGTCCCGGAGGAAGCCCACGCGGTCAAACGCGAGGCACGCCAGTTCGCGGCCGAACACATCGCGCCCAACGCCGCCGACTACTTCGAGTCCGGCGAGTATCCCCACGACATTCTGGAGGCGGGGATGGACGCCGGGCTGGTCGCACAGGACATCGGCGAGGAGTACGGCGGCAAGGGTTTCTCGCTCCAGCAAGTGCTGGCGATAGCGGAGGAGTTCTACCGCGCCGACGCCGGCATCGCGCTGACGCTGCAGCTGGCGAGTTTCGGCGCCGAGATACTCGAAGACCACGGCGACGACGAGCTGAAGGAGGAGTATCTCAGGCCGGTCGCCGAGAACGAACAGATCACCGGGCTCGCCGTCTCCGAGCCAGACACCGGCAGCGACCTGGCGGGGATGACCACCACCGCCGAGAAGGAGGGCGACGAGTGGGTTCTCAATGGCGAGAAGTACTGGATCGGCAACGGCGTCGAGGCCGACTGGGTGACCGTCTACGCCAAGACCGGCGACGACCCCGATAACAGGTACGGCAACTACTCACTCTTCGTCGTTCCCACCGACACCGACGGCTACGACGCCGAGCACATCCCCGAGAAGATGGCCTTCCGTGCCTCCAAACAGGCCCACGTCACGTTCGAGGACTGCCGGATCCCCGAGGAGAACCTGATCGGCGTCGAGGGCGCCGGCTTCTACATGCTCGCCGAATTCTTTAACCACGGTCGTGTGGTCGTCGCCGGCCACGGCATCGGCCTCGCGGCGGCGGCCATCGAGGAGGCCTGGGAGTTCGTCCACGACCGCGAGGCCTTCGGCCGTTCGGTCGACGAGTTTCAGGCCGTCCAGCACAAGCTCGCGGACATGCGCACCGAGTTCGAGAGCGCCCGGGCGCTGACCTGGCGTGCCGCAGACCAGGTCGCGAACAACGACGACGCCGGCTTCTGGGCGGCGATGGCCAAACTCAAGGCGACCGAGGTCTCGACGGACTGTGCACAGAAGGGCATGCAACTCCACGGGGGTCGCTCGGTGCTCACCGACCGCCGGATCGCCCGCGTGTATCGGGACGTCCGCGTCCCCGTCATCTACGAGGGTGCAAACGACATACAGCGCAACCTCGTCTACAACCAGGCGCCGAAGTGACACCCCTCGGCCTGCTCCGCCTGTATCACCGCGGCTCTCCGCTCGTCGGGTGATCGGACAAGCGTTTTCCCGGTTCGTGTCCTCCGTTCGCGCATGAACCGCGACGAGGTCGCCGCACTCATCGAGTCTGAGCTTCCGGACGCCGACGTGACGGTCACGACGCCCCGTGACCCCGACGACGACAAACACTACGCCGTCGACGTGGTCTCGCCGGTCTTCGAGGACAAGTCGCTCGTCGACCAGCACCAGCTCGTCCACGACGCGCTCGGCGAGCACCTGACCCGTGACATCCACGCCATCGAACTGACGACGTCGACGCCGGGGCCCGAATAATCGCCGACCGCGAGCGGGTGTGTCACGTCCGTAGACCACCGTTACTACGGTTCCGTGTCTCTCTATCGACTCGATAGTCAGCGGCGTAGTCGACTCCCGATACATATACTTTGGGCCGTTTTTCCAGTCGGGAATGGGGGCTGTCCGGTTTATTGGGTGTGCACCGGAAGTGTGGGGTGCATGCCGCCAACACCCTCCCGCTCGGCGCTGGCCGCGCTGGGACTGACAGTCCTCCTCGTGACGGCGGGCTGTCTGTCCACCGCGTCCGGGTCGGGCGCCACGCCCGAGACAGTCGCACCGACAGACACACCGGCACCGTCCGGAGACACCGCCGACGCCGCGAGTGGCGCGGACGACGGATCGAACGCCGACGAGACGACAGCGACCCCGACTCCGACGCCGACCCCGACCGCCACGCCGGCGCCACCGGCGTCGGCGGCTGCACTCGAAGCGACCTTCGAGTCCCGGATGACGTCGCTCTCGTCGTTCACTGCGACTCGCTCCCAGACCACCTCGATGGACAACCGGACGTCGTCGATGACGACCGACGTGTGGATCCGCCTCTCGACGGGCGAGTATCGCACCGAAGTCGTCGCGCCCGAGGAGCGTGCCGGTAACACCGTCGTCGCCGGGGACGACACCATGTGGGTCTACGACGAGGCCAGGAATACGGTCTCGACGTACAACCGTTCGTCGTACGGCACCGCCAACGCCTCGGTGGCGGTCGTGACCGGTCTCGCGACGAGCTACGACGTCACCGACTACGAGCGAGCGACGCTGGACGGCCGCGAGACCTACCGCGTCACGCTCGTTCCGGAGACCGATCCCGGGAACTCGGTCGAGACGACCGTGACCGCCTGGCTCGATACGGAGACGTACTTCCCGGTGACCGTCGAGCAGTCCTACGACCTCGAAAACAGGAGCATCAGTACGCGAACGCACTACGAGAACGTCACGCTGAACGCGACGATCCCAGACGAGCGGTTCACGTTCGACCCGCCGGCAAACGCCACTGTCGAGTCGGCCGACCTCCCCGACACGCAGACGTTCGACTCGCTGGAGTCCATCCGCGAGTCGGTCGACGTGTCGGTCCCCGACCCCGAGGTCCCCGAGGGATTCGAATTCCAGCAGGGAACCCTCGTCGAGTACAATCACACGACCATCTCGTTGAACTACGAGAACGAGACGTCGCGCCTCAGCGTCTCGAAACTGAGCAGTGAGCGCTCGCTCGACGGCGGCGAGAACGTCACTGTCGGCGACCACGACGGTCACCTGCGCAGTTACGGTGATACGACGCTCGTCACCTGGACCTGCGACGGCTGGACGTACTCGGTCAGCGGGACGATAGACCGCGCCGAACTCCTCGACGTCGCCCGCTCGATCGAGTGCGCCTGAGTGACCCCATGACGACCACGGCACCGAAGCGGACGAACGAATCACCGCGCCACTGGTCGGGGCGCGCTCCACAGCCCGGACACCTCCCTCGCGGCCGTCCGCTCAATCCCGGGCTCCCACCTCCCGGGACGCCGGGTAGCCCGTCACCACCCGTCTCAGCCCACCCCACCCCACCTCACCTCGTCCCGTCCCGTATGCCGTCCCTGTCACACCGCCGTCCCCGCTGACGTATTCGGTCCCATCGGGACACGTCTGCCCTCCCCACCCTGGACGTGTCCGCTCGCCTCCTGCGGTTCACTCCACTCAACACCACCTCCCGCGATTCACTCCACCCAGTCCCGATCAACCTGTTCACCATGTTCGGCGTTTCGACCGTTTTCGTTCCCACTTCCCGTTCTCAGTCGCACCGGACGGGCGTCCCGTGCCCGTCGACTACCTACGCTGGCGTCGGATTTCAGACCGTTTTAGTGACAGCGGGTAGTCACGGGTAGTGACGATGGGACCCGCGCTCTCGCCTCTCCGTATCGCTCTCCTGGTCGTCGTGGCCGTCGGGGCAGTCGCCGCCGGCGGTGCGGTGATACTCTCCGACGAGTCACCGCGCCCGAGTCAAGCGGCCATCGACAACGCCTCCGAACGCTACCGCTCGCTCGACGGCTTCGCCGCGACGATGGTGTCGACCACGACGATCGGCAACGACACCACGCGGATCGTCCGGCGCGTCACCGCTCGCCCGGGGACCAACGAGTACCGGGCGGTCAGACTCGACGAGAACGGCTCTGGTGTCGACGTAACCGTCTCGAACGGGACGACGGTCTGGTACTACGACAGAACCAACGAGACGGTCCGGCGCCTACAGATCGACGTCGGGGAGAACCGTAGCGGTGTCTTGCTCCGCAGTTCCTACGTCGAAGAGATACTCGAAGCGGCGCTGGGTGACACCAACGAGTCCCGATCGGGCGTGTCGACGCTCCCGATGGTGTCGGGACCCGCCGAACCCGCTCCGTCCGGGTCGCTGACCGACGACGCGTCCTCGCTCAGTCTCAACGTCAGCTATCGCGGGACCGAGCGGGTGAACGGCCGCGAGACGTACGTCCTCGAACTGACCGAGGCGGGGGACGCCGACCGCCTCCAGAACTACACCGCGCGGGTCTGGGTCGACACCGAGTGGTTCGTCGCGCTGAAACAGCAGACGAACTTCACTGCCGGCGACCAGCGCTTCGAGACGACGACCCGGTACCGGAACGTCTCGTTCGACCCCGACCTCTCGAACGTCTCTTTCCGGTTCGAGCCCCCGGAAGACGCGAACGTCACCGTCCAGTCGGAACCCTCGGTGACCCGCTACGACTCGCGGGCGGCACTGGCCCGAAACGCCTCGCTACCGGTCCCCGAACCCGACTTGCCCGGGGACTTCCGCTTCCGGCAGGGCGTCCACACTACCGGCGAGAACCGTCTGGTGAGTCTGACCTACACCAACGGGACGACCTCGTTCAGCCTCAGCGTGATCGATTCGACCAGTGCGGCAGCCACCGAGGGCGCGGAAGTACAGATCGGCTCGTCGACCGGACGCCTCCAGACGATCGCCAACTCGGCGCTCGTCAGCTGGACGTGTGACGGGCGGACGTACTCGCTGAGCGGTTCGAACGTCGGCAACGAGACGCTTCTCGACGCGGCACGGTCGGTCGGGTGTGAGTGAACGAGAGAACTAGAGAGTGCGTGAGTGACGACGAGCACCGACCGTATCAGTCGTCCTGACGGGCGTGCAGCGAGTAGGCGATGAAGGCGAGACCGGCGAACTGGAACATACCGGCGACGAGTTCGAGCAGTATCTCGTACTGGCTGCCGAGAACGTTCAGGCGCAGGAGCACCGACCCGACGAACGCCGAGGTGTAGGCGACGGCGGTCAGCATGAACAGGCCGATGGAGAGAAACTGCATCGACCGGTTCTGGTGGCGGCGATACCCCTGGTAGGCCCGATAGCCGATGTAGAGGCCGACGAGGGTCGCGCCGAGCGTGAAGGCGTCGTTACCCCAGCCCAGCAGGTCGCTGCCGGTGACGAGCGGACCCACTGTCATCACAGGTCCTCCCACATCCTGGTGAGTCGGTCCACGGTGTCTTCCTCGTGGATCGGGTCACGGTCGGTCGTTTCGAGGTCGCTCTCGTAGCTGCCGTCGTCGAGTTCGAGCGAGAACGCTTCGAGTCGCGCCGAGTAGGCCTCGCGGTGGTGGCCGTCGCCGTCGATCCGGACACGCTCGTCGACGAGGTCGTGTTCCTGGAGTCGTTCGATACGCCGATAGATCGTCGGGAGCGAGGCGTCGCAGTGCTCGCTGAGGGCTTTCGCTGTCATGGGTTCGGTGCTCGTCGCCGCGAGGATCGCCCGCGCGTACTCGTCACTCAGCAGGTCGAGTACGTCCGCGAGGTCGCGATCCTCACTCACACCACCACGCTCGCAGCCATCTCTGTTAAAAAGCCCCCACTTGTTCAGAGTCGGAAAAACGGCACAAGTCGAACCTACCGTTCGGCTTGGTCTGCTCGGCGCGGTCCGGGACCGGGGTCGATACCGGGCCACTACCGGTCAGTCTGTCTCGCTCTCGCCGGCCGGCGACTCCGTTTCGACCGGGTCGGTGTCGCGGTCGACGGTCACCCGGGCTTTCTGCACGCGGGTGTTTTCGACCTGTTCGGCACGCAAGGTCACGTTCTCGTAGTCGAACTCCTCGCTCTGTTCGACGAGGCGGCCCGCGCGGTTGAAGATGAAACCCGCGATGGTCTCGAACTCCTCGCCTTCCGGGAGGACGATGTCGAGCGCTTGGTTGACGTCTTCGATCTTGACCGACCCGTCCACCAGGACGGTGTCGTCGTCGACGAACTCGATCGGGTGGTCCTCGTCGCCCACCAGTATCTCGCCGACGATCTCCTCGGTCATGTCCTCCATCGTGATGAGTCCCTCGGTGGCGCCGAACTCGTCGATGACGATCGCCATGTGCATCCGGTTTTCGCGCATCTCCGAGAGCAGTTCGTCGACGTTCTTGGATTCCGGGACGTGTAGCGTCGGACTGACCACGTCAACCACTTCGAGGTCGGCGAAGCTGCCGTAGTCGGACTCGCGCAGGTCACGGATGTCGAAGATGCCGGTCACGCTGTCCAGCGACCCCTCGTAGACCGGCAGCCGGGCGTGGCCCGACTGGATACACTCCCGGATAGCCTCCTCGACGGTCGCGTCCGCGGAGATGGCGGTCACGTCGAGGCGGGGCGTCATCACTTCCTTGGCGCTGGCGTCGGTAAATCGCAGGGCGCGCTGGAGCATCTGGCGTTCCTCCTCGTCCAGGATGCCCTCGCGCTCGCCCGACTTGATCATGTTCCGGATCTCCTCACGAGTGACGTAGGACTCTTCGATGGAGGAACTACCGCCGGTGATCCTGTTCACGATGCCCGTCAGGTAGTAAAACAGGGTGATGAGCGGCCACAGTACCTTCTCGACGACTTTCAGTCCGCGGGCGACCCGCCGTGCGTGGACCTCGGTATTCTCGACGGCGTAGGATTTGGGTGCACTCTCGCCGAATATCAGCACCATCGACGTGATACCGAGCGACGAGACGATGACTGCCGTGCCGGGATCGAAGTAAAAGCCGACGATGGTCGTCGAGACAGACGACATCGTGATATTGACCATGTTGTTCCCGACGAGGATCGTCACGAGCAGCTTGTGGGGGTCTTCTTTGAGGGACTTGACCGCCCCCGCGCCGGGCAAGCCTTCCTCGACCATCGCGTCGATCTGGTGGGCCGGCAGAGAGAACAGCGCGATCTCGGACGACGAGAAAAATCCCGACCCCACGAGGAGTAACAAGATGAGACAGATCCCGACCACGGTGACCGTCGTCTGTGCCAGTTCGACACCGACGACTGGCACAGTGTACTGCAAGAGACTGGCACCAGCTGCTGCTGTGAACGCGGATAATCCCATCAATATCGGCTCTTGCAGGAGCAGAGAATTAACGCTTGGGCCCGTGTGACGCCGTCGGTTCCGCGACGACCGTCGGGCTCAGTCGCTCGTCGCCCCCGTCTCGGCCGTCTCCTCGCGGACGCGGGCGACGGCGTCGTCCACGTCGGCGCCGGCGTCGCGAGCGCGTTCGAGGACCACGTCGGCCATGAGCGGTTCGGTCCCGACCGCACCCGAGTACCAGATCCGGTGGCCGTCGACGATTGCAGGGGTGTCCCAGCCCGTCCGGTAGTCGTCGGTCAGCCCCATGTCTTCGGGAATGTCCTCCTGGGTGTGATAGCCGTCGGCGATGAACAGCGGCACGACGACGATATCGTCGCTCTCGAAGAAGTCGGTGACGTCGTCGACCTCGGGGGCCTCGTCCATGAACAGCGCCTCGACCTCGTCAAAGCGACCCGATTCGCGGATGCGGTCGGCGTGGTACTCGACGGCCTTCGCGGAGTTCTCGTTGCGCTCGGTGCCGTGACCGACGACTGCGAGGCCGAACCCCTCGCCGACGTCGGGGTCGCCGGTGACCGACTCGGCGCGCCGGACGATGACGTCGCTCATCGCGTCGTGGGTCCCGACCGGACCGCAGTAGTGGACCGTCTTCCCGACGTCGGTGGCTTCGAACGTCGCGTGGGTCGCGCTCGTGCCGTCGGATTCCCAGGTTTCCGGGTCCCATCCCTCCAGGCGTAACTCCCGGGGGATGACCTCCTCGGTGAAGTACCCCTCCGAGACGAAGAGCGGAACGACGTAGACCTCGTCGCTCTCGACAGTTCGAAGCACCTCGCGGAAGGAGGGTTCTTCCTTCCAGAACCCCTCGCGGACCTCGTCGAAGGCCCCGGTCGCGCGGACGGTGTCGGCGTGGTCGAACGTCGGCGTCGACGACTCGGCGTTGAGATGGGAGCCGTGGGCGACGATGACGAGTGCTGGCATACACGAACCTTGGGCGGAATCGCTCTTAGGGGCTTCGTCCGCGGTTCGGTCGTGCTCTCCGAAGGTCGTGGCGCTGTCGAGAGATTTTTCGCCCCGCTCGGTGTGCCTTCAGGCATGACACTCGCAGCCGACACTCGCGAGGCCGTTCGCAGACACCCCTTCCTCCACGACGCGCTCCGGGCTGGCGTCCTGAACTACAGCGCTGCCGCTCGCTTTCTCGACGTCGACGACGAGACCGACGCCGTCGTCGCGGCGCTCCGTCGCTACGCCGAGGACCTGCCCGACTACGAGTCACCGACTCCCGGAGCTGCTGTGAGCATGCGGCGCGGGCTTGGTCGGGGCGACCCCGAAGAGGCGCTCCTCGTGGCCGGCGAGACGGCCCTCGTTCCCGAGAATGGCTCGCTCACGGGGTTGCTCGCGACCGGCGATGTCGACGCCGCGGCCCTCCGCTCGGCACTGGGTCGACTCGCCACTGCGGAGGTCGACGTCGAGGCCGCCGCCGTCGCCGGGGACGCGCTCGTGGTCGTCGTCGGTGGCCGTGACGGTCCCGACGCATTGCGTGCGGTCGAAGACGCGCTGGGCGGGTAGTCGGTCGAGTCCGGCGCTGAGCGGGTAGTCGATGGCAAAGAGATCGGTCGATATCCGTGAGGCCAGCCGGTGCTGAAGTGGTCAGTCGGTTCTGGATGGGTCCGGGTCGTCGCTGGAGGACGTATCGGCGTCGGGGCCGACTCCGGCTTCCCCGTCGCCCCCCATCGTCGCGTCGGTGAGTTCCGAGCGTTCCTCGGGGTCGAGTTCGCGGAACTCCTCGCCTTCGGCGTCTTCTGTCGCGATGCCGCTCGTGATGACGATCCGGACTGCTTCCTCGACGGTCATGTCGACGTCGGAAACCCGGTCCCGTGGGATGTGCGTGAGAAAGCCGCCCATCACGGGATTGGGCGCCAGGGGGAGAAAGAGCGTCACCATGTCGGTCTCCGCGGCGGCGGACATCACGGCGGGGGCGGCCTCGTTCGTCTCGAAGCCGATGACGTAGACGTCGTCGTAGGGAAACTCGACGAGTTTCACCGAGCGGAAGTTCTCGACGCCACTTTCGAGGATGACCTCGCCCATCTGGCGAAAGCTTCGGTAGACTGCGCCCACGCCGGGGACGATCCCGACGAAGTAATCGAAGTAGTCGATGATCCGCTCGCCGTAGCGAAAGCGCGCCAGCAGGCCGACACCGACGACGACGGCCGCGAGGATAAGCACCGCGATGAGCGTCGTCAGGAAGTCGGTGACGTTGCTGTAGATGCCGACCCGGATGAGCAGGTCGACGAACCCGACCTGTTTGACCCCCTCGATGAGCCCGACCCACTCCAGGAGTTTGATGAACGGGCGGAGGGCACCGGCGATGAAATCGAGCGCTGCACTCAAGACGTAGACCGTCACGACCAGCGGGACGATGACCACGACGCCCGTGAGCACGACGTCTAGTGCCTCTCTGTAGACCGAGTGACCCGCCTCCTTGGCCGTCTCTTTGCCGTTCACGAACGTGTCCCGCGGGTCCCTGTCCATACCCGCTCCTGTCGTGGCTTCGGTATGACAGTTGGGGATTCCACAGCTACAGACGAGACACCGGATCGACGGGACTAATGTGGCCTCGCCAGCCGACAATTCAAGTCAAAAGCCGACCTACTTCTGGCTGGAATGGCGACACAGGCCCACGGAATCGTCGAGGGGGAGGACTCGGACATCCACGACGAACCGCACGTCCAGGGAAGCAGGGTCACGGTCCGGTCGATCCACGAATGGGTCGAGAACGCAGGACAAGACCCCGAGACGGTCGCCGCTCAGCACAACCTCGATATCGCTTCGGTCTATCGCGCACTGGCGTACTATCACGAACATCCGGAAACGATGCGTCGCGTCGAACGCGAACGCGAACGGACGATCGAGGAACATCGCGATCGTGCGGTCACCGGTCCCGACGACCTCGAATGACTGCGCGGATCCTGGCCGACGAAAACGTCGATCACCGTGTCGTTCACCGTCTCGAGAACTACGGACACGACGTCGAACACGTCGACTTCGCTGCTCAACTCGACAAGGGGTCTGACGACTCGGACGTGGCGGAATACTCGCTCGAAACGGATCGACTTCTCCTGACGAGTGACGACGATTTTCTCACTGATTTCGGGACGACGGAGTACACTGGCCTTCTCTTCGTCGACGACGATGCGCTCGGTCCTGTGGCGATTTCCGATATCGTCAACGAGATCGTCACGAGCGTCACGGACCCGAGCGGTCACACGTACTACGTGAGTCGAAACTGGCTCTGACTCGGAGCAATGCGACGCCCTGCCCCCCTGTCGCGCTATCGCTAGGTTGAAACGCCTACCGGGCAGATGTCCGGGTAATGACGCTCTACGTGACCAACACGCTCACGGGCGAGCGCGAGCGGTTCGAGCCGGCAACCGACGACCGGGTCACGCTCTACCTCTGCGGTCTGACGACCTCGGACCCCGTCCACGTCGGCCACGCCCGCACCTGGACCCACACCGACGTGATGGTCCGCTGGCTGGAGTATCTCGACTACGAGGTGCGCTACGTCCAGAACTTCACCGACGTCAACGAGAAGATCGTCGCCCGGGTCGGCGCCGACGGTCCCGACGAGGACGCGGTCGCTCGCCACTACATGACCGACGTCATCGAGACGATGGGCGATCTGAACCTCCGCCGGGCCGACGTCTACCCCCGCGTGTCCGAGCATGTCGACGAGATAATCGCGATGGTCGAGACGCTCGTCGAGGGTGGCTACGCCTACGAATCGAACGGCTCGGTCTACTTCGACGTGACCGCCTTCTCCGACTACGGCAAACTCTCGAACCAGCGCCTCGACGACCTCGAAGCCCAGGGCGACCCCGACGAACGCTCCGAAAAGCGCAACTCCGCCGACTTCGCGCTCTGGAAGGCCGACGGCGTCGATGCCGATACTGTGGCGGCCGAGCGAAAGGCGGGTGCCGCGCCGCCCGAGGAGGCCGCCGAGGGCGCCCAGACCTGGGAGTCGCCGTGGGGCGAGGGCCGCCCGGGCTGGCACATCGAGTGCTCGGCGATGTCGACGACCCACCTCGGCGAGACCTTCGACATCCACGTCGCCGGCTCAGATCTGGTCTTCCCACACAACGAAAACGAGATCGCCCAGAGCGAGTGCGCTACCGGCCAGCGCTTCTGCAACTACTGGGTCCACACGGGCATGGTCCAGGTCGCAGACGAGAAGATGTCCTCCAGCCTACGCAACTACACGACCGCTCGCGACGCCATCGAGGAGTTCGGCGTCGACGTGCTGCGGACCTTCTTCGTCTCGACGGTGTACTCGGCGGACCCGACTTTCTCCGAGGAGACGCTGGCGGAGGCAAAGCAGCGCTGGGAACAGCTCGAACGCGGCTACGACCGGGCCGTCGAGGCGGCCGACAGCGTCGACGCCTCCGCCAAGCCCGCCGACGGGGAGCTGCGCGACGCCGTCGAGAGCGCCCGCGCTGACTTCGAGGCGGCGATGAACGACGATTTCAACACCCGCGAGGCGATGGCCGCGCTGCTGGAGCTGGCCTCGGAGGTCAACGCCCACGTCGAGTCCCGAAGTGAGTACGACTTCGTCGCGCTCAAGGCCGCTATCGACGCCTTCGAGGAGCTGGGCGGCGGCGTCTTCGGGCTCTCCTTTGGCGAGGCCGACGCCGGCGAGGTCCGCGTCGCCGAGGACCTGGTCGAACTCGTCCTCGACGTGCGCGAGCAGGAGCGCGAAGCGGGCAACTACGAACGGGCGGACGAACTGCGCGACCGGCTCGACGAGGCCGGCGTCGAGGTGCAGGACTCCGACCAGGGCCCGACCTACCGCTTCGACTGACGGGACCGCCCCGCTTTCGGCGCACCGGTACGGATCCGGCCGCAGTGTTTTTTCCCCTGTGCGGGAACGTGTGTGCAATGAGACACTCGCGAGGACTGCTGGCGGTGGCCGTGTGCGCACTGCTGGTGACGACCGGCTGTCTGGGCTTTATCACCGGCAGCGAACCGATCTACGCGGAGGCGGAGCCGGCGTCGGTCGACGCGGCGACGCTCGAAGAGAGCGACTATCAGGTGTACCAGAGCGAGGGCCAGAACCTCACACGGGAGTTCTCGATCGCCGGCCAGACCCGCGAGGCGACGGTCCGCAACCAGATCCGCGGCTACAACCGCACGCTCGATCTAGGGCCGCTGGGCGAGCGCGACCTCGCGCGGTTCTCCGCCTTTACGAGCCCCGCGCTCTCGATCGCCGGCCAGGATCTCAATCCCATCGGCGAGTGGTCGAACGGACGACTGGTCGAGGAGCTGTCGGGCTCGTACGGGAGCCTGAGCGGCGTCGAGTTCGAGCAGAACCGCACGGTCGCCGCACTCGGTGACAGCCGGACCGTCGCGACGTTCGCCGGAACGGCGACGACGAGCGGTCAGGAGGTCGACGTCCGCGTCCACGTCACGAGCTTCAAACACGGCGATGACTACGTGGTCGCCGTCGCGGTCCATCCCGAACGGATCGACGAGTGGGACCGCGTTCGACGACTGATCGGCGGGCTCGAACACGCCGAGTAACGACGCCCGACTCGACGGAGTTGCGCTGGTTGCGCCCCGTACGTTTTTGCCGGGCGGCGTCGACTGGGGGGTATGAACCGGACGATGGCGCTCGGTGTGGCGCTGTCGGTCGTCGGTCTCGGCGGGTACGCCCTC
>ENA-ORDC01001673-ORDC01001673.1-marine-metagenome-genome-assembly--contig:-NODE-1673-length-15513-cov-3.959640_pt1 | contig 15513 bp, 14 predicted proteins | sample MGYA00237783_ERZ508515 | MGnify/ENA primary metagenome ERZ508515 (study PRJEB26186, sample SAMN06268792) | marine metagenome | isolation source: Eden Landing Ponds, San Francisco, CA, USA | place... | reverse complement strand
CCACGGCGGCTCGACCGCCGTCGACGAGACGCTCGAAGAACTCGGCGAGGAGCCGACGTACGTCGAGTCGCCTTCGGGCGTCTCCGGCCGCTTCACCGACGAGCGCACCATGGAGGTCTTCTCGATGGTGATGCCCGGCAAGCTCAACACGGACCTGACCGCGCTGTTCCGCGAGGCGGGCGTCGACGCGCTCGGTCTCTCAGGGGTCGACGGCGGCCTCCTGACCGGCCCGCGCAAGTCGGCCGTCCGCGTCGTCGAAGACGGCAAGAAGAAAATTAAGCGCGGCGACCACTCCGGGAAGATTACCGCGGTGAACGCGACGCTCCTCGAAACGCTCCTCGACGGCGGTTACACGCCCATCGTGACCGTTCCGATGCTCGCCGACGACGGCGTGGCGGTCAACGCGGACGCCGACCGCGCCGCCGCCGCGGTCGCGGGCGCGCTCGGCGCGAAACTCGTCGTCCTCACCGACGTGAAGGGCGTCTACGCCGACCCCGACGACGAGTCCACGCTCATCGAGACGGCCGACACGCCCGAGGAGTTCTCGGCGCTCGAATCGGCCGCTGAAGGGTTCATGACGAAGAAGGTCATGGCCGCGGAGGAGGCGCTCGACGGCGGGGCCGCCGAGGTCGTCGTCTCCGACGCGAACCTGAACAACCCCATCGTGACGGCGCTCAACGGCGGCGGCACGCACGTGACGCCCGGCGCGCTGGTCGAAACGGAGGAGGCCGGACAATGAGCGGCTTCGTCTTCAACGAGAAACCCATCGCCATCGAGTCCGGCGAGGGGCCGTACCTCTACGCCGACGACGGCACCGAATACCTCGACTTCGGCGCGAGCTACGCCGTCGCCGCGCTCGGCCACTCCCACCCCGCGGTCACCGCCGCGATTCAGGAACAGGCCGCGAAGCTGACCTACGTGCAGGCGTCGTACCCCGTCGAGGTCCGCACGGAACTGTACGAGAAGCTGGCGACGCTCGCGCCCGGCGACATCTCGAACGTCTGGCTCTGTAACTCCGGCACCGAGGCCAACGAGGCGGCGATGAAGTTCGCTCGCTCCGCGACCGGCCGCCAGAAAATCGTCGCCACGAAGCGCGCGTTCCACGGTCGCACCCTCGGGAGCCTCGCGCTGACGTGGAAACAGAAGTACAAAAAGCCCTACGAGCCGGTGGCCGGCGGCGTCGAGTTCGTCAGCTACGGCGACGAAGAAGAACTCGCCGAGGCCGTCGACGACGAGACGGCCGCCGTGTTCTTAGAGCCCATTCAGGGCGAAGGCGGCATCAACCCCGCGACGGCCGAATATCTCCAGACCGCCCGCGACCTGACCGACGACGCGGGTGCCGCGCTCGTCTTCGACGAGATTCAGACCGGCATCGGTCGCACCGGGTCGCTGTGGGCCTGCGAGAACGCCGGCGTCGTCCCCGACATCCTCACGAGCGCGAAGGGCATCGCCAACGGCCTGCCGCTCGGCGCGACGCTCTGTGCCGACTGGATTGCGGACGGCGCGGCCTCGCACGGCTCGACGTTCTCCGGCGGTCCCGTGGTCTGTGCGGCGGCGAACGCCACCCTCGACACCGTCGTCGAGCAGGACCTGCCCGGCCACGCGGCCGCGGTGGGCGACTACCTCACGACGGAACTCGAAGCCGCCGTCGAGGAACACGACCTGCCGGTCCGCGAGGTCCGCGGCGACGGCCTCATGGTCGGCGTCGAAGTCAAACGCGGCGCGAACCGCACGCTGAAGCACCTCGCGCTGTCCGAGCAGTTGCTCGCGCTCCCCGCGGGTCGGACGGTCGTCCGGTTCCTGCCGCCGCTGGTCATCGAGGAGGAGCACGCCGACCGCGCGGTCGATGCCATGACGAACGTGTTATCATGAACGCCGAAATCGACCGCGAAGACGACGAAACAGACGTGGAGACGGAGGGAGCGGCCGACGCCGAGGCCGACGCGAGCGCCGTCTCCGACGACGGGACCGACGCCCTCGACGAGGGCGAGTGGGCCGACGCGCGCCGCCTCCTCTACGACATGGTCTCGACGCCCTCGGTGTCGGGCGACGAGGAGGCGGCCGCCGAGGTCCTGCGGGCGTTCTTCGAGGCGCACGACCGCGAGGTGTGGATAGACGAGATCGGTAACGTCCGCGCGCCGGCCGACGACGCGGTGCTTCTCACCTCCCACATCGACACCGTCCCCGGCGACGTGCCGGTGAAGATAGAAGACGGCGTCCTCTGGGGTCGCGGCAGTGTCGACGCGACGGGACCGCTCTGTTCGATGGCCGCGGCGGCCGTCGAGACGGGCGTCTCGTTCGTCGGCGTCGTCGGCGAGGAGACCTCCTCGCGCGGCGCGTGGCATCTCGTGGAAAACCGCGAGGAGCCCGGCGCGGTCGTCAACGGCGAGCCCTCGGGTTGGGACGGCGTCACCCTCGGTTACCGCGGGTTCCTCTCCGGGACGTACATCTCGACGAGCGAACTGGGCCACTCCTCGCGCCCCGAGGAGAACGCCATCCAGTCCGCGGTCGCGTGGTGGTCCCGCGTGGCCGACTTCTTCGACGAGGAGCGCGACGGCGTCTTCGACACGGTGACGACCAAGCCCGTGACGTTCGACGGCGGCCCGACCGACGACGGCCTCGCGGTCGAGGCGACGGTGGACGTGCAGTTCCGCGTCCCGCCGCGGCTCACCATCGACGACGTGCGCGAGGTCGCGGAGGGCGAACTCACCCGCGGCGGCGTCCACTGGAACAAACCTATCCCGCCGGTCATGATGAGCCCCCGCACCGACGTGGCGCGGGCGTTCCGCGTCGCCATCCGCAACGTCGGCGGCGTGAAGCCCCGACTCCTCCGCAAGACCGGGACCAGCGACATGAACATCTTCGCCGGCACGTGGGACTGCCCGATGGCGACCTACGGCCCCGGCGACTCCGACCTCGACCACGCCCCGAACGAACACCTCGACCTCGCCGAGTTCGACAGCGCCATCGACGTGCTCGTCGACGTGTGCGAGCGGCTGGCCGACGACTGAGGCGAGCCGAGCGGCCGCGACGGCCGAAGACCGAGACGACGAACCGACACGGAGACACGACACACGACACAATGCTCGAAACCACCCACTTCACCGACATCGACGACATCAGCGCATCGGAGTTAGACCGCGTCCTCACCCGCGCCGCCGACATCAAGTCCGGCGACGACGAGACGCAACTCACCCGAGCGACGCTGGCGATGCTCTTCGAGAAGCCGAGTACCCGGACGCGTGTCTCCTTCGAGACGGGGATGACCGAACTGGGCGGCCACGCGCTGTTCCTCGGCCCCGAGGACATCCAACTCGGCCACGGCGAGCCGCTTTCTGACACCGCGCGCGTGCTGGGTCGGTACGGCGACGCCATCATGGTCCGCCTGTTCGACCACGAGGACCTGCTCGAAATCGCGGAGCATTCCGACGCGCCGGTCATCAACGGCCTGACGGACGACGCCCACCCCTGCCAGACGCTCGCCGACCTGCTCACCATCCGCGAGCACGTCGGCGACTTCGACGAGGTGTCCGCGGCGTGGGTCGGCGACGGCAACAACGTCGGCCAGTCGTTCGTCCTCGGCTGTGCGATGGCCGGCATCGACCTCACCGTGGCGACGCCGCCTGAGTACGGCGTCGACGACGACGTGCTCGAGAAGGCCGCCGAACTCGGCTCGACGCCGACGATTACGACCGACCCCGAGGAGGCCGTCGCGGACGCGGACGTGGTCTACACCGACGTGTGGATTTCGATGGGTCAGGAGGACCAGCGCCACGAGAAACTGCAGGCGTTCGAGGGGTTCCAACTCAACGAGGACCTGCTTTCGGGCACCGACGCGAAGGTCATGCACTGCCTGCCGGCCCACCGCGGCGAGGAGATTACCGGCGACGTGCTCGAAGGCGAGCGCTCGCTCGTCTGGGACCAGGCGGAGAACCGCCTGCACGCCCAGAAGGGACTCATCGTCGAACTGCTCGAATAGAGTCGGGTCTGCGGCGGTCGCCGCGCTTTTCAGCTTCTCAGAGGACGCCGTCGAGCATGGGGTACGACGCCCCGAGGACGGCTCCGTAGACGACGTGGCCGACGAGGCTCGTCACGTTCACGTTCGGGAGCGGCGGGTTCGCTGGCGAGCCGACCACGCCGAGCCACACGGGCATGGCGACGACGGCGAGGACGGCCCAGAGGACGACGCCGTAGCCGACGCCCGCCCCGAGCGACCTGAGCGAGCGGTCGAGGTCGAAGTGGAGGGCGCTCGCGAGGCCGGCGAACGCGACGCCGAGAATCGCACCGTGGGCGACGTGGATGGTGAAGCCGGCGGTCCCACCCGTCAAGCCGTACATCGAGGGAATGGCGACTTCGAGGACCGGCCGCATCTGGACGACCATCATCGCACCCATGACGACGGCGGCGAGCGAGCCGGCGGCGACGCCGGCGCGCCAGGAGGCGGTCGTCGTCGATTCGAGTCGTGTCGTGGCTGTTTCAGAGGCCATGGTTAACGTGCCAACACGTATCATGATAACGCTCTCTCGGACGGGCGGCACCGCCGCACCGCGGGGGTACCGTTATACCGGACCTGTCGAGTCCGGCGGTATCGGGGGCTCCGAGCCTTTTAATCGGATGGCGGCCGAGATTCTCCCGTGGCCCACGCCAACGGCGCACCCGACGACGGCGACGCGGACGGAGCGTGGCGGTTCTTCCCGTACGACGAGCCGTACCCCAATCAGGAGGCGGCGATGTCCGGCATCGCCGACGCGCTCGACGACGAGCGGAACGTCCTCCTCGAAGGGGCGACCGGGACCGGGAAGACCATCTCCGCGCTCGTGCCCGCGCTCTCGTACGCCCGCGAGCACGACAAGACGGTCGTCATCACGACGAACGTCCACCAGCAGATGCGCCAGTTCGTCGAGGACGCCCGCGCCATCACCAGAGAGGAGGCCATCCGCGCGGTGGTGTTCCGCGGGAAGTCCTCGATGTGCCACATCGACGTGGGCTTTCAGGAGTGTCAGACCCTCCGCGATACGACCCGGAGCATCGTCGAAAAAGAGTCCGACAAGGCCGAACTCTCCGAGCAGGCGCAGGCGCTCCTCGACGGGATGCGCGAAGGCGAGTCCGGCGCGGCCGACGCGCGGAGCGCCGTCACGGACGAACTCGACGCCCTCGACGACGAACTGGCGGAGTTGAAAGAGGGCAACTACTGCGAGCACTACTACAACAACCTCGCGCGGAACACAGACGAGTTCTTCGAGTGGCTGTTCGACGACGTGCGAACGCCCGACGAGATTTTCGAGTACGCGGGGAGACAGAACCTCTGCGGCTACGAACTGCTCAAGGAGGGCATGGAGGGCATCGACCTCGTCGTCTGCAACTACCACCACCTGCTCGACCCGATGATACGCGAGCAGTTCTTCCGATGGTTGGACCGCGACCCCGACGACGTGATTACCGTGTTCGACGAGGCGCACAACATCGAGAGCGCGGCCCGCGACCACGCGAGTCGGGCGCTCACCGAGAACACGCTCGAAAGCGCGATGAACGAGCTGGAAGACGCAGACGACTCGCGGGCCGAGAGCGCCCGCAACGTCATCGGGACGTTCCTCGACGCGCTTCGCGACAGCTACGAGGAGGCGTTCGGCTTCGGCGAGCGCGAGCAGGTCGGCGAGAACTGGTACGACCTCTCAATCGCCAATCAGGGCCGCCGGGACGACCTGACGATGGAGTTCCTGCAGTCCTACGAGGGTCGCGGCATCGACGTGGAGGTCGAACTCGCCCTCCAGTTGGGCAAGCAGTTGGACGAGCAGTACGAAGACGCGTACAAGAACGGCGAGGCGACGACGCGCAAGGAGTGCCAGACGCTCCAGGCGGCGAACTTCATCGCCGACTGGACGGAGATGGGCGGCGAACTCGGCCGCCGCCCGATGCTGTCGGTCCGCCGCGACGGCGGCACCGACGAGATTTACGGCCGCGCCGAGCTGTACACCTGCATCCCGCGAGAGGTCACCAAAGAGCTGTTCGAGGAGGTCCACGCGAGCATCCTGATGTCGGCGACGCTCCGCCCGTTCGACGTGATGGAGGGTGCACTCGGGCTCAAAAACCCGGTGACGATGGCCTACGGCCTCGAATACCCCGAGGAGAACCGCCGGACGTTCTCGGTCTCACTGCCCGCGCTGTTCTCCTCGGAGCGCGACGACCCCGGGACGCAGGAGACCATCGAGGGGATGCTCGCGGACGCGGCCGCCTTCACGCCGGGCAACACGCTCGTGTTCTTCCCGTCGTACGCCGAGGCGGAGCGCCACCACGAGCGCCTGCGGGCGAACCCGGACGTCGATGCGGAGCTGTTCTTGGACGAGCCGGGCGTCCGCGCCGAGGAGATGCGCCGCGAGTTCGTCGGCAAGGACGGCGCGGTGCTTCTCACCTCGCTGTGGGGGACGCTCGCCGAGGGCGTGAGCTTCGACGGCGACGACGCCCGAACGGTCGTGGTCGTCGGCGTGCCCTACCCGCATCTCTCCGAGCGGCTGGAGGCGGTACAGGACGCCTACGACCGCGCCTACCGCGGCAAGAAGGACGCCGGCTGGCGCTACGCCGTCGAGATTCCGACGATTCGGAAGACAAGGCAGGCGCTCGGCCGAGTTATCCGTGCGCCCGACGACTTCGGCGTCCGCGTGCTGGCCGACAAGCGCTACACCCGCGAGAGTTCGTCCATGGGGAAGTACGGCGTCCGCGGGTCGTTCCCGGTCGAAGAGCGCGCCGAGATGGTCGACATCGCGCCGAACAAACTCAAGTTCGCGATGCTGAACTTCTACAGCGACCGCGACGCCTACGACGGCGACCCGCCGCGGCCCTGAGCGGGTCGCGCTCGTAGTCGGCGCAACGGCGACGGCGACCGCCGTGTGGTTCTTCCCTGTTCGAACCAACACAACCCTGATGAGTGCGACTCCTCCCGGACCGAAGGGCCTCCCGTTGTTCGGCGCGAGCAGACAGTACGCCCGCGACCCGTTTACGTTCCTGACGGCCGTCGCGGACGCCTACGGCGACGTGGTTCACTTCGACCTCGGCCCGCTCGACACGTACATGCTCACGAACCCGGCGGACGTCGAGACCGTGCTCGTGAGCGAGGCGTCGAAGTTCAGAAAGCCGCAGTTCCAAGACAGGGCCATCGGCGACCTGCTGGGCGACGGCCTGCTCATGAGCGAGGGCGCGACGTGGAAGAGACAGCGCCAACTCGCTCAGCCGGCGTTCGACGTGCGGCGCATCTCGACGATGGCCGGCATGATGACAGACCGGACGGAGTCGATGCTGTCGTCGTGGGGCGACGGCGACGTGGTCGACGTGCAGTTGGAGATGGCGCGGCTGACCGTCGAGATAATCGTCGACGCCATGTTCGGCACCGACCTCGACGACGAGCGCATCCGGCGGGTACAGGAGAACCTCGAACCGCTCGGCGCGCGGTTCGAACCCGACCCGCTTCGGTTCCTGACGCCCGACTGGGCACCGACCCGGGAGAACCGCGAGTACAAAGAGGCGCTGTCGGAACTCGAATCGCTCGTCTGGGACATCGTCGAGGAGCGCCGCGGGACCGAGCACGGCGAGACGCCGGCGTCGTCGGTGCCGGCCGGCGCGACGGACGACGACCGGCCGATGGACCTGCTTTCGATTCTGCTCCGCGCCTACGACGAGGGCGAGCAGACCGAACAGAACCTCCGCGACGAGCTGATGACGATGCTCCTCGCGGGCCACGACACGACGGCGCTGACGCTGACGTACGCGTGGTACCTGCTCTCGCAACACCCCGAGGTGGAGGCGAAGCTCCACCGCGAACTGGACGAGGTGCTCGGCGGGCGGACGCCGACGTTCGAGGACGTGCGAAAACTGGAGTACACCGAGCGCGTGCTGAACGAGGCGATGCGGCTGTACCCGCCGGTGTACGTCATGTTCCGCGAGCCGAAGGTGGACGTTCGCCTCGGCGGCTACCGCGTCCCCGCGGGGTCGGCCATCATGCTCCCGCAGTGGGTCGTCCACCGGTCGGAGCGCTGGTGGGACGACCCGTTGGAGTTCGACCCGGACCGCTGGGCACCCTCCCGGACCGGCGAGCGCCCGCGCTTCGCGTACTTCCCGTTCGGCGGGGGACCGCGCCACTGCATCGGCAAACACCTCTCGCTCCTCGAAGGGCGGCTCATCCTCGGCACCGTCGCCCAGCGGTACGAACTCGACTACGTCCGCGACAAGCCGTTCTCGCTCCGCGGGTCGCTGACGATGCACCCCGAAGAGCCGATGGGGATGCGACTCCGGGCGCGAGAGTGACGGACGTGCGGACGGTAGTCTGCGCGTCGCCGGCGGCGACGACGACAGTCGAATCTCCAACGACCGTCAGGGCCTCGCGGTCAGGCCGGGAGCGAAATCGAGCCGGCGGTCTCGCGGAACGACGAGTCGTAGACGTCGAGCTGTGAGACGGTCCACTCGACGGGGTCGAGCGGCTGGCTCGCGACCGCGCGGGCGTCGGCGACGCTCCCGCCGCGGGCGAGCGTGACGTGCGGGACGTAGTCGTCGCCCTCGATACCCTCGATAGCGCCGAACTCGTCGGCGAGCGCGCGGTGCAGGTCGAGGAGGCCGGGGCTCTCGACCGCGAGGTAGACGACCGGCGCGGCCCCGCGAGGCGGTTCCTCGAAGAACCGGATGTCGGTCACGCGGGCCTCGAACGCCGGTTGACCGGCGAGCGCGCGCCGCAACTGTTCGCGCAGGCGGTCGAGGTCGGCGTCTTCGAACCGCTTGCAGACGAGCGTGTGCCGGTCGCGAACCCGGTCGAACGGCGCAAGGTACGGAAACAGGTCGGACGCGAGGCGGGCGACCCGCCCCGGAACCGGGACGTTCAGACTGTACACGCCCGTGTCTCACGGGAGAGACACAAAGGCGTATCGTCGTCGCCGCGGAGGGCGGTTAGATTCGGTCGAGGAGCCAGAGGACGATGAGCACCGCGACGACGAGGCCCAAAAGCGGCTGGAGCGGGCCGAGCAACGCGCCGAACAGCCCGAGCACCTCGCCGATGATTTCGAGGACGAGCCAGACGAGGACGAGCAGGAGGATGATTTTCAGCAGGTCCTCCACGTCGATTCGGCCGCGGTTCGTTCGCATACGGGGGCGTGGGGCGTTCGCGGACAAATAGCTGGTGGCCGGGTGGGGGGATGGCCGGGTAGCTTTATTCCGCCTCGGTGTCACTCTCCACCATGGACAGCCTGTTCTACCAACTCGGGCGGCTCTCCGCGTCGGGGTCGTCGGCCTCGTCGTCGGGCGCGGAGCGAGTCGACAGCGAGCCCGGTCGAATCCCGCGGTGGCTCGGTCCCCTCGCGGTCGCGGTGGTCGTCTTCGGCCTCGCGGTCGTCGTCTTCCCCGTCACGCCGCTGACGCTCGCGGGCTACGTCGCCCTCGCGCTCGCGGTCGCCGCGGTGTACGACGCGGTCGAAGTCGTGCAGGCGTACGAAAAGCGGACGCTCACGGTGTTCGGCGACTACAAGGGCATTCTCGAACCGGGGCTGAACGTCGTCCCGCCGTTCGTCTCGAAGACCTACCGCTTCGACATGCGGACCCAGACGCTGGACGTGCCCTCCCAAGAGGCCATCACGGAGGACAACTCGCCGGTCACGGCCGACGCCGTCGTCTACATCCGCGTGATGGACCCCGAACGCGCCTTCCTGCAGGTCGACAACTACCGCCGGGCCGTCTCGTTGCTCGCACAGACGACGCTCCGGGCCGCCCTCGGCGACATGGAACTCGACGACACGCTGGCGCGACGCGACCACATCAACGCGCGCATCCGCCGGGAACTCGACGAGCCGACCGACGAGTGGGGCGTCCGCGTGGAGTCCGTCGAGGTCCGCGAGGTGAAGCCCTCGAAGGACGTCCAGCAGGCGATGGAACAGCAGACCTCCGCCGAGCGCCGCCGCCGCGCCATGATTCTCGAAGCGCAGGGCGAGCGCCGCTCCGCCGTCGAGAAAGCGGAGGGGGACAAGCAGTCGAACATCATCCGCGCGCAGGGCGAAAAGCAGTCGCAGATTCTCGAAGCGCAGGGCGACGCCATCTCGACGGTGCTTCGGGCCCGCGCGGCGGAGTCGATGGGCGAGCGCGCAATCATCGACAAGGGCATGGAGACGCTGGGGAACATCGGCACCTCGCCGTCGACGACGTACGTGCTACCGCAGGAGCTCACGTCGCTTCTCGGTCGCTACGGGAAGGGACTGAGCGGTTCCGACGTACAGCAGGCCGCGGGACTCGAAAGCAAGGCGTTCGACGAGGAGACCCGCGAACTCCTCGGCCTCGACGACATCGCCGAGATACTCGGTGAGTTAGACGGCATCGAGACGGCGGACATCTCCGCGGACGCCGTCGACATCGAAATCGAAGACGGCGGCGTCGAGACTGAACGCGTCGAGTGAGGAAAAGTCTGATACGCGAATCGGCCGTGAACCCGGCAGACGCGCCGGAGGTCTGGTACAGCGTCGTGGTCGGTCTGCGGGGGCGACCGACGTGAGTCCCGTCGTCCGGCCGTCGCGGTTCGGCGAGGCGCGAGGCGGACGTGAGACGGGAGACCACTCGGTGCGTCGACTCCGGGTCGCGGCTGATTTTCCGTCTTCGTCCGGTCGAACGAGCGTCCGAACAGTCGCGAACGGTCCCCCGAACACGGGCGAGAGACGGGCGTCGGCGTCCCACCACCGGTCTGCGGTTCGCGCAGACATCGTACTAAACGAGATGGTCACTATTAATGATCTAGGTCGTTGAAACGCCGAGCGACCCGCCAAACCAGCCAATCCGAGCGATTAATCGCCTTTATTTCTATTTTTCACGACGTAGAATAATTTAACCCTACTCGTCACGGACCGTGTGGTATGCAACAGCAGTCGTCGGTCGGGACGCGGTCGCTGTCGGCGTCTCGGGCCGAGATGAGCGAGATTCTGATGCCCAACGACACGAACAACCTCGGGCGCGCCCTCGGGGGGCGGATTCTGGAGTGGATGGACGTCTGCGGGGCCATCGCCGGTCGGCGCTTCGCCGAGCGGCAGGTGGTCACGGCGTCGATGGACCACGTGGACTTCCTCGCGCCCATCGACGTGGGCGACGTGGTGACCGTCGAGGCGTACGTCTTCGACACCGGTCGCACCAGCATGGACATCAAGGTGGACGTGACGGCCGAGCGGCCCAGCGAGGGCGACCGTCGCGAGACCATCACCTCCTTTTTCACCTTCGTCGCGCTCGGCGACGACGAGAAGCCGATTCCCGTGCCTGACCTCGTCTGCGACTCCCGAGAGGAGCGCGAACTGCGCGACTCGGCGCTCCAGAAGCGCCGCGAGCACCGCGCCGCGCTGGCAGAAGAGTCCGAGTAGAGCCGCCCGCTCGCGGGCAGGTTATGCTTCGTCCACCGCGCGGACGGTCAACACCGGCGCGTCGGACTGCCGGACGACGCGCTCGGTGACGGAGCCGACGAGGTAGTGGTCGAGACCGGTGCGGCCGTGGGTCGCCATCACGACGAGGTCGATGTCGCCGTCGGCGGCGTAGTCGACGATAGTCGAGTGCGGGACGCCCTCCACGACGGTTCGTTCGGTCTCGACGGCGTCGGGAAGCGCCTCGATTGCGGCGTCGGCCGCGGACTCGGCGCGTTCGAGTTCGGACTTCTCCCACACGTCCGGCGCGATGCCGGCCGAGGGCGATTCGAAGCGGTTGCGCGAGTCGGCCACCGACAGCACGTGGACCGTCGCGCCGTAGGTCTCCGCGAGAGTCGCCGCGTGCTCGATGGTCGCGTCGGTCGCGTCACTGCCGTCGGTCGGAAGCAGGATGTGGTCGTACATGGGTGAGAGTTCAGAGCCGAGGACTGTGAAAGTGGTGCCAGTGGGGTGGTTCGGGTGGTCGTGAGCCGTTAGATACCCAGTGCCATCAGGAACAGCGCCAGCGAGATGACGGCGAAGAGGACGCCGACGAAGTTCTTGATGACGCTGGTCTCCAGCGCGTTCGATACGTAGGGAGCGATTTGGCCGCCGAGGACCGTCGCGGGGACGGTGAACACGACCATGTTCCACGGCGTCGTCGCGAGGCTCAGCGAGTGGCCGCCGACGAGGCCGCCGCCGAAGACGTGGACCAGCGACGCCAAGACGGCGGTCAGCGCGACGACGATGTGGTTCGTACCGATGGCGACGCGGACGGGGACTTTCGTGCCGAGCATCGAGATGATGCCGAGTTCGCCGATACCGAAGCCGGCGAGGCCCTGGAACATCCCGCCGACGCTGTAGTTGGCGAAGCGACGCAGGTAGCCGCCGCGGGTGTAGGTGTAGTCGTCGCCGTCGCGGTCGACGCGGGTGACGGTGCCGTCGTCGGCCGTGTCGACGCCCGCGGGGCCGAGCTTACCGGGGTCGTTGGGGAGGCTCGCGGAGACGGTGCCGCCGTCGGTGGCCGCGGCGTGGTCGGAGTCCGACGAGCCGTGGTCCTCGTGACCGAGGTCGGCGGTGAAAAGCAGGTACGACGCGGCGAGCAGTGCGATGCCGAGCAGTGCGTGGAAGACCACGTCGGGGATGACGAACGACAGGAGCGCGCCGCCGACGACGAACGGAATCGACCCGCCGACAAGCGTCAGCGCCAGTCGACGGTCGACGAGACCGTACTGGATGAAGGCGACGGCCGAACTGGAGAGGCCGAACGCCTCGCTGATGAGGCCCACCTTCACCAGCGTCGACGAGTCGAGCGGGTGTGCGAAGATGGGGAAGATGAAGATGAGAAACGGGACGAAGAGCGCCGACCCGCTGATTCCGACCGTGTTCACGATGGTCGCGCCGGTGAGGAACACCGGGAACAGCCACCAGTACTGGAGCCAGTACTCCATGCCTGCACCCGACGGCGTCGGTGCCATGGTAAGCACCGAAACGAGGAACAGCAGGGGAGCGATGAACACGAGGATATGTTGGTACTTCAGGAACGACTTCTGGACGTGACTGAGAGACTGAGAGCTCATGGTTCTCGTTGTTGTCAGTACGCAGTAGCGTTCGCGTGCACTCGCGTCGAGTAGCACGTCGAAAACAGCCCGTTCGCCGAGTCATCAGCGGCACCGACCCGCGCGCGTTCACCGTCTCCCGGGGATGCGACCGTGTCGCACGCCGGGAGGACCGGCGTGCGGTGGTCGCCCGAACTGTCGAGCACGGAGTGTTCGAATCCGCGGACCATTCAGGTAATGCCTCCGTTGGGGTAGGCGTGGTGAACGGTGTGGGTTGCAGGCTCGTCCGCCGAGGTGCGGATCACGGTGGAACGGGCATAGCGAGGACGGTCTAATAAATCTTGATGTCACCCGGTGATTTTGGGTACGTTCCACACACCGACGCGCGTCGAAAAACCAGTAACATGTGTTTCTATCCAAAATCTGTGTTCACTCGTTGAGTTCGAATGCCCGGCTGACCAGCGCCCGTTCGGTCTCGTAGGTGAGCCGTTCGAGGGCTTCGACCGGGGTGAGCCACCGGCGCGCGTCCACCTCGTCGTCCGGTTCGAGCGGGCGCTCGTCGGCGACGCGCATATGCCAGACGAACACGCCTTTCGGCCCGCCCGGCGTCCCCGCGTCGTCGGGGACGCGGTACTCGTAGCGCCCGGCGAACCGACCGCAGTCGACGTCACAGCGCGTCTCCTCGCGGACTTCCCTGACGGCGGTCTCGACCAGCGTCTCGCCGGGTTCGAGTTTCCCCTTCGGGAGCGACCAGTCGTCGTAGCGCGGCCGGTGGACGAGACAGAGTCGGCCGTCGTCGCGGCGGAGAAGCCCGCCGGCCGCGAACGTCAGGGTTGGCGGTTGAGACACGGCCGGTCAGAACTCGTCCGGCGGCGTCAGGCCGTCGTCGCCCGCGCCGTCGTGCTCGTCGGGGTACTCGGGGGCGACGCCGTCTTCGAGCGCGTCCACGTCGAACTCGCGGCGGAGCGACTGAATGCGGTCGCGGATGTCGGCGGCGAGTTCGAATTCGAGGTTGTCGGCGGCCTCCTGCATCCGGTCTTCGAGGAAGGCGATCTGTTCGACCGCCTCGTCGGCGTCGGCGGGGGCGTCGTCGGAGACGCCGCGGGTGTCGGTCTTGCTCCCCGGCAGGTTCGTCTCGCCGACCTCTTTTTCGATGGTCGTCGGCGTGTGGCCGTGTTCCTCGTTGAACTCCTGTTGGATGCGGCGGCGGCGCTGGGTCTCGGAGATGGCGGCCTCCATCGCGTCGGTCATCTCGTCGGCGTAGAGCACGACCTCGCCGTTGACGTTGCGGGCGGCGCGGCCCATCGTCTGGACGAGCGTGGTCTCCGAGCGCAGGAAGCCCTGCTGGTCGGCGTCGAGGATAGCGACCAGCGAGACCTCGGGGATGTCGAGGCCCTCCCGGAGGAGGTTGATGCCGACGAGCACGTCGATGTCGCCGAGGCGGAGCGACCGGATGAGTTCGTGGCGTTCGAGCGTGTCGGTCTCGTCGTGCATGTAGGCCACGTCGACGCCGGCCTCCTCCAAGTACTCGGTGAGGTCCTCGGCCATCCGCTTCGTAAGCGTCGTGACGAGCACGCGCTCGTCGCGGTCGATGCGCTCGTCGATGCGGGCCATCAGGTCGTCGACCTGCCCGGTCGCCTCCGTCACCTCGACTCTCGGGTCCACGAGGTGGGTCGGCCGGACGATTTGCTCGACGGTCTGGTCGGAGTGCTCGCGCTCGTAGTCGCCGGGCGTCGCCGAGACGAAAAGCGCCTGCCCGACGGTCTCTTCGAACTCCTCGAAGGTGAGCGGGCGGTTGTCGTAGGCCGTCGGCAGGCGGAAACCGTTTTCGACAAGCGAGTCCTTTCGGGACTTGTCGCCGGCGTACTGGCCCTTGATCTGCGGGAGCGTGACGTGCGACTCGTCGATGACCGTGAGGAAGTCATCGGGGAAGTAGTCGAGGAGCGTGTAGGGCGCGTCGCCGGGTTCGCGGTCCGAGAAGTGGACCGAGTAGTTCTCGATGCCCGAGCAGTAGCCCGTCTCGCGGAGCATCTCGATGTCGAAGGTGGTGCGCTCCTCGATGCGCTGGGCGGCGACCAAATCGCCCTGTCGCTCGAAGTAGGCCACTCGGTCCTCCATCAGCGCCTCGATTTCGTCGATGGCGTTCTCCAGTCGGTCCTCGGGGATGGAGTAGTGTTCCGCGGGGTGGACCAACACGGCGGGTTCCTGACTCTTCACCTCACCCTCCAGCGGGTCGAGCTTGGTCAGACGGTCGATTTCGTCGCCCCAGAACTCCACGCGGACGGCGTAGCGGCCGTACATCGGGAACACCTCGACGGTGTCGCCGCGGACGCGGAAGGTACCCTGCGTGAAGTCCACGTCGTTTCGGTCGTAGTTCAGGTCGACGAGGCGGGCGAGCAGTTCGTCGCGGTCGATTTCTTGGCCCTGTTCGAGACGGAGCGCCATGTCGACGTAGTTGGCGGGGTCGCCCAGCCCGTAGATGGCGGAGACGCTGGCGACGACGATGACGTCGTTGCGGGTGAGCAACGACCGGGTCGCCGAGTGGCGCAGAC
>ENA-ORDC01001672-ORDC01001672.1-marine-metagenome-genome-assembly--contig:-NODE-1672-length-15517-cov-12.731541_pt1 | contig 15517 bp, 17 predicted proteins | sample MGYA00237783_ERZ508515 | MGnify/ENA primary metagenome ERZ508515 (study PRJEB26186, sample SAMN06268792) | marine metagenome | isolation source: Eden Landing Ponds, San Francisco, CA, USA | place... | reverse complement strand
TGCGATCCGGGCCCGCAGCCGTCGTTGCTTACTTCGTCGGGTGCTTCGGTTCGGACTCCCGCGCGCTCGATCCGAGGCCGGTGAACTGATTCACGACCGCGCCCACGACGAGGTACGCGAAGTACGCGACCGTCGCGGTCGTCAGCCCCGCCCCGACCAGGAACGAGATCGCACTGAGCGGATCGACCCCGAGGAAGACCTCGAAGAGGAAGATCCTGACGAGATCGACGACGCTCGTGACCAACTGCACGACGAAGCCGAGTATCGAGACCATACGACCCACTTCGGACCCATCGTATATGTGTGGTGCGGAAGCCGGTTTGCGGTCCCCGAGGGCACAGCCTGTGCGGTCGGTGGACCGGCGGGGGCGACGTGCGGAACCGGAACGCGTTAGGGATGCCCCGCAGAATGAGCGCGTATGACCGACGCCGCCGACGACCCGGACGCGGAATCGCTCGCCGAACGGGTCCGCGACGGGGACCTCGCGCTGCACGAACTCGACGAGCACGCCGACGCCGACACGGCGACGGCGGCCCGACGCCTCGTCGTCGACGCCGACACGGGCGCGTCGCTCGAGACGGTCGGCAACTACGGCTTCCCGGCCGAGCGCGCCGAGTCGAACATCGAGAATATGCTCGGGACCGTCCAGATCCCGGTCGGCGTCGCCGGCCCGGTCGACGTGAACGGTGGGGCGGCCGACGGCGAGGGGTATCTGCCGCTCGCGACTACCGAGGGCGCGCTGCTCGCGAGCGTCAACCGCGGCTGCTCAGTGCTCTCCCAGGCCGGCGGCGCGAACGCCCGCGTCCTCAAATCGGGGATGACTCGCGCCCCCGTCTTCCGCGTGACCGACGTCGTCGAGGCCGAAGCCCTGGTCTCGTGGGTCCGCGACAATGTCGATCGGCTGACCGAGGCCGCCGAGTCGACGACGAGCCACGGCGAACTCGACGACGTGACGCCGTACGTCGTCGGTAACTCGGTGTACCTGCGCTTCCGGTACGACACCAAGGACGCGATGGGGATGAACATGGCCACGATCGCGACCGAAGCCGCCTGCGACGTCGTCGAGACGGAGACCGAGGCCGAACTCGTGGCCCTGTCGGGCAACCTCTGTACTGACAAGAAGCCAGCCGCGATCAACGCGGTCGAGGGGCGCGGCCGCACCGTGACGGCCGACGTGACGATCCCCCGCGAGGTCGTCGAGAACCGTCTCCACACGACCCCCAGCGACATCGCCGAACTCAACACGCGGAAGAACCTCGTCGGGTCGGCGAAGGCCGGCAGCCTCGGATTCAACGCCCACGTCGCCAACGTCGTCGCCGCGATGTTCCTCGCGACCGGGCAGGACGAGGCGCAGGTCGTCGAGGGGGCGAACGCGATCACGACCGCGGAGGCGACGCCCGCGGGCGACCTGTACCTCTCCGTGTCGCTGGCGAGCCTCGAAGTGGGGACGGTCGGCGGCGGGACGAAGCTCCCGACGCAGGCGGCGGGGCTGGAGATCCTCGGCGTCCGCGGCGGCGGCGACCCCGCCGGGAGCAACGGCGACGCGCTCGCGGAGGCGATCGCGGTCGGCGCGCTCGCCGGCGAACTGTCGCTTTTGGCGGCGCTCGGCTCCCGACACCTCTCGTCGGCGCACGCGGACCTCGGGCGGTAGGCTGAGAGGGCTCGATCGGACCCCGATCAGTCCGACCACGCCGAGCAGTCCTCGCGTAGTGCGTCGCGGCCGGCGTCGGTGACCCGGAAGACCTCCTCGCCGGTCACCCGTTCGGCGAGCCCCGCCGCGTCGAGCGCGTCGAGCCGCGACTCGACGTGGTCGACGTACAGCCCCGTGTTGCTCGCGACGAAGGCGGGGTAGTCGGTCCCGACGTCGGCCAGATACGCGAGCACCCGCTCGTCGGTGCGGGTGAGCGCGACGGTCGAGCGATCCGGGTCGCCGTCGCCGTCCTCGGGCGGCGCGTCCCTCTCCGAACCGGGAGTCGGCGCGTCTGACGCGGGCATGTTATCCTTGCTAATGGTTACCAATATTAAGAGTATTCCGGTGGTTCCCGCTCGCTGGGCCGGGTGTGAGGGGCGGCCGAGCCGATGATCCGGTCGGTCAGTCGTCGGCGCCCGCCGATTCGCCGTCGGGGCCCGAGCCGTCGGCCGACCGGTTCGAGAGCATCGGCGTGCCGTCTGCGCGCGGCCCGAGCCGGGGACCGTGCGGGCCGTCGTCGGGGTCGATCCGGCGACGGGTGCGGTAGTCGGTCGAGCGCTCCACCGGGGTCCGACCGATCGCCGTGATCATGTCGACGTAGTCGTCGAACGAGCGGAACTCGCCGTAGTCGCCGCCCGCCCGCTTCGTGATCTCCTCCGAGAGGATCGTGCCCATGAAGTCGTCGGCGCCGCAGTTGAGCAGCTTCAGCCCGTGGGCGTCCCCCGACTTCACCCACGAGGCCTGCACGTGGTCGACGTTGTCCAAGAAGAGGCGCGCGACCGCGACCACCAGCTCGTCCTCGTCGCGAGAGGGCCCAGACTCGACGACGCCGTGGCGGTAGAGGGGGGTGTTCTGGTGGATGAAAGAGAGGGGAACGAACTCCGTAATCCCCCCGGTGCGGTCCTGGAGGTCGCGGATCACCTCCAGGTGCTCCGCGCGGTGCGCGACCGTCTCGACGTGGCCGTACATCAATGTCGCGGTGGTGTCGAGGCCGGCGGTCATCGCGCCCTCCATGGCTTCGACCCAGTCGTCGGTGCGGATCTTCCCCGGACAGATCACGTCGCGGACCTCGTCGACGAGGATCTCCGCGGCGGTGCCCGGCGCGGAGTCGAGGCCGGCGTCGGCCAGTTCGCGGTAGACAGTCTCGTAGTCCCAGTCGGTGCCGCGGGCGGCGTGGTACGCCTCCTCCGGCGTCATCGAGTGGACGTGGACCCCGCCGACCGACATCGCCTCGATCTGGTCGACGTAGGTGCCCGGATCCGTGGCGTACGCCGACGGGGGCTTGTAGTTCACCGCGCTCTCCGGATCGTCGTACGATCGAAGGATCTCGTGGTGCTCCGCGTTCAGCGCGAGCGCCGGGTGGAGCCCCGACACCGAGCACACCTCGTAGACGCCCATGTCGAGGGCGTCCTCGACGATCTCGCGGGACTCGGCCGGCGTCTTCGTGAACCCCGCGTGGTCGGCGTCGCTGTCGGCCTCGAAGGCGTGCGCTGAGTCCTTGAAGTTACAGAACAGACAGCCCGTGTTGCAGGCGGTCGTGACGTTGTTGTTGAGGTTGGCGACGAAGGTGACCTCGTCGCCGACCTCCTCGCGCCGGCGGCGGTCGGCGAGTTCGAGGACCGCCTCCTTCCGGACCGGGTCGATCCCCTCGGTGTCGGTGCCGGTCGCGAGCAGTTCGGTCGCGTCGTCGACTGAGAGCCGGTCGCCGTCGCGGGCCTTCGCGAGCGCGTTCTCGAACGACTGGTCGGTCGACGGCTCGGCGAAGCCGAAGCCGTCGTCGAGGTCGGCGGCGTCGCGGTCTGTCGCGTCGGGGTCCCGCGCCGGGTTCATCGCGTGTGTCTCCCCGTCCCACGGATAAAAACGGGACGGTCACGGCGCGGTGATGCCGTGAGCGAGTCGACCGCGGGAGCTCAGACCACGAGGTACTTCTCGAGCTGCTGGCGGTCGCCGATCGCGCCGTCTCCGATCTCGTCGACGATCGTCCCGTGGTCGATCGCGTAACACCGCTCCGAGAGCCCCTGGATCACCGAGAGGTTCTGTTCGACGAAGAGGATCGTCGTCCCGAACTCCTCGTTGATCCGCTTGAGGTCCGCCGTGATCGACTGGACGATCGACGGCTGGACGCCCTCGGAGGGTTCGTCGACCAACAGCAGGTCCGGACCCCCGACGAGCGCTCGACCGATCGCGAGCATCTGCTGTTGGCCGCCGCTCATGGTGCCCGCGTCCTGATCGGCCCGCTCCTCGAGGATCGGGAAGTAGTCGTACACCTGCTCGTAGCGCGTCTCGCCGCCGTCGCCGATCCCCTCGCCGATCTCGAGGTTCTGTTCGACGGTCAGCCCGGGGAACACGTCTCGCCCCTGCGGAACGTACCCGATACCGCTACGCGCGTGTACGTCCGCGGGCTCGTGAGTGAGGTCTCGGCCGTCGAACCGGACGCTCCCGGAATCGGGGTCGAGCAGCCCCATGATCGCCTTCAACAGGGTCGTTTTCCCGACGCCGTTCCGGCCCACGATCCCGACGATCTCGCCGTCGTCGACGGTGAAATCGATGTCCTTGAGGATCGGTGTCCCGTCGTATCCGGCGTGGAGGCCGCTAATGTCCAGCGTCACGCGTTCTCACCCAGGTAAATCCGGCGGACGTCTTCGTCCGCTTCGATCTCCTCGATCGGGCCCTGTCGGAAGATCTCCCCCTGGTTCAACACGGTGACCCGCTCGGAGATGCGACGGACGAACTCCATGTCGTGTTCCACCACGACGAAGGTCATCCCGTCGTCGTGGAGCGACCGGATGAGGTCCGCGACGTCGTCGGTCTCGTCGACCGACATGCCGGCGACGGGCTCGTCGAGCAGCATGAGCTTCGGGTCGAGCGTCACCGCCATGCCGATTTCGAGGCGCTGTTTCTCACCGTGAGACAGCTCGCTTGCGCCCGTCTCGGCCTTCTCTGAGAGCGCTGTCCGGTCCAGCGTCTCGGCCAGCACTCGGTCCACGTCGCGGTCGGTTCGCTGGAGCGGCACCCGGAGGTTCTCCTCGACGGTGAGGTTCTCGTAGACGTGCGGCGACTGGAACTTGACGCTGATTCCCGTGTCGATCCGCTTGTGGGTGTCGAGCCCGGTGAGATCCTCGCCGTCGAAGTAGATGGCCCCGTCGCTCGGAGCGAGCTGTCCGGTGATCAGTTCGAGCAGCGTGCTCTTGCCGGCGCCGTTCGGACCGATGAGACAGCGGATCTCCCCCTCGGCGACGGAGAAGTCGACGCCGTCGACCGCGGTCAGTCCGCCGAAGTTCTTGGTGAGTTGCTTGGTCGCCAGTATCGTGCTCGTCCCGCCGCCGGTCGCGGCGACCGCCGGCTTCTGTCTGACGTTGATGTCCTGTGGTGTGCTCATTCCGGTGACTCCTCCGCGGCGGTCGTCGATTGGGACCGCTCGGTGCGTCTCGCGCGCAGTTCGTCGGCGAGGCCGTCGAGCGTCGGTACGGCGCCGGCGGGCAGGTAGAGGATGACTCCCAACAGGAGCCCCCCGACGATCACCAGGGCCCACTCGGAGCCGATCGGTCCGATCCCGCTCGACAGCCCGGTTCGCATGCGTTCTATCGCGAGCGTCGCGCCGATCGCGCCGAGCAGCGACTCGCGACCGCCGACGCTCACCCAGACGACCGGGAGCGCGGCGAAGGCGATTCCGAAGACGCTCGGATCGATGTAGTTGCCCCAGCTGGCGTAGAAGACGCCGCCGACCGCGGCGAGCGCGCCGCCGATCGTGAAGACGACGAGCTTCACGAAGGGGACGTTGTAGCCGAACGTCGCGGTCCGGGCCTCGTCCTCGCGCACGGCCACCATCGTCATTCCGAAGCTGCTGTTGAGGAGGACGCGGAGCCCGAGGTAGGTCGCGAGCAGCGTGAACAACAGGGCGTAGTAGAACCCGGTCCCCTCCAGTACCAGCCCGCTCTCACCGAGGCCCAGCGTCAGGCTCGGGACGCCCGTCATGCCGTTGAACCCGCCGAGTTGGGCCTCGCCGACGGCCCACTCGCTGCCCGCCGTCTGCGCCATGAACGTGTTCAACACCAGCGCCACGACGAGCGTCATGATCGTCACGTAGGTGTCGCGGACGCCGCCGTAGAACATGAAGTACCCCAGCAGCGCCGCCGAGAGCGTCCCCGCGATGACGGCGCCGACGGTCGCGACGACGACGCCCGTCGCCGACGAGAGGTTGATCCCGATCACGCCGAACGCGTAGGCCGCGACGCCGAAGAACGCCACCTGGCCGAAGCTCAACACGCCCGCGTAGCCCCAGATGAAACAGAGGCTCAACGCGAGGAACGAGAGCGCCAGGTAGCGCGAGGACTGGATGACGGTGTACGGGTCGGTCGCCAGCGGGTACGCCGCAAGCGCCGCGACCGCGACCGCGAAGCCGACCCAGAACGTCGTCGAGTTACCGATCGTGTTCGGTCCTTCGAGCCGGCTCCGGAGGCGACCGACGACTGAGACCGTCCCGGCGTCGAGACGGTCCGTCATTCCTCGGCCCTCCGCCGTTGCCGCCAGTCGTCGACGTAGCCGGTGATCCCGTCCGGAAGCGCGCGCAGCGCGACGATCGCGACGAGTAACAGCAGCATCTGCCCGATGAACGTGCCGAAGAAGAAGCTCCCCGTGGCGTTGAAGACGCTGAGAATGCCCGCCGCGGACAGCGTCCCGACGATCACCGACGGTCCGCCGACGACGACGGCGACGAACGACTCGACGAGGAACGTGCTCCCGCGGTTCGGCGTGATGGAGCCGAGTGCGGGCGCGTAGAGGGCCCCGGTCAACCCCGCGAGCCCGGAGCCGATGGCGAACGTCGACGTGTACATCCGGTCGGTGTCGATCCCCATCGCGCGGGCGGTCTCGGGGTCCTCGATCGTGGCCCGCGCTTTGATTCCGAACTCCGTCCGGGTGAACACCGCGTAGAGCCCGACGAGGACGAGCAGCGCGACGGCGGGGAGGAAGATGCTCCGGTAGACCGACGACGAGAACGGCCCGTAGTCGACGTTCCCCATCGGCGTCGAGATGCTGTCGAGGCTGGACCCGAAGACGATCAACAGGAGCTGGGACACGACGAGCGCCAGTCCCCACGTGGCGACCATCGAGTCCAGCAGCCGGTCGTAGAACCGACGGACGATCGTCCGCTCGACGACCACCCCGAACAGCGTCGCGGCGACGACGCCGCCGACCATCGCGAGCGGCAGCGGCGCCCCGGCGTGATACGGGAGTGCGGTCCCGTACACGCCGATCAGGATGAACTCTCCGTGCGCGAGGTTGATGACGCCCATCATTCCGAAGATGATCGCCAGCCCCACCGTCGCGAGGACGATGAAGCCGAAGCTGTTCAGGAACTGGAACAGCAGCGCGGTCAGGCTGTACACCGAGAACGTCAACGGTGCCATCGACGCCTCGATCACGGTGCTGCACCCCCTCTGTGGGCGATCGGTGCGTTCGGCTGGTGAATCTGTGGGTGCATCGTTCACTAGACGTCGTACACGTCGCTCGGCACGTACTGCGTCGTCTTGTCTTCCTCACGGAGGTCACAGCCGTCGCCCCCCTCGACCTCCTCGCGGAGGAAGCTCGGCCCGATGCGCTCGTTGTTCGTGAAGGACACCTCGTGGTTCTCGTCTGCGCGCGCGACTCGCATTTCGTGTTCCATGTGATGGGTCGCCCCGTCGAGCGTGAGGTCGCCCGACGGCGCGCTGATGTCGCGGCCCTCTTCGAGGACGTCGATGACTTCCTGTTGATTGAACGTGCCCGCCTCCTCGACGGCCTGCGCCCACAGGTACACCGAGAAGTAGTTGTTCTGGGCCTCCTGATTGAGGTAGTTCGCGTCCGGCCACCGCTCGTAGAAGTCCTCGACGAAGTTCTCCCCGTCGCGGAGGTCGCCGAGCTCCTCCATGTAGCTCACGCCGGCGTAGACGTTCGTGAGCGCCGGCGGGTCGTACCGGATGTGCTCGTGACCCTGCGCCATCGCCGTCGAGGTGCCGATCGGAATGTTCTCGAGGTCGTTCGTCGCCCGCTGGTCGTAGAAGTTCTCGTGGTTCGCCCCCACGAGCATCGACATGATGAAGTCGGGGTCCTCGCCTTGGATACGGTTGATGACCGACGAGAAGTCGGTCTCGTCCAGCGGGATGTACTCCTCCCCGACGATGTTGTAGCCGTTCTCCTGTGCGAGCACGTTCACCCAGTCGCCGGACAGCTGCCCGAAGTTGTAGTCGGCGGCGATGATGTAGATGTCCTCGCCGAACTCGTCGGCGAGGTACGGCGTCACGATCCCCAACTGCTGACGCGCGGTCGCGCCCACCGGGAAGATCGTGTTGTCACAGACGCCGCCCTCGTACTGCGTCGTGTAGAAGTACAGCTGCTCGTTCTCGTTGATGATCGGGCGGATCGCCTCCCGCGTCGCGCTCGAGTAGCCGGCCCAGAGCGCGTCGACTTGGTCCTGTAAGATCAGCCGCTCGGTGAGCTCCTGGTACCTTGAGTTGTCCGACTGCGGGTCCGGATCGACGATCTCGATCTCCTCGCCGAGGAGCCCGCCGTTTTCGTTGATCTCCTCGAGCGCGAGACGCGTCGCCTGCCACTTCGAGGTCCCGTTGAGCTGGAAGTTCCCCGAGCGGTCCTCGAGGATCCCGACGGTCGGTCCGCCGCTTTCCCCGCTACCGCCGGAACACCCGGCCACCGAGATGCCGAGCGCGGTCGCGCCCGAAGCCAATGCCGAACGACGAGAGATCGATTCGTACATCATTCGTCAATCCCCACGATACTGCGATCTTTTTGGATAGATACAACGTTATTATCTGAATCCCGTGCCAATTGTCTTCTCATTTCAGACAATCCTCCGAAGATGGACTGATTACAAAAGACTTCTCCTCACGTCAATATGCATGGAAATACACTCACAAGAATTTATATGACCTAATATTGGATAGAGAATTGAACAGATGTTCAATAGTAGGTTGCGTCTCCAAGATGAGAACTGAAACACATGTCGTTATCGATAGATAACTGACGGTCTCGCCGAATCTGACGCGGATAGCGGCGGGGAGGTTCGCGCGAGCCGTCGATGCGCCGGTTTCGGTCCGATCAGCTCCGTCTCGTTTTCCGGCTGCGGGGAACGGGGCGGTGAAACTTGGCAAACGGCGAGTTTTCCTCACAGAGCGTCTGCAAACCGGCGCGACTGTCGAAAATATTGCCATATATTTTGCTTATTTTCAATTCAAACGCTAATCTACGCCTATTACTACACTAAGAGGAAGTCTTTTACAAGTATTATCCAATTATTCTCCCAGAATGGTAGTCGATTCATCACCCGCGGTAGATCCCGGCAGACGGAGATCGCACCGATGAGTGATCTCGTACCCGGAGAACTGTTGCCGGCGGACGATCCGATCGAGATCAACGCCGGGCGCGAGACGGCGTCGGTCACCGTCGAGAACACCGGTGACCGTCCCGCGCAGGTCGGCTCGCACTTCCACTTCTTCGAGTGCAACAAGGCGCTCGCGTTCGACCGCGAAGCCGCCTACGGGATGCGACTGGACATCCCCGCGGGAACGGCGATTCGGTTCGAGCCGGGCTGTGAGGAGGACGTCGACCTCGTCGCGTACGGTGGGGATCGGATCCTCCGCGGGATGGGCGGACTCGTCGAGGGGGATCTCGACGACGAGGAGGTTCGAGAAGCGGCCTTCGAGCGGGCCCGTGAGGCGGGCTACATGGGGGAAGGGGGATGAGTCGCGAGCTCTCCCGGAAGGCGTACACCGATCTCTTCGGCGCCACGGAGGGCGATCGGCTGCGTCTCGGCGACACCAACCTCCTCGCCGAGATCGAAACCGACCACGGCACCTACGGCGACGAGGCGGTGTTCGGCGGCGGCAAAACGATGCGCGACGGGATGGGGATGCAGCCCGGAACGACGCAGGCCGACGGGGCCCTCGACTGGGTCTACAGCAACGTCGTCGTAATCGACCCCGTCCTCGGCGTCCGGAAGGGTGACATCGGCGTCCGCAACGGGAAAGTGGCCGGTGTCGGCAAGGCCGGCAACCCGGACACGATGGACGGCGTCGACGACGATCTGGTCATCGGCGCGAGCACCGACACGATACCGGCCGACGGCCTCATCGCGACGCCCGGCGCGTTCGACATCCACGTCCACTTCAACAGCAAGGAGCTGTTCGAACACGCCTTGGCCAGCGGGATCACGACGATGTTCGGCGGGGGGTTCGGCGGCGGAGCGACGACCTGTACTCCCGGTCCCGAGAACACCGAACGCTTCCTGCAGGCGGCCGAGGAGTGGCCGATGAACGTCGGCTTCTACGCGAAGGGCAACGGGAGCCAACCCGAGCCGATCCGCGAGCAGATCGAGGCCGGCGCGACCGGTCTCAAACTCCACGAGGACTGGGGATCGACCCCCGCCGTGATCGACACCGCGCTCGACGTGGCCGACGAGGAGGACGTACAGGTCTGTATCCACACCGACACGCTCAACGAGTCCGGCTTCGTCGAGGACACCTTCGAGGCCATCGACGGACGGACGATCCACACCTTCCACATCGAGGGCGCGGGCGGCGGCCACGCTCCCGACGTGCTGGAACTGATCGGCCACGAGCACATGCTGCCGTCCTCGACGAACCCGTCGATGCCATACACCGTCAACACGTTCGACGAGCACCTGGACATGGTGATGGTCTGTCACCACCTCAACCCGGACGTCCCCGAGGACGTGGCCTTCGCCGAATCGCGGATCCGGTCGGAGACCATCGCCGCCGAGGACGTGCTCCACGACATGGGCGCGATCAGCATGATGACCTCCGACTCCCAGGCGATGGGTCGGATGGCGGAGGTGATCTGTCGGACGTGGCAGACCGCCCACAAGATGAAGGCCCAACGCGGGCCGCTCCCGGCCGACGAGGGGACGGGCGCGGACAACGCCCGGATCGAACGCTACATCGCCAAATACACCATCAATCCCGCGAAGGTCGCCGGCATCGACGAGTACGTCGGCTCGCTGGAGACGGGCAAGATGGCCGACATCGTGCTCTGGGAGCCGGAGTTCTTCGGCATCAAACCGAAGTACGTCATCAAGGGGGGCTTCCCCGTCCACAGCGAGATGGGCGAGGCCAACGGCTCGCTGATGACCTGCGAGCCGGTGATGCAGCGCTCGCGCGCCGGCGCGGTCGGCAAGGCGAAGAACGCCGTGAGCACGACCTTCGTCAGTAAAGCGGCGTACGAGAACGGCGTCGGCGACGAGCTGGGTCTCGACGCGCGGATACGTCCGGTCCGCGGCACCCGCGACGTCGGGAAGTCCGACATGCTGCACAACGACTACGCACCGGACGACATCGACATCGACGCCCAGACGTTCGAGGTCGAAGTCGACGGGGAACACGTGACGTGTGACCCCGCCGAGGAACTGCCGCTCGCACAGAGGTACACGCTATGAAACTCTCACCGAAAGACGACGAACGACTCACGATCTTCATGGCCGCGGAGCTGGCCAGGCGCCGGAAGGAACGCGGGATCGAACTCAACCACCCGGAGACGGTTGCGTACATCTCGGACTGGGTCTGTGAGCGCGCCCGCGAGGGGATGAACGTCGCCGAGATCCGCTCGGAGGCGACGAGCCTCCTGTCCCGCGAGGACGTGATGGAGGGCGTCCCCGAGATGGTCGACATGGTACAGGTCGAACCGACGTTCCCGGACGGCACCAAGCTCGTGACGGTCCACGACCCGATCCGGAGCGACACCACGGAGCAACTGGAATAATGGGGTACAGAGACGTCGCCAAGGTCGGTCTCGGAGGACCGGTCGGGTCGGGGAAGACCGCGCTCGTCCAGCGGCTCGTGCCGCGGCTCGACGACGCCGGCTACGACGTGGGCGTCATCGCGAACGACATCATGACACAGGAGGACGCCGACCGGCTCCGCGACTCGTTCGCCGACCGGCTTCCGACGGACCTGGTCGCCGGCGTCGAGACCGGGGCCTGCCCGCACACCGGGATCCGAGAGGACCCCTCGATGAACCTCGCGAAGATCGACGAGTTCACCGAACGGCATCCGGAGCTCGACGTCGTGTTGATCGAGTCGGGCGGCGACAACCTCGCCGCGACGTTCAACCCGGAGCTCGCCGACTACTTCATGTTCGTCATCTCGGTCGCCGAGGGCGACGACATCCCGCGGAAGCGCGGTCCCGGCGTCACGCAGGCCGACCTCCTCGTCGTCAACAAGACCGACCTCGCGCCGCACGTCGACGTGGACCTCGACGTGCTCCGCGACGACGCGGAGACGGTCCGCGGCGACGATCCGACGGTGTTCACGAACTGCAAGGCGGAAGAGGGAGTCGGCGAGGTCGTCGACTCGATCGAACGGAGCGTTCTGTTCGCGTGAGCGCCGACGACGACCCCGCCGACGACCCCGTCGTTCCGCCCGCCTTCCGCGAGTACGGCGACCAGCCCCTCCCGCAGTCGCCCGCCTTCGGCCACGGGAAAAACGGGATCGCCGACCTCGTCTTGGGTCGCGAGGGCGACAATCCAACCCGGCTGCTGTCGGACCTCGTGAAGGTGCCGTACCACCTGACCGGGACGCTCGACAGCGACCCCGCTCCCGGGCTCACGACGGTCTGCCTACAGGAGCCGACCGGCGGCGTCGCGCAGGGCGACCGTCACAGCCTCTCGGTCGAGGCCCGGTCGGGCGCGCGGGCACACGTGACCACGCAGAGCGCGACGAAGGTCCACAGCATGAAGGCCAACTACGCCCACCTGGACGCGACGCTGGTCGCAGAGTCGGGCGCCTATCTCGAGTACGTTCCCGGCCCGACCATCGTCAACGAGGACGCCCGCTGTCTGCAGACGACGACCGTCGAGATGGCCCCGGACGCGAGCGTCGTCGTCGGCGATATCTTCGTGCCGGACGGGCTGACCGACCACGAGCCGTTCGGCTTCGAGCACTACCACAGCCGGCTGGAGGCGAGCGTCGACGACGACTTGGTCTGTGCGGACGCCGTCGACCTCCGGCCCGCCGAGCGCGACCCGCGGGACCCGGCGACGGTCGGCGACTACGCCGTCGTCGGGACGCTGTACGTCTTCGCACCGACCGCGGCCGACGTCGACGCCCTCGCCGACGCGCTGCACGACCGACTGGCCGATCACGAAGTCGCCGCCGGTGCGTCGCTCCTCAAGGACGACGCCGGCGTGACCGTCCGCGTCCTCGGCGACCGGAGCACCGACGTCACCGCCGCCGTCGAGGCCGCGTGGGACGAGACCCGAGAAGCGCTGCTCGGCGTCGGCGCACCGCTGGAGGGCCGCGGCCGATGAGACGCGTCGACGGCGTCGTCGGCAACGTCGACCGTGACCCGGCCCTCGCTGACGCGGTCGCCGAGCACGAGCGCGCCGGCAGACTGGAGACGGTCGTCCTCGACGACACCGAGCGGCGGCGGTCCCGACTCCGGGTGACGACCGACGCGGGGACCGACCTCGGCGTGCTCGTCGATCAGCCGGAGCTCACCGCCGGCGACGTGCTGGTGCTCGACGACGACAGGGCCGTCGTCGTCGCCTTCGAGGAGCGCGAGGCCTTCGTCGTCGAGTTCCCGGCCGCCGAGGCGGCGGTGTCGACGGCGCTCGAACTCGGCCACCGGATCGGCAACCAACACTGGGACCTCGCCGTCGAGGGCGACACCGTGTACGTCCCGGTCGAGGCCGATCGGGCGATCATCGAAGACGTGTTGGGGCCGTACCTCCCGGCAGAGGCGACGACGCGCTACGAAACCGTCGGCGCAGAGCTGTTCACCGACGGCGATAGCGTTCAAACCGCGGATCGCGGTGCCGAGCACGACCACACGGGCGAGCACGGCCACGGTCACGCGCATGGCGACGACCGCTCGCATGACCACGACGACCGCTCGCATGACCACGACGACCGCTCGCATGACCACGGCGGCCGCGATCACGGTCACGGCGGCCACGATCACGGTCACGGCGGCCACGATCACGGTCACGAGAAGGACGCGACATCGCCGGCCGCGGAGGACCGATGACCTCGTCCGCGGCGCTGTTGACGGCGATGCGGCTCTCGGATTCGATGCTCCCGGTTGGGACCTACACCGCCTCTTACGGCGTCGAGCAGTACCTCAACGAAGACGAGATCGAGACGGCGGACGAGTTGGGTGAGCTCCTCGGTGGGTATCTCCGAGGCGTGATCGGCCCCGCCGAGACCGTCGCGCTCGGCCACGCCCACCGGTCGGCCGCGGCCGGCGACCTCGACGGCGTGCTGGCGGCCGACGAGCGGCTCGGCGCGGCGACGCTGCCGGCGGAGTTCCGCGACAGCTCGACGAAGGCCGGTCGGAAGCTGCTGGAGCTGCTCGCCGAGACGGACGGCGACCCGGTCGACGACGGCGGTGGCGGAGCGGCCACCGGCGACGGCGGTGGCGGAGCGGCCACCGGCGACGGCGGCGGGGCGGTCGACGGTGTCAACGGGGACCCGGCGGCCGGTGACGGCGCCGACCCGCTCGCTCGGGCCGCAGTCGACGGGACCGTCGCCGAGTTCGCGGCGGCCTGCGAGGCCGGACGCGCCGACGGCCACTATCCGGTCGTCCTCGGCGTCGTCTGTCAGCGGGCGGGACTCAGCAGCCGAGAAGCGGCGCTGGCGAACGCCTACGGTTCGGTGAGCGGACTGCTCGCGGCCGCCCAGCGACTCGGCCGGTTCGGGCACACGGCGATCCAATCGCAGCTCTCTGCGCTGTTCCCGGTGATCGAGTCGGTCTCGGACCGGTACCACGACGCCGAGCTCGACGCGATGTGCTCGTTCGCGCCGCTGGCCGACGTGATGGGAATGTCCCACGAGCGGGCCGACCGACGGCTCTTCATGAGCTGACCGGCGTCGCTACCGGTCCGCCTCGACCACGGTGAGCTTGACCTGATGAACGCCTTTCAGGGGGCGAATCCGCGACAGCAACGACTCGATCCGCTCGCCCGCCCCGTCGACGGCGATCGACTCCAGACAGAGGTGCTCGCTGATGTGAACGTGGTGCACGGCGATGATCGTCTCCGTGAAGTCGTGTTGCAGCTCGGTCAGCTCGTCGGTCACACCGCTGTGTTCGTGTTCGTAGAGGACGACTACCGTTCCGCTGAGACGCCCGGAGAGTCCGGTCTGCCGGTTGAACTCCGTGACGAACGCGCGGAGGGCGTCTCTGGTCGCTTCGGAGCGACTGTCGTACTCGCCGGCGTCGACCACCCCCTCAAGTTCCGCGAGAAGGCTCGGCGGGAGTGTGACGCTCATCCGGTCGACGTCTTGGCTCATACCCCCGTGTTTTCCCAGCAGTCGCTTAACCGTTGATGCCCGCGGTGTTTGGTGGGTATTCCACCATACAATATTACGATTAAGAGGAGAAGTATTATCAGGGCTCTACAGAGGTTGTGAGACAAATGCACATTCCCGACGGTTTCCTCGATCCGCTGATCGCGGGCCTCTTCTGGGTCGCTTCCGGCGTTGCGATCGGAATCGCGGTCAGGCGCGCTCGGGACAAACTCGGCGACGAGCGCACGCCGCTTCTCGGCGTCGTCGCAGCGGGTATTTTCGCCGCACAGATGTTGAACTGGCCGATTCCGGGAGGAACGAGCGCGCACTTTGTCGGCGGCGCGTTCGCCGGCATCCTCTTGGGCCCCTCTCTCGGCGTCCTCGCGATGACCGCCGTCGTGACTATTCAGGCGCTCGTGTTCGGCGACGGCGGCATCATCGCGCTCGGCGGGAACCTTTTCGCGATGGCCGTCGTCGACGTGCTCGTCGGCTACGCCATCTTTCGGGCGCTCAGGGGCGTCCACGAGACCGGTGC
>ENA-ORDC01001668-ORDC01001668.1-marine-metagenome-genome-assembly--contig:-NODE-1668-length-15554-cov-2.802804_pt1 | contig 15554 bp, 14 predicted proteins | sample MGYA00237783_ERZ508515 | MGnify/ENA primary metagenome ERZ508515 (study PRJEB26186, sample SAMN06268792) | marine metagenome | isolation source: Eden Landing Ponds, San Francisco, CA, USA | place... | reverse complement strand
CTCACTCGTCGCCACTGTGGTTTCAGTCGAAGCCTGCCCGACACAAAGTAGTTCCGGCCCGATCCGGGGAGGGCGGCGGGATTCAAGCAGGGCTTTCCATCGTTTCGGTCCCGGATAGGCCGATCTCAAGCATCCCTTGCGGTGCTTCAAGCGGCTCAATACGAAGGGGGTGGGGTAGTATGGTCAGGCTACACTGCGTGGACCGGGGGGAGCGAACCACGGACCGCGTGTGACAGACAACTACGATCCAACCATGCAAGCAACTCGACGAAACGTCCTGGTTATCCTGGGCGTACTGACGATCGCGGGCGGCGCACTGTTCGGAACTGGCGCGTTTTCGCAAGTGGAAGCACAGCGCGGAGTCGATGTGAACACGCAAGGCGACGCGAGCGCCCAGCTCGGTCTCGAAATCACTGACGCCAGCCTCAATGGTAGCAACGGGAACACGATCGCATTCGACGAGCAGGATCTGAACATGAATGCGACTACGTACTACAACGACTCATTCGTAATCACGAACAACGACGCATCGACGAGCCTCAGTTCCATCGAGATTGAGGACCCAGATGGAAACTCGCTCGTCTCCAGTGGGTCTGACAGCATCGCCAACAACGAAGTGATGTACTTCGTAGTTAGTTCCGGCGGCGCTGGTACTGGCTCCACGACTTACGACGTAGTCTTCGACACCAACAATGGCGACATCTCTCAGGTTGACAACTCGATCACCATCGTCGCATCCGACGGCTCGTAGAAGACCCATCGCAGAATCTCCGTTACAAGCGTAGAGCCTTCCGATCGCCTACCTCAATGAATCAAATTCATGCACTCCCGTCTCGCACTGGTCGCGTGCGCACTCGCGCTCGTAGCGGTGCCCGCGATCGTGCTGGCCGGTGGTGCAGGCGGCGCTGACGGGGGGCCCGAAACTGCCGCGGCGACGGTCGACACGCCGAACGGCTCGGTCATTTCTCTCGCACCGTCGAACGGCTCCAACGGCCAGTACGCCAGCCTGAACGCCGACGACGAGCTCCAGTTGCAGTTCGACGAGCTCAACGAGAACGCGACGACCACGGCCGACGACGTGTTCGTAATCACCGTCACGGCAGCGTCCCCCGTCGCACTCCGGATCGAAGACGACGCACCCGGCGTCGGGTTCTACTGGGCCGGCGATCCGGCCGCGAACGCCAGCGAAGCCCGGACCGTCCAGCCCGGCGACACCGTCGCGGTGGGCGTCCGGGCCAACAGCTTCGGAGCCATCGACGACGGCAACTTCTCGGTGGTCGCGGAGGAGCCGACCCAGACCGGCGGCAGTGGCGGTTTCTCGATCCCGCCGGACAACGAGGGCGGTGACCTGACCGTCGTCGACGCCGACGTCTCACCGACCGAGATTGCAGTCGGCGAGTCCGCGACGGCGACGGCGATGGTCGTCAACGGCGGCGATGCTGCTGCGAGCGAGACGATCGAGCTCGCGATCGACGGCACGGTCGTCGACCAGCAGACGGTCACGGTCGACGGCGGCGACTCCGCGACGGTCAGTTTCGATCGCACGTTCCAGCAGACCGGCGAGTTCGCGGTCTCCGTCGGCGGGATGGACGCCGGCACGGTGTCAGTCTCGGCGGGAAGCGGCCCCGCGGCGACCGGGTTCAGCGTCGCGAACGCGTCGCTGTCGCCGAGCGTGATCCAGCCCGGGGGCACGACGACGATTTCCGCGAACGTGACGAACCACGACGATACCGCGACGTTCTTCCAGGCCGAACTGGCCGTCGGCGGCGTCGTCGTCGAGCAGCGGCCCGTCCGAATCGGGCCGGGCGAGACCGTGCAGGTGTCCTTCGAGCGATCCTTCGATCGCCGTGGGGGCTACGACGTAGCGATCAGCGGGGCCGCCGCCGGCACGGTCCGCGTCGAGGACTCGACGACGACCTCGATGCGGCGGTACGGCAGCGAGTACGGCTGGCTGCTCGGCGCAGCGACGATTCCGACGCTCGGCGGCGCGTTCGTCGCAGCACGGCGCCGCCGACAGTTCCTCGACGACGACTGAGTCTGCCACCGGTCGCGGGCGGGCCGTCCTGTCGCTGGCCGAGATCGCCAGCAGGCGCGCTCTCCGCCACGGCAACGCCGAAAGCTTAAGGCCGATGGGCAGCGTGGTGAAAGTGATGGATGGGGACCCCGATGAGGGGATGCTCGCGTGGGACGAGACGGTGTTCCGTGACGAGCGCGTCTTCGAGATCGACTACGTGCCCGAGACGTTCGCGCACCGCGAGTCCGAACTCGAGAGCCTGAAGTACGCGCTCCGACCGGCCGTGCGGGGCTCGCGGCCGCTGAACGCGCTGGTCCGGGGGCCGCCGGGGACCGGGAAGACCACGGCGATCCACAAGCTCTTCGGCGAGCTGGGCGCCGCGGCGGACGTCTCGACGGTGCGGGTCAACTGCCAGGTCAACGACACCCGGTACGCCGTCTTCTCCCGGCTGTTCGAGCACGTCTTCGACTACGAACCGCCGGCCTCGGGCGTCTCCTTCAAGAAGCTGTTTCGCCAGATCACCGAACGGCTCGTCGAGAACGAGGAGATCCTGATCGTCGCGCTCGACGACGTGAACTACCTGTTCTACGAGAACGAGGCTTCGGACACGCTGTACTCGATGCTCCGGGCCCACGAGGAACAGGGCGGCGCGAAGATCGGCGTGTTCGTCGTCTCCTCCGATCCGGACCTCGACGTGATCGACGCGCTCGACGGCCGGGTCCAGAGCGTGTTCCGCCCCGAGAAGGTCTACTTCCCGACCTACGGCCAGGCCGAGCTCGTGGACATCCTCGGCAAGCGCGTCGAGCGCGGGTTCAACGAGGGCGTCGTCGGGCCGGACGTGCTCGACCACGTCGCGGACCTGACCGCCCAGAGCGGCGACGTCCGGGTCGGCTTGGACCTCCTCCGCAGGGCGGGCCTCAACGCCGAGATGCGGGGCAGCCGCGAGGTGATCATGGACGACGTGCAGGAGGCCTACGAGGCCGCGAAGTACGTCCACCTCACGCACAGCCTCCGGACGCTGTCGGACTCTGAAGCGGAGCTGGTCGAGGTGCTCGCCGAGCACGACGGCGAGCAGGCTGGCGCCGTCTACGAGGCGTTCCACGAGCGCACGGACCTGGGGTACACCCGCTACTCCGAGATCGTCAACAAGCTCGACGAGCTCGGGATCGTCGAGACCGAGTACGCCGACCTCGAGGGCCGCGGGCGATCCCGCGAGCTGACCCTGGCCTACGACGCCGACGCCGTCCTCGACCGGCTCGAGCGGTAAGAACGGCGGCGACCAGACGTGTGGTCGCGATCGATCCCGAACTCGAATTCGCCAGCCTGCAGCTGCGTGTGCATGGACAGCACACAGCACGGATCGGGGGCTTTTTAGCTGTAGTCGAGTAGACAGATACGTGCCGAAAGTCGCGTGTCCGGAGTGCGATCGCCAGATCGCGATGCACGAACTCGAAGCGAACACGGTGACGGAGTCCGGCGGATTCTCGACGAGCTACCGATGCCCGTACTGCCGCGGGTCGATCGAGGACGTCGCCGACCACCTCGCCTGAGCAGGGAGGTCCCGAACCCACACCGAGACGCCCGACAGCGCCGCCGCGGTCGAAAGGGTGATAGCGAGTCGCCGCTTGCATCCCGGCGATGAACTCGATCGTCGAACTCGCCGTATCGCTGCTCGCAGCCGTGGCGTTCACGCTCGCTGGGCTCTTCGTCGAACTCCAGAGCGTGTTCAGCTTCGCCGCGGGCGAGCTCAGCACCGGCGCCTGGTTCGCGCTGTTCGGGATGCTCCTGCTCTACGCCGGCGTCTACCTGCTGGGCTACGAGCGCGTCCTCGCGCAGTACGTCACCGCAGCCGAGTAGCGCGGGTTCTGCGCGGCTGGTTTCGCGGAGTACGTTCCGAGCGCCGATAGCGACGAGATTCCCACCGTTTTCGGGTAGTTCCAACAGCCGTGTGACGTGAGCCGTCACAGACCACCGGGGTTTCGCGCGACTCAGGAAACACAGGGTGGGACTGGAAGGGGCCGACCGGTCGCGTTCGCTGACGTAGCAAGCACTGGAGGCGAGCGGTAGCGAGCCGAAGCGCGTCGTTCGAAAGGCGCTTCGCGCCTTTCGTGATCACGAGAGAGCTTCGCTCTCTCGGACGACAGCAAGGCAGCGGGCGCGAGCGGGAGTGGGCTTCCACCTGCTGCTGTGCGGTCTCAACCATCGAACGATAAGCGAGAACTACTAGCCGTCCAGGTCCTCGGCGATGGAGGCCAGCGAGTCGTCGGGCGAGGAAGCCGGCGCGTCGTACACCGCCGAATCCCCGGGCGCCCGCAGCCCGTAGGCGAACCCGGCCTCGATGACGTCCAGATGCACCGTCCGGCCGATCGAGAGGTCGTGGTCGTCGATCCACGCGCGGAGCCGGTTCTCGCCGTCGCCAGGCGAGCGGACGAGGTCGGGGGTGTCGAAGACGCCGGTGGCGCGGGTGCCGCCGCCGTAGGCCTCGAAGCGGCAGTGGCGGGTGTCGCCGTCGAGGACGAGCCGGACGACCTCGCCGGCGGGCACGTCGCCGTCGGTATCGATGTCGACGTCGTCGGGGAGTTCGATGGCAGGGCGGTCGATCGCGCCGTGGCCGACGAGGCTGGCGTCGATCGTCTGGAGGGGCGCAGAGCGCACGCGGTCCATGGCCGAGGGTGGAACGGGGCGCGCAAAACGATGGCGAAGCGGGTCCGAGGAGCGTGGCGGAGGAGCGGCTGGCGGGGGTCCGCCGCGATCGCAGGCTGCAACGGCACCCCGACGACCGTCACCGCTAAGCGACCGGAGCGAAAACGAGCGCCCAGTGTCGCACTTCGCGTACCCGTGTCCGGACTGCCGGTCCACTACGGACCTGCACGACCCGGACTGCAACTTCGGCGGCCGCTCGCGCTCGGAGATCGAGCGCGCCTACGCCGACGTGCTGGCCGTGCTCTCGACGGGGCCACGGCCCGCCGCGCAGCTCCGGCGGAGCGCGCCGGGCGAGTGGACGCCGCTGCACGACGGCGCGCTCGACCGGCTGCGCCGCGAGCACCGGGTGCGTGAGGACGGGGACGCCCTGGAGCTCCTGACCCCCGAGGAGCGCACGGAGGCGATCTCGACGCCGACCCACGAGCCGCTCCGGACGGTCTACGAGCAGGGCTCCGTCCCGGGCTGTCACGACAACGCCGTCTTCGCGATGGTCGCGTGGTACGAGATGGTCGGGCTCTCCTGGGACGAGACCAAAGAGCGGGTCGTCGAGTGGCTCGAGGAGAGCGGCGCCTGGGCCCGCGGCGGCTTCGAGGAGAACTCGCCCGAGACGCTCGTCGAGGACAAACGCCACGTGTACGAGCAGGGCTACGGCTGGAAGGAGAAGGCGACCGCCGCGAAGCGCGTCATCGAGCGGCGGGCTTGAATCGGCGCGGAGGTTGCGGTTGTTGCGGCGGTCGCAGACGAATCCGAGCTACAGCCACTCGGCGTCGGGATCGACGACGTGCTCGGGTTCCTCGCCGTCGAGTGCCGCCCGCACCTGCCGCGCGACGGTCTCGTTCAGGTCCCGGCGCGACGCCTCGGAGTACCAGGCCGCGTGCGCGGTCGTGACGACGTCCTCGCGATCCAGCAGCGGCTCCTCTCCCGGCGGTTCGTCTTCGAGCACGTCCAGCGCGGCGGCCCGAAGTTCGTCAGCGGCCAGGGCCTCCCGGAGGTCGTCCTGCTCGACGATATCCCCGCGGGCGGTGTTCACCAGCACCGCGTGCTCGGGCAGCGCGGCAAACACTTCGGCGTCGATCATGCCCTCGGTCTCGTCGGTGAGCGGCGCGTGCAGCGAGAGAATATCGGATTCAGCGGCGAGATCGTGGAGGTCGTCGACCTTCCCCGCGTCGTGGGCTTCGATCTCCGTGGCGTCGACGTAGGGATCGTAGGCGAGTACGTCGAGGTCGAGGCCGCTGGCGTACTCCGCGGTCCGGCTGCCGATCCGCCCGAAGCCGACGATGCCGAGCGTCGCCTCGGGCAGTCTGGGAACGGGGCGACCGACCTGCCAGTCCCAGTCGCCGTCGCGAATTGCGCGATCTCGCTGGGGAATCGCCTGCCAGACGCTCGTGAGTAGGCCGACGGCGTGCGTCGCGACGGCCTCGGTGCCGTAGGCCGGGACGTTCGTGACCGGGATACCGGCCGTTGCGGCAGCATCGTGGTCGATCGTGTCGACGCCCGTACCGGCTCGCGCGATCAGCGCGACGTCCGAGGCGTCGACGAGCACCTCGGCCGTGACGGGCGATTTGTCGTCGAGGACGAGGACGGATGCGTCGGCGAGTGCGTCCGCGACGGCAACCTCGGTTCGGGTGTCGCGAGCCTCGATAGTCGCGCGATCGCCGAGTTCGCGCTCGAGGAGGTCGGCGTCGATGATCTCCGTGGCGCTGTGGACGACGGTTGGCATGCTTGGAAATGGGGTTGGGGCGTGGGGTCCTGATGCTGTGGGTACCGGCTAGGTGTGGTTTCGTTCGATGTCCGCGAGTGAGTCGACACGACTGCAAACCGCTTGGAAGCCCCCTCCCGCTCGACCGTCCGCGGCTCGCTGCGCGCTTCGTTCGGTCGCAACGCTCCCTCACTGCAGTGCTTACTTCGCCGGGGCCGGATCGAGCGGTCGGCCCCTTCCAGTCCCACCCGGTGGCCTTCGTCATCCTGCGCGAAACCCCGGTGGAACGCCGAATCGCGCGGGAAGCGGGAGGCTCGCACCTCCGAACCGCCGACCTTTTGCGGCCATCGCACCGAGTGCGGCCATGACCGACGCACGCGCGGAGTTTCTGGCGGGCGAGCGGGCCGAGGACGTCGCCCTGTTTCTGAGCGAGCGGGTGCTCGACGACCCCACGGCGCTGCTGGAGTACGGCGAAGAAGTGCCCGGCGGCGTCCTGCTCGTGATGGACGGCGAGACCGGCCGGAGCGTCTTCCAGTCCGCGACGGAGATGGACGCGATGGGCTTCGCGGGGAAGGCGATGAAAACCGACGGCGAGATCGCGCGGGACTTGACCGACGCTACCTGCCCGAAGATCGACGATCCGGACACGCCCGAGGGCGACGAGCACCACCCGCGATTCGTCTTCGCCTTCGCAGAGGAGGAGAATCAGGAGGTCGGCGGACGATACGCCGAGGGCGACGTGATTCACGCCTACGCGCACTGCAGCTGTGGCGCCGCCTTCTCCCAGAACTGGGTCGCGGGCGAGCGCGACGACGAGTAGCGCGGATCGATCGGCCGGCGCGCGAGATCGCCGGAGAAAGACCTAACCGCGGGGCGCGCGGCGGATCGAGTATGGGTATCGAGCAGTTCCGAGTGCAGATCGAGGAGGCCAAGCGCCGCGCGGCGGAGGCGGAAGACGAGCAGGTCGCCGCACAGTATCGCCAGCACGCGGACCTGCTCGAGAGCGTCGAGTCGATGCTGTCGGCCCAGCAGCGGCTCATCGACCGGAAGAACGAGTCGCTGGAGGCGCTGACCGGACTCCTGCTGACCTTCCACGGTCAGTACGGCGAGGAGCTCGACGGCGAAGCGGCTGACCAACTCGATCAGATCGCCGAGGCAGCCAGCGACGTCAAGGAGAGCATCGAGAACGAGCGCAAGACCGTCGAGTAGCGCGGATCCGGTCGTCGAGGGCGGCCGGCCGAGGAGGCGGAGGTGGCCGTCGCGGCGGGACCGCCACCTCCGCCACGTGACTCAGCAGGGGTTGATCGCACCGGTGTACATCTCGTACACGTTGCTGTCGGCGATGTTCTCGAACTGGAGGTTGCCACAGGAGAGCACGCCGCTACTCGCTTTCGCGATGCCGTGCCCGGCGCTGTCGCGGATCGTCGAGTTCCGGATCTGAAGCTCGCCGTTGTCGGAGCCGCCGTAGACGAAGATCGAAGAGTGGGAGTCCCAGTTACCGGTCCAGAGGCCGTTGCCGGCGTTCTCGACGACGACGTTGTCCAGCAGATTGTCGGCGCTCTCGGTGTTCACGCTAATTCCCTGCCAGTTGTCGGTGGCGTCGGCGGATTTAGTGAAGGTGATCGGCTCGGCGTCGCTCGCGTCCGCCGTCAAGGATCCCTCCGGAACGTAGAACCCCTTCTGGGACTCGGCCTCGATCGTGGTGCCCGAAGAGATCGTGAGGCCTGCCTTCAGGCTACAGTGGCGCGTGAGCCGATAGGGCACGTCGAGTGCTGCCCAGGTTGCTGCACGAGTGACGTTCGTCGACGAGCCCTGTGCACCGACGAGCACGTAGCTCCCGTCGTTGGCCTCGAAGGACTGGTTCGCGGCGACACCGTCGACGAGGTCGGCGCTCAGTCGCATCGGCACGGCGTTGTCCCGGAACGAGCAGGCCTCGACGGTGAGTGTTGCGGGATCGTCACTACCCCCGCCGTCGGCGGTGAGCGCCGTGACTGCGTTGCGATCGAACGTGCAGTTCCGGATCGTGACCTGTACGTCGGTGTTCTGGGCGTAGACGCCAGCCTTCGATCGGTCGGCACCGTGCCAGAGCGAGTCGCCGGCGCCGTCGATCACGACGTGCTCGAGGAGATTGTCGGCGGAGGTGGTGTTCACGAACCGGATCCCCTGCCACGTGCCGCGGCCGCTCGACTCGCCGCGGACCGTGATCGGCTCGTCTGCTGTGCCACTGGCAGCCAGCGTCCCGCCGTTGACGTCGAGCCCCTTGCCCGCCTTGAACTCGATCGTGGTACCGGGATCGATCGTCAGGTACGCTTCCGTTTTCAGGTTCTTCGTGACGTAGAAGGGGACGCCGGGGGACTGCCAGATCTGGTCGGTCGTGATAGTGTCGCCTGAGCCGGTGCCGGCGGCCTGCACGCGATCGTCGTCGTTGTTCCGGACGACGTTGGAAGGTTCGAAGTCGCCGACGAGGTCGGGGTGAAGGCGAGCGGGGAGCTCGTTCGCGTCGAAGACGGAGTTCGAGACGGAGAGGTCGACGGCGGCGTCGGGCACCGTGAGCCCCGATTTGCGGTGGTTTCGGATCGTCGTGCCGTTGAGTTCGAGCGTCGAGTCACGGACGAACAGCCCGGCTCGTGAGATGTCGCCGCCGTGCCACAGTTCGCTCCCGGCGTGGGCGATCACGGCGTTCTCCAGCAGGTTCGTGTTCGACCGGCTCCCCTCGAAGCGCAGGCCCTGCCAGAACCCGCGCTGGGCGGTCTGGCCGACCAGGAACACGGGGTCGGTCGGCGTCCCGGTCGTCAGGAGCGAGCCGCCGGTGAACTTGAGGCCGGCGTCGGCGGCGAACTCGATGAGGACGCCGGATTCGAGCGTGAGCCGGCCGCTGTCGATCTCGTGGTTCGAGTCGATGCGGTAACAGCCCGCCGAGATCGTCGCGCCGCCGTTGAGGTCCTCGCGGGTGAGCGTCGTCGGGTCGCTACAGGTCGGGAGCTGGGCGTTCGCCGTGTGTGCCGAACCGCCACCGCCACCCTGACCGCCGGTTCCGCTTCCGGAGCCGCTACTGCTGTTGTTGGGACCGCCACCGCCGCTATTTCCCCCGCCGGAGAGGATGCCCGAGCAGCCGGCGAGCAGCCCGGCCGCGCCGGCCGACCCGATCCCCTTCAGCAGCGTCCGGCGTCGGGGGTTACTGGGCATCCAGCGCACCCCGGACGTCCGCAGTCCCGCGGTCTGAGCGCGCTATCGCTGGTCGATCCGACCGCCTGCGCCCGTCGGGACGGATGGGTGCCGACCGACGACGGTGGTCTCGCTGTGTCATGGAGGAGAGTCACGTCTCTACCCGCATGTAACCGGACCCTAGGTACGTGGTGTCCGCCGGAAATCGGCGCCTACCCGCTCGAATCGACTCCCCACAACAGTTATCTCGGGCGGGTGCCGGGGGTGAACTATGCCCGTCTACTACGTCACCTGCTTCGAGGACCGCGTCGCCGGTCCGTTCGACTCTCGCGAGGAGGCGAAGCGACTCGCGGACGAGGAGAACACGACGGAGATCGGCGACAACTACGGCGTCGAGCGGGTCGACGAGTCCGACGACGCGGCGGCATAGGACGGCGACCTGGCAGCCCGGACGGCGGTGTGAGGTCGACGGCGCTCGTCAGTCCGACGTCGGGTAGTCGACGACGAACACGTCCTCGACCAGCGGCTCGTCCTCGCCTCCAGCCGTCGCGTCGTCTCCGGCACCTGCTGTGGCGTCCGTCGAAGTGGCACCGGTGCCGGTCGAATCCGCGTCCGCCGCGTCGTCGCCGGGACTCACGCTCCCCGTCTCGTACCCCTGCAGGTCGAGCGTGACGTGGTCGAAGCCGAGATCGAGCATGTGCTGGCGTGCGGCGTCGGCGAAGCCGGTGTCGAGCGCGATCTCGAGCTCGTCGGCGCCGACCTCGATCCGCGCGAGGCCGTCGTGGTCCCGCACGCGGAACTGCTCGAAGCCCCAGGTGCGAAGCAGCTGCTCGGCTTTCTCGATCCGAGTGAGGCGCTCCTCCGTCACTTCGAGACCGGTCGGGATCCGCGAGGAGAGACACGCCATCGAGGGCTTGTCGGCGACGGGCAGATCGTAGGACTCCGCGATCTCGCGGACCTCGTCCTTGGCTATGTCGTGATCGAGCAGCGGCGAGCTGGCGTCGAGTTCCGCGACGGCCTGGAGGCCGGGGCGGTGGCCCTCGCCGGGATCGGACGCGTTGGTGCCGTCACAGACCGTCTCGATACCCAGCTCCTTGGCGTGCTCGTACATCCGACCGAGGCGCATCGTCCGGCAGTGGTAGCAGCGATCCTCGTCGTTGGCGACGAAGTCCGGCGAGTCGAGTTCGGAGAACTCGACGACGTCGTGGCGAATGCCGATCGCATCGGCGACCTCGCGTGCGTCGTCGAGTTCGGCGGCGGGGAGCGTCTCGCTCTTGGCGGTACAGGCGACGGCGTCGTCGCCGAGGGCGTCGTGGGCCAGCGCCGCGACGACGGCGGAGTCGACGCCGCCGGAGAAGGCGACCAGGACGCCGCCCTCCCGCTCGGCGAGGGACTCGCGCGCAGCGGCTGCTTTGTCCGCGACCGTAGTCATTGGGCTCCGATCGGTGACGAGCGTGGAAAAGCCCGTTGCTCGTTCCGGGAACGGTAGAATTCGGGGGCATCCGGTGGAGGGCGGCGGCTCGAGTGGTCGGCAGGTGGGATTTCGGCGGCGAATCCCTGCAACGAAAAAACACTTGCCACTGGCCCTGGCCAGTCGAACCATCATGGCGTGGTACGAGTTCAACGAGCACAACGTCGAGGGCGTCGACTCGGCCGACCCCGGCGGTGCAATCACGTTCGGGGCGGTCGTGCTCGGCCTGGTCGGGACGCTGGCGATCGCGAACGCGGGCCTCCTGCTCTCCACCGGGAGCGGCGTGTCGGTCTTCGGCCTCGCCACGGTGCCGATGACGGGGCTCTCCGCAGTCGTCGGTGCGCTGGGGGTCGTGACGGCGGTCGCACTCCAGCAGCTCCGGTCCTGGAGCTACGCGGCCGGCGTGGGGACCTTCGGGCTCTACGTCGTCCTCGGCGGGATCGTCAACGTCACGCTGGGCGTCGTGCTGGCGTTCGTCGCGATTCCGCTGGTCGTCCAGCGGCCGGCGTTCCGCCACGTCGAGTGAGCGGGCGCCGCGTTCCCCGCACCGGGCAACGCCGCGCTCGCCCTGCCGCCTCAGGACTCGTCGATGTCCTCGGAGTAGTCCGTGTCCCGGAGCACGAACGGCCCGATCGCCAGCGTTCGCTTCGCGACGGTGGCGATCCGGAGGACGTAGGCCAGCAAGAGCGCGAACGGGGCGAGCGAGACGGTGACAGCGAGCAGAACGACCCAGGACTGGTTCGCGACGCCGAAGAGGGAGCCACCGACGGAGCCGGCGTTGTCGAGGGTCAGGATGCTCGCGATCGTCACGACGAGCGCGGGCACCGCCGAGTACAACATTGCACGCGAGAGGTCGACGAGCGCCCACTGGAAGTACAGCGTCTTCACGTGCTCGCGGGCGGGGCCGTACTGTTCGAGCATGTCGATCACGTCGTCGAGTGCGTCGGCAGCGGTCTCGTCGAGGGCCCGCTCTCCCTCCGACGCGCCGGCGCCGTGACGGGCCTGGATGCGCTTGCCCTCGAAGATCTTCAGCGAGTAGTTGTAGCCGAGCGCCGCCTGGACGACGTCGAACGTGCCGAACTGCGCGCCGTCGAGCTCCTCGCGCACGCTGTCGGCGTTCTCGACGATCTCCTCGGCGTAGGACGTGACGAGGTCGCGGACCTCGGCGTCCGGGCAGTTCTCGACGGCGCCGTGGAGGTCGCGGGCTCGCTCCTCGGTCGCGCCCAGCAGCGCCCGGAGGAACGCGGCTGGCTCGGGCGGTCCGATCGGATCGTCGAGGTGGTCTGCGACGTCGTCCCGGAACTCGAGGGAGCCCTGCATCCGCTCACGCTGGTCGCCGACGGCGCCCAGCTCCTGTGAGAGCACGAGCTGGTTGATCGTCACCACGAGCGTGACGCCCGTGATGATCGCGGTGAGCATCCCCTGGAAGAGGGTCTCCACGGGATCCGAGCCGGAAATTGCGCCGCCCAGGGGCGCTGGATCGAGCGCGACGATGATCGCGAGTGCGACGAACACCACGGCGAGGAGGAGCCCAGCCACAGCCCACCGGCTCGCGACGAGCAGGAGCCAGAGCTTCCAGCGGCTCCCAGGGACGCGTGATCGAAGTGAGTCGTCGGTGGACATGGCGAGGGGAGCGGCGTCGTTACTGCCCCTACCACGTCGACGTGGGAAAAAGTGCGGTGTCCACCGACGGAGTGGTGGTCAGCTTTGGGCGTGCTTTGGGCGCGGCGACGGCTGTCTGGCGGCCCCAGGAGAGGGCCGGGAAGCGCCTACGCTCGGCGGCGAACGAGCAGCCCGAGGAGCAACAGCGTCGCCAGCGCTGCGAGCGCCGTCAGCGTCCCGAAACCGGGCATCGCGGTCGTCGTCTGGTCGTTGGTGCCGTCGCTGGTGAACCGCGAGCGCTCGGAGGCGTTCACCGCCGCGGTGGCGTTGCCGATGGCGAACTCGTACGTGCCGGCGCCGGTGGTCCGCTGCCGGAAGCGCACGGTCGTCCGCTGGCCGGGTGCGAGGGAGACGGTCTGGGTCGCCGCCACCGCGCCGTCGCGGCGGAGCACGGCGTCCAGGGAGCCCGTCCCGTTCCCGCGGTTGAGCAGGGTCGCTTCGACGGTGACCGTCTCGTTGAGGCCCGGCTCGGCCGGCCGCACCGAGAGGTCGACGACGGAGACGACGGGGAGCGTCCGTCGGAGTCCGCCGGCACGCACGGTGACGTTCCGCGTCCCGTCGAGTGGCACCCGCGTGTCGAGGACGGTCTGCTCGCCGGGGGTGAGCGTGACGGCGACGATCGCGGTGCGCTCGCCGTTGACGGCGATGGGCAGCGTCACGTCGCCGCGGTCGGTGCCCGTGTTCCGGATCGTCGTCGCGATGGGGAGCGATCCGTCCGTGACGACGCCGGCGGCCCGAACGTCGCTGACGTAGAGGACAGGCCCGATCGCGCCGAAGCCGAGGGGGTTCGTCCCGTCGACGGTCGCCGAGACGACGATGTCCCCGCCAGCGACCGCGGCCGTGCTCTCGATTTCTCTCCAGCCGTCGGGGCCCGCGTATGCGGTCAGATCGTCGGCGGAGACGCCGACGTCGGAGAGCACCTGCCGATCGACCGCGACCGAATAGCGGATCGAGTCGACGGGCTCCGAGGCGTTCGCGACGAACGCCGGCTGGCGGACGAACCGCCCCGGGACGGCGCGGTCCGCCCGATCGATGGAGACCGTGAGCCTCTCCGCGTCGGACGCGGGCGTGATCTCGATGGACCGCAGCGTGATCGCCCCTACGTCGCTGGCACCGGTGCTCGCGTTCGGACGGCCGATGGCGTCGGTCGCGTTCGGTTCGATCGTCCGGTTCGCCCCGATCGTCAGCGTGGCCGGGACCTCGACGACGAAGGGCTCGCCGGCGTTCACGTGCTCTGCGGTGACGACGATCGACGCGTTCTCGACCGCGACCGACGTCTCGAGTGGCTCCTCCGGCTCGGGCGGATCCGCGGGCGGAGGTCCGTACCCGCCGCCTCCCCCGCCTCCGCCGCCACCGTCGTCCGAGTCGTCACCGTCGTCACCGCCACCGCCGTTTGATGCGTTGACCACGCTGACGGTGGCGTTCGCGGCGTCGCTGCCGTTGGCGTCGGTTACGGTCACCACGACCTCGCGGTCGCCGGTCGTCGCGAACCTCGTCTCGTAGGTCGGCACGGCGGTCGTATTCACCACCTCGCCGTCGACCGACCACTCGTAGGTCGCGTTCGGCCCGGCATCGGAGCCGCTCGCGTCGAGTGTGACGGTCTCGTTGACGGCGACCTCACCGGGTGGCGAGAGCTGGGCGATCGGTCCGGGCGATGGCGCGACGTCGACAGTGACGGTGGCGGTGTCGGTCCCGCCGGTCGCGCCGTAGACTGTGACCTGCGCGGTGTACTCGCCGGCCGCCTCGTAGGTGTGCGCGACGGTCGCGTTCCCCTCGGCGATCGTTGCACCGTCGCCAAAGGCCCACTCGTAGCGGGTGACGTTCCCCGTCGAAGCGCTCGCGTCGAAGGCGACCGGTTGGCCCGCGGTGGCGTTGACCGGCGTCGCGGTGACGCTCGCGTTCAACGGCCGGTAGACGTCGATCGTGGCGCTCGCGCTGTCGGAGCCGGCGTCGTCTTCGACGACGACGCTCACCTCGTGCGCGCCGGGCGACGCGAAGGCCGTCTCGTAGGTCGAGGAGTCGGTCACGTTCGCGGTCGACCCGTCGATCACCCACTCGTAGGTCGCGTTCGGGCCGGCCTCGGTGCCGCTCGCGTCGAGGGTGACGCTCTCGTTGACGGTCGCCTGGCCGGGCGCAGAGAGGGAGGCGTTCGGGGGCGCCTGGCTCACGGAGATCGTCTGGTTCGCGGCGGCGTCGTTGCCGGCGGGGTCGGTGACTGTGAGCGTGACGTTGTAGGTGCCGGTACTGGCGTAGCTGTGGGTGAGGTTCGGACCGCTCGCGCTCGTCCCGTCGCCGAGCGTCCAGTCGTAGCTCGTGATCCGGTGGTTGTCGGTGCTGTCGGTGCCGGCGATCGCGAGCTGTTCGCCCACGACCGCCGTGAGGGGTGCGTCGATTCGCGCCGTCGGCGCGGTGTCGTCGGTGACGTTTACGGGGACGCCGGCGGCGTCCGTCTGGCCGTCGCCAGCGAGGACTGTGAGCGTGACGTTTCGCTCGCCGGGCGCCGCGAAGACGTGGTCGATCGTGGCCTCGGTCGTGATCCGGTCGGCGCTCCCGTTGCCGGTGAGGTCCCAGCGGTACTCGGTGATTCCCTCGTTGTCAGTCGAGTTGCTCGCGTCGAGCGTAATCGACTGACCGACGGTTGCCTCACTCGGTGCGTCGAGTTTGGCCATCGGGGGTTCAGTGTCTTCCGTGACATTGACCGTCGCAGTGGCGTTGTCAGTATTACCGGCGTTGTCGGCCACAGTGACGGTGGCGTTGTACTCACCGGCGCTCCCGTACGCGTAGGTGGTCGTGTTGGAACTCGTAGTATCGTCGACAGTGCCGTCACCGTCGAAATCCCA
>ENA-ORDC01001667-ORDC01001667.1-marine-metagenome-genome-assembly--contig:-NODE-1667-length-15578-cov-5.168312_pt1 | contig 15578 bp, 13 predicted proteins | sample MGYA00237783_ERZ508515 | MGnify/ENA primary metagenome ERZ508515 (study PRJEB26186, sample SAMN06268792) | marine metagenome | isolation source: Eden Landing Ponds, San Francisco, CA, USA | place... | reverse complement strand
TTCTCTTTTGTCCCGATGATCTCATCCTCGTGACCTGTTCTATCACCGGTGAAGGGCTCAGCTTCAGTGATGTCGATGGCCACGATTCCGGCTCGGAAGAACTGCTCTGTCTCCGCGACTTCATCCAGTAGCCGTTTCACGGCCTGACGGTACATCTCACGAATCTCCTCAATGGAGAGGTCACGAATCTGATCACGATGGGCGTGCCCCAGCGGTGTCCGACTACGCGTCGACTCGTAAATGAAGCTCCGAGCCCCCTCATTAGCAGCTAAGTTCTCGCGGAGGCCGAGATAGGTCTGTAAGTCCCAGTAGGCATTCTCGTGGATCTCACAGCCCTCTCCACGATCCATCGAGAACGCCGGGAAGACAACGCGACTGACGTGATCCGTAATCGTTCCCGCCTGTTCCAGCACGGTCTGCTCGTCCGGATCGGAGTCTCCGGTACTGTCTCCTCGCTGAGGGAGCGTCCTGTCCGGGTCACGCGGAACGCTCACACCCGCGTTTTGGGCATTGATCAGGGCCGTCCGGGCAGCCGTCTCAACCGTCTCGCGTAACTCACCCGTGAAGCGCTTGTGCCAGCTACGCCAGAGCGTCGACTGATTCGGAACGCTCTCGAGTCCGAGTTGCTCACGCAATTCAGGGTGGCACTCGAGGAATTCGACGAGTACTGTCTCGTGGTCCCATCCGTGGAGTTCTTTCAACATGAACACTCGAAAGAGGGTGTCCATCTCGTAGCTCGTCGATCCCGCATAGCGGTCATGGGTCTCGAATTTGAAGTAAGCGAGCGGCAGCGAACAGACGAACTTTTCGACCGAGTTGTGGCTCTCGTGGCTGAACCACGTCTCCGAAATCGTCCGAACATCTGATTCCAGTCCCGCGAGCGACGTTCGGTCATACAGTGGTGTCGAATCATACGCCGGCCACTCAACGTACGATCGCTGAGCGATACGTCGAAAGATCGTTCGACGAGACTCGGGAGTCGAAGCCACTACGAGATACTGACTCGGACACGCAGAAGTCCTCGTCCATCTCGATAAGAGATATCGAGATTGGGGAAGGTCGGTACTCGCTAGGGGAGAGAGATTAGTTCTGCAATCCGGCTCCAGAGGGAACATATTTGCTCCACATGCCTCTAGTCGGACTATGGCTCACGAGTGCGACGATTGCGGGGAGTCGTTCGAGACACTCACTCGTCTCCGACTTCACGACTGTGGCGATGTCAAATCGGACACGTTCTCGACCTCGACCGATTCGGGGAGGTCTAAATCTGACTCATCTCCAAGCAAAAAACGGAATGAAGCGGTTGCCGAACTCGATAACCTGCTTGATCGTTTCTCTGATGGTGACGTGGATGCCCTACACTACGCAGTCGTCGAATTCGAAGCAGCACTCTCGACTGCAGTTGAGGAAGACAGCAGTGGAGATACGTTTCGGGACGTGTTCTGGCCATACTACGAGCGCGTCAGCAACGAACTCGACGATGCAACGAGAGTACACGGTTGGCCATTCCTTGCGGATGTAATCGATGCGCATGAGCCAACTAAGAAGGCCGAATTTCCGCTCGTCACGCCCACAATAGCAAACGCTGTCGGGCGATATCTTATTCGAACGCGGGTAACCGATGGTGTCGAGGCGATTCCGGTCAAGGCACTCGAATATCTGAACACTGTCGCGGTCAACGCTCCCGAAAGCGACGACGTCGCGCGCGAGGAAGTCCATGCCTATGGGTGGGGAATCGGACATCCAAACCACTCGGTCGTCGACCAGCTCCACGCCCGTACGACGGAGGACATCTTCTCCGTCAATCCAACAGTCGAACACGCCTTCTACGCTGACCAGTACGCTGCCGTCGACCTGCTCGAACAGTTGGTACGCGACGAATCGATCAATGGGACGCTCCCTCGCGTCACCCGTGAGGATATGCCATATCGTCGCTACCTGCTCGACTGCGTCTACGGACTGAAAACAGACGGCCACTGGCCGGGGATGCCACGATACTACGACTGGTACGATGAGTTGGATTACGCCTTCGAACTCGACGAGACAGTCGAACAGCGCATCCGCGACCTCGTCGAAGAGATGGGCTTCGATGCCAATCTCTCGAATGACTGGACGTTCCGCGATCTCGGTATTTGAGCGAAGTAACAGTACGCTTCCCCCGCCGCCCGACATACTGGCTGGTAATGGCGTTCAGCGTCACGTAGCACGTGCTCTTCAAGGAATTATTTCTACCCGGTTTCGATCAACACAGGAGATTCACGGATCGGTCAATACAGACAAGACACTTACCGAGGAGCAGCGAAGTACCGCCGTGTAGCGAAGCCGGTTTATTGCCGGTGCCGCCGGGGTGCTTGCGGCTGGCAGCGGCTGTCTTGGGTCTGGAATCGGAGGGCCCAGCGATGTTGAGCCCTACGACTTCTCTGTGGAGAACTGGACGGACTCCGAGCAGCGCGCAAGCGTGACGATTCGACGTGACGGGGACGTTCTGTTCGAGACAGACCTTGAGTTGGCGGCACACGCCACGTGGGAGTTCGAAGGCCCGCTGGAGGGTAACGGAAGTGCGTTCGTCATCGTCACGGCAAACGGCTACAGCGACAACCGCGAGTGGTCGCGCCCCGACGGCTCAGGATACCTCCAAGCCGAGATTCACGAAGACCGCGTCGAACTTACGGCGGCGGTTCCGTAATTCGCTGTGGGACGACCGTTGACGCTCGATGCGCAGACTCCCTTATCGATCCAGCCAGTACATTATCCAAGAATATTCTGAGGAGAGAAACTGCGCTATATAGAATGCGACTCTACAAATCATGTGAGTTGGTACCAGTCCTTGTGAACTTCACCTCTCAAAATATTCAACCGTACCCCCTCCTCAGTGTGTGATACAATCCCTGTGACGCAAGGCCTCCTCGTGTACCCATCACTGCAGTGCTGTACAGCCAGCAGGTCCGACCTACTACCATCCCCCAACGAAGCATCGCTAACCGGTCCATCCACTGAGACGCCCTCAAAGCGCCTCGACTCCATCCACGTATGCCACCCACAATTGTTCTCATCGTAATCGCAGCCCTCGTGACTATTGTCCTGGCCCATGGGTATCGTGCGCTGACTGCGTTGCTCGTTCTTCGGTCTCTCCCGTCGGACGATACCGATACGCCGTCGTCAATCGTCGACGGGGAGTCAGTCGCCCTCACGGGAGATCTGACGGTCGAAGAACCGGTTGAAACGGCTGCTGCGGCCGTAGAAGACGCTGACCGGCCTGTTGGTGTGTATCTTTGGCAGAGTCGGTTCTCGGACAACTCCAACAGTGACCTCACAATCGAAGACTGGGGATGGGAGCGCCAGCATTGGCACACGTTCGCCTCAGGCATCGAATGGGGTAGGTTCGGTGTTGATGCTGGCAGTCAGACGGTTCGTATCGATCCGTCGTGGCTCCGAACCGCAGTTGACGCCGAACGACTGGAGGAGTTGGAGATCGGCGGTGTTAATAAGCATGACCGGCTATCCGTGTATCTCTGGGATTCGTGGTACACCTATCTCCGGAATCGTATCGAACATCGATCTTTCCAGCGGTTTACGGGATACGTACAGCGACACAACGATGAAATTGATCTGGATCGCTATTTGCTAGAGGCGCGTCCGCTGCTGGAGGGTGATGAAGTGAGCATCAGCGGTGAAATACACGTTGAGCAGGGTGAACCGGTTCTCCGCGGAACCGACAACGTACCACTACTGCTTTCCGACAAAGGGTTTAACCAGCATCGGAATTGGCTCAAACGGCGAGCCCTACGGAAAGGAGCGTTCATTACGGGATTGCTTGTCGTCGCCGTGAGTCTCTGGTTCGAGTTCTACATTCCGTTGGGGATACTGATTGTCGGCTGGCTCCTCTATGGAGCCTACAGTTTTGTACAAGATGCAGGAACCTTTCTGGAGTGGATACGGAGCTAACATACCATGGTGGATACATATCAACTGCACCAACACAGAGATGTAATCAGGGAAGCCGCCGATATGAATTGGCGAATCGCTCTCTATGGATTCTTGGTGAGTAATGGATTCATCGGTGGATGGGTTACGTTCGGCACCATTGGCGGTGCAGTCTTTTCAAGCGTTATTCTTTCTGCCGCGTTGAATAGCGATCTAATTGACGGTTATCACGGGTTAGAAGGGCGAAGCCGAGGAAATCGATTCTGGCTATGGAAGTCGATCTCCTCGACTTCGTTGAGCAGTGTCGGCAGCTAGTCAAACAAGCGTTGGGAAAGCACGCGGGCGAGCCCGCCAGCGGCGGGTTCGCCCGCTGGAAGCACGTCGTTCTCCACTGTTTCCGGCTCGAAGACGGCCACAGCTACCGTGAAACGCCGAATCGGCTACAGTACATGACCGAGATTTGTGACGCACTTGGTCTAAATCCAGACGATTTGCCTGACTTCACCACGCTCTACAAATCGTTTGACCGGCTGGAAATGTGGGTCTGGCGGGCGTTGCTGCGCGTTTCAGCGCAGCAACACCCGCAGTCTGGCCACGCTGCACTCGACAGCACGTTCTTCGACCGCCGCTCAGCCTCGTCGTACTACCGCCAGCGGTCAGGAAGTAACGTCCAGACACTGAAAGTGACGACACTAACGGATAGAGAGTCTCTTGCTGTTCTTGACGTACATATCTCCGCCCGGTGGAAACACGATACGAAGACCGGACCGCAGGTCGTCCGCCGGAACGCGGACGACCTGCTGTCCGTGGCTGCTGACAAAGCGTTCCACAACTGGATCACGAAATACGAGTTCTACGCTCTCGGTGTCGAGCCACTCATCTTACAGCGTGGATCGAGACCGCTGACGCTCGGACATAACACGCTCATCCGGGCAAAAGGCTACTCTCAGCGCTGGATGGCCGAAACCTCGTATTCGACAACGAAGCGCTCGCTCGGCGATGCCGTGCGAGCGCTCAGCTGGTATCGACAGTTCCGTGAGATTGTCCTCATGTTCGCCATCTCCAACATAGAACCGCTCTGTGAGCCACTCTAACCGTGACTCAGCATCTATTCAACACGGCAATTCTTTCTGGGCTGTTCATAACGAACTGGATGACAGGGAGGTGTGTCTATGAGCTTTGACCTGCTTCAGCGGCTCACCGGGAACCCACTTGCAGATTCACTCGCTCTTGCAGTCGCTATCGGATCTGGCTGGCTTATCGCCTCAGTAGTACAGGGTGATTCGGTTTCATCGGCTGCCCTGCCTAGTCTCGTTGCTGGCATTTCCTCATTAGTTGTTTCGGCCTTTCTCACCTGTATCAGTCGGCGAAATAGTTCTCGCAGAGGTAGCCGATAGTGCAGGAGTTTCACTCTTTCACGGGCTACAAGCTCTTGATTAATTCCCGGTTCAACCGGACGGCCACCACAGCGTATTGAGTACTCTCGCTCGTATCGGTGCGATTCCAAGTCTCGTCAGAAACCATCGGTGAACCGCACCATACGGAAGTCCCTGATATCGCTGACGATAGCTTTGGATACTCGGCTCAGTTTTCAATGTAGAGGCAATTCGAAGCGCGGTTAGTACTCACTCCGAGGTGGATTCATCCGCGCGGTATTCGTCTTCGGTTGTGACTTCGAGGAACACGTCTTCGAGCGTTTGTTCTTCTTCGATTGCTTTGCGGCTTGTGAGCTTGCTGGGGTGGCCCTCCGCGACGAGGTCGCCATCGTAGAGGATGCCGACACTGGTCGCAATTTCCTCGACGACGGGGAGGATGTGCGTTGAGAGGAACACGGTGGTGTCTCCTGCAGCCAAGTTCGTAATCGTCTCCCGTACTGTTCGGGCGGCACGCGGATCAAGCCCGGACGTCGGCTCGTCGAGAAAGACCACCTCCGGATCGTGCATAATCGCCTGAATTAACCCCGTTTTCTGTCGCATCCCTTTTGAGTACGTGGCGATCCGCTGGTCGGCAGCGTCGGTCAACTCGAATCGGGCGAGGAGTGTTTCGATTCGGTCGTCGATGGCAGCGGGAGTCATATTGCGTAACCCACCGTGGTATTCGAGTTGCTCGCGGGCGGTGAACTCCTCGTGGATCGGTGGTGACTCGGGCAGGTAGCCGATGTGTTCGATGAGCGCCTCGCGGTCAGTAATTGATGTCCCCGCGACGCGTCCGGAGCCACTGGTCGGTGGTAGCAATGCCGTCAACACTCGGATCGTCGTCGTTTTGCCCGCCCCGTTCGGACCGAGGAACCCGTACACTGCTCCCCGTTCGACTGTGAGATTGAGACTATCGACGGCTGTCGTGTCGCTGTACGTCTTCGTCAGATCGTCCGTGCTGATTGCTGGTTGAGTATCCATTCCGGTGCGAGGGTCTCGTTCATCCGCACTCGGCGTGTCGTTTGTTCTGTTGGTCATAGTCTGGAGGTCACCCGAGTTGATAGTCTCGGAACCGCTGTACTGCAACCCTGAACGCGGTTCTCGTGATAATGGCGGCAAGCAACAGTGTGAGGAGAAGTGCGCCGATCTGGACGACGGCGGTCGGCACCCCGTGGGCTGCGGTGGCCTCGTAGATAGGCGGAGCGGTCCCCACAAAGGCTGGTATACTGACGAACACCCCGATGGCAAGAACCAATCCGTGACGAAGGAACGCAGCAGCGCCCACTTCCGCGTAAATCGGCACGTCGGTGAAGAAAAACGGGACTAGAGCGTAGTTGAACCGCTCGACGCCCAGCCCGACCATAGTGGCGACTGCTGCGGTACAAGTACAGACGGCACTGCCGAGGAGTGCAATCAAGAACGTTTGCCCAAACCCAACGGGACCGACGATGCCAAGTGGAACGATGATGAGGGCAATTAGCGGGATTCCGACTACGGTCGCGGCGAGGAGTGAGCCACCAACGAATTGCCGGCCGGTGACCGACGTGAACAGCATCGGCAAGGCGCGATATTCGGTGCCGATTGGATCCGAACTGAAGGCGACACCAGTGACGAGACCGAGTGTGACCGCGAAAAACACCAGCAGACTGGTTGTACCACCGGCAAGTGCGACCACTGGGAACCCAACCACGCCCATGAACAGGAGGGCATAGCCCGTGGACAGAAGTCCCTGTGGAACCCGGCGTTCCATCAGCCAGCGCTCCCGAGCGACGGTGTACATCGCTCGCGGGATGCGTTCACCGACAAATCGCTCGACCACGCCTGTTTTGAGAAGTGAGTGTGACCCGCGAGTCCCTGTCGAACTGGTAGAATCGTGTTCCCAGACCTGACGAGCGAGGAGCGTCGTCCCGGCCGTGAAAATCGGGACTGTGGTACCAAGGAGAGCAAACACACGTAGCGTGGGACGAAGTGAGCCGACCGTATCAGTCGGAGTGCCGATGAGCGCGAGGTCCACGAACCATGCCAGCGGCAACGCACCGAAGAGTCCGGCCAACGGGGCAAGCGAGAATGACAGCTCTTGCAAAAGCATCGCAGCGATGATGAGCGGAATCCAGCCGAACACGATGAGGAGATCTCGATAGTACCGTGCACGCACGAGTCGAAGCGCGACGAGTCGGGCAGCGAGTCTACTGGTGGCTCCGAGTACAGCGGCGAGCACAGCTACGCACGCGCTTGCGAGAGTGATCGTGAGGACGACCGTTGGCGACCGGAGTCCGATTGCGGTGCCGACTGCGATCCCGAGCGTCGGCACGACAACCGTAGTGAGCAATCGTGCGTAGACGAACCCCAGTAGACCCAGCGCAGCAGTTCTTGCGGGAACAGCCGTCAACAGGAAATCTGGGTTCAGACGCTCAAACCGAACGTGCGTGTACTTCGAACTTCGCCAAACCATCCAGACGAACGCAGCACCGACAAAGAGACTCACCGCGCCATCTGGAAGCGGCTGTCCGCCGATGAGGTCGCGTCCCAGTGAGTATCCGAGCCACCCGAGAGCGCTGGCGATTCCGACCAGGATGACGAGTATGACCGGACGACCAGTCAGTGGCGTTCCGAATTCACGATGATGGCGTATCCACTCCGCCCGCGCGATTTTCACTCCCTGCCGGACGTCCGTGGATATGTGAGTTGGTCGGATCATCGTGTCTCTAAGCCCGCAGTTCAGCGGAATCAGTCGTTAGATTCGCCCGTTCCCCGGACCGCCGAAGCGATTTCCAAACCCGTGGGTGGACGCTGAGTTGTCACCGCCAAGCGCACTGAAGTCCATGTCGTCGAAGAATTCCGGCGCAGTGCGTTCGGTCGCGTAGACGTACAGCGCTGTCTTGGCAACACCGCTGAGTGCTTTCCCGAGTAGGAGGCCGAAGACGAATGCGGAGCCACCGATTAGCACTGTCGCCAATAGCTGGATACTCGTGCCACCGGTCACGACAAATGTGAGGACACCGAGTCCGAGGCCGACGAGCGCGAACAGGAACGAGAAGATGTCAATGGTAGCCATCGCACCAATGGACTCCCCCCACATGTCTTTGAACGTACTGGCGCTCTCTGAGAACATCTCCGTGATAGAGGGGTTGCGGAAAACGATGACGGGGACGACGAAGTAGGTCATGACGCTCCATGCCACGGCGAAGACGCCGGCGAGGACCTGCGCTACGAGATTATCCTCCGATTCGATGAGCCGGATAATCACGCCGATGAGAGCGGCGACGAGCGACCAGGCTAACAGCGGTAGCTTCCGCTGCCAGGCGGCGGCCAGCGATCCGCGAATCGACGGTTCCTCGCCGTGGAAGACCGTGCGCGTCGCTGCGACGAGGGGCGCCGTGAAAAACGACGCGACGAACGTCTCGACGAGGTAGGCGACGAACAATGCGCCGTACAGCACTAGTCCGGGGTCCTGAACGGAGTCCGTAAGGAGGAGACTCCCGAACAGCGTTGCGATGAACGCGATACCGGAGAGCCCACCAATCAGCGGGAACACGAACAATTTCGGGTGGGCTCTGAGCACGCGGCCACTTCGGCGCGCCATGCCGAAGCCAGTTTTGAGGCGACTAAATATTCTCATATGGCTGGAATCACGCATTCCTTTACACTTAATACCGTGCTTGCGTTCTGAGCCAGCAGTAGGGCGGACGTTTTATCAGTCATCGATTTGGCTCCCTCATCTGCTCATCCTCCGTTTCAGTTCCTCTATGACGAAGCAGCCGTCCATGTGGAGACGAATCAATCGTCCTCCTCTCCTCGTCGTGTGTATCCCCAGTAGAGGAACAACGAGATGAACAGGAGTGACAGAACTCCTGTTAACAAACTTGAGATGACGTTTGGTAGAGATAGGAATGCTGTAGCGTCTGCTATTGAGTAAGCGATCCAAGCAACGGATGCGACCAGCACGAACAGTAGTTCCGACCGTGAGAGGGTACCACGCGAGTAGCCGCGTAGGCCAAGCACGATCATCACGAACCCGAAAACCACCAGTACGAAGTGGAATTCGGGGCTTCCGACCCAACTCAGCATATGTCCTCACCCCGACCTATCGTCGCATACGTTGAGGAGACCTTCTGGAACGATACATCATCGTATCGGGTCAGGGGACGGCGAATCTGGCAAATGGCCGTTCTCATTTATCGGCCACCCCACTAATCACTCGGAACAGGTCTCGTCGCCGGTATTCCCAGACTGCGATGTACAATAGGAACCCAGTCACGAACATCCCCGTTCCGATCCCAGATGACTCAAGTGCCGGAAGTATATCCAAAGCGGCAAAGGCACCGACCAACGCCGCCGCCACGCCGATACCACAAACTGTTCCGAGAGACCCGAGACGGACTCGATCACCACCCGCGAGGCCCCGCCCGACCTGATACACGAATCCGAGACCGGCCAGTCCTGCGAGCGCGAGAGCAATCGTCTGTAACGACGGCACGACAAACCCCGCGAGCACAGTGACGAAGCCGCCGATGGAGACACCCGTAGCGACCCGGCCAAGCGTCCGGACGCGACTGAGTCCCGAGGAAGCCGTCACCTCGGACGGACCAGCTGTGTCCTCGGATCGATGCGGCTCACCGTCAGTAGTCTGTGACACCCGCTGGCCGACGTGAACGTAGCGGCCAGACCCATCCGGTTCCGTCCAGCCAGTCTCTTCAACAACATCTACCCCCGGCGTGTCCACGTCAACGTCGTCGAACCGGACCGGTAATCCCGCCGAGATCTCGAACGTCGGGTGATCCTGGAGCTGGAAGTGGAGGTGTGGCTCTGCAGAGTTCCCCGAATGCCCACAGCGGGCGATCTGCTCGCCCCGCGTCACGCGATCCCCAGGTTCAACCTCGATGCTACCCGGGACAAGATGGACGAGACAACTGTACTCGTCTTCCGCGTGCCGGATCGTGACGGCGTTCCCGGTCATACTCTGTTTGAGCGGATGCGACCATCCACCTGCTCGCCCGAGTTCCGGGTCATCGTCATGCACATCGACGACGACGCCGTCGGCCGGTGCGAGGACAGGCTGGTCGTAGCAGTAGTAGTTCTCGATACTCGTATCCGTGCCAGCTGGACGGCTCCGCCCCTCATCGTCGGTAATCACGAAGTCGTAGGCGTAGCGCTGGGTCGCCGGAAACCACGAGTGAGAGTACTCTTTGATCGGACTCCCGTTCACCACTGTCCACGTCCCCTCAACGGGCAGGCGATAGTTCGTGGCCTGGTCGTACGTTTCTGGATTAGGGAGCGACCCACGGTGTCTGCCGATAGCGACGAGACTTCCCAGCAGTTGCATCGCGTCTTGGCGAAACACGAGTGGATTGAAAAACGACAGTGGGATACCGAGCAGAAAGGCGACGTGGCCTCGCCAGCCGTTGTCCATTTCGAGCCAGTCTCGCGGCCCTTCGTCGTCAGTGCCGAATCCGAGTGACCGCTTGGTGCCGCTGAGCAGCATCGACACGAACGGCCAGAGTACGAAGAACCAGAACAGGTGGAACAACTTGAGTATCTCAAGCTCGGGGAACAGGTTCCCAAGGATCCCGATAAACCCGAGCAGTGTCAGGGAGACCGGGCTGATAGACTGGATCCGCTTGCGGAGACGTGATCCCAGAGACGGTGATGGAGCTTGATTCGACATCCGTAGGTACTAGGTGAGAACTGGGTATTCAGGGGTGTAAGTATTCTGTGAGCCCAACTTCATAAGAACAACTCACACACGTCGAGGAGGGGAGCACTCAATGACCCCACCGTTCAACGAGTCTGTATGACGAACAGTGAACACGGGGGAGCGGCGTCGGAGAAGGCGTTTGCGCTGCTCGGCCACGAAATCAGACTCGACATTGTGCGCGCGTTTTTCGAGCGATACTCGCCAGTGGATCCGGACTCACGGTCGGACGTACGGGAGCAGCGCACGCTCTCGTACGCAGAACTGATGGCAGCAACAGAGATGGAAGACAGCGGGAAGTTCAACTACCACCTCGAAAAGCTCCGCGGCGTCTACATCGAAGAGATTGAGGAGGGGTATGTTCCGACGGCGAGCGCTATCGCGCTCTACGAGGCAGTCATTGCGAACCGCCCAACAGAGTCGATACCAGCTGACTTCGGTATTGAGGAGTCCTGTCCGAACTGCGGGTCTGGGCTCCGAGGGAAGTACGAGCAGGATTTTCTCACCGTTGAATGCCCTGCGTGTGACCTGTTCTGGGGAGCTACGTACCGGTTTCCGAAAAACGGGCTCGCTGTCCGCGAGGGAGAGAGGGTCTACAAAGCCCTCTACGACCGGATGATGCACCACGTCGGACTGGCTCGTACGGGGCAATGCCCGTCGTGTGCTGGCATCACCAGCGTTACTGTGCCGCGGGCACGGCTTGATGAGGACTCGACGCCGACTGCGGAGCTGACCTGTGGGACATGCTCGTGGTTCATCACTGTCGATATTGTCAGTGCACTCCAGTTCGAACCGCAGGTGACGAAGGCGCTGATCGAACTCGGTGTTCCGCTCAGTGAGTCGAGTAGTATGCGAGCGACCGAGCAGGTGCTCCCTGACGTCACCGGTTGGGTCAGCTCCGACGATCCGTTCTCTGCCACGATCAGCATCACGTATGACGACGCCGTCGCTGAAATTACTGTTACCGACGAACTCGAAATCTGTTCTGCTGTCGTTGAATAACTGCCTTGGTGGCCGTCAGTCAGCTCAGCTGCAACGTCTGAATTATTGGGAAGTATACCGAGACGGATCTGTTAAAATCCTCGTCGGCTAATGAATTTTGATGAAGGGGAGGGGGTAAGTATATCTGCGAACTTCGTGAGCTGGTGGAACTCGGAAGTCCACCAATGGTTCTGAACTCTGGAGGAGGGAATGTTTTAAATAATCGGGCCGAGAAATAGTAAGTAGGGAGTAAATTAAATCTATTTGGTAAGTTTTTTCCTCCGGTAGTGGCTACACTCTCTTCCAGCGATGGACCCCAGCGAGGACCATCGCGTTAAGTTTGGCGTGAATTGTGGTAGACGGCGAAGGCTTGGAACCATGATTGAGCTGTCTCCAGCGAGACATGGCTAAAACTATTCGCAAACGATGATGTTCTGCGCTCTATCTCCCAAAAGACACGTTCGATAGCATTCCGATTCCCATGTCGAACGATCTGGAATCGATATCTGTCCTCTGCAAGAACTGGTCCAAGATAATCCGCATCGTCCACGAGAAACAGCACATCATCGAGTTGATAGCGGCGGTGTAGCTCGTCCAGAAACCAGCGCGTCGTCTGTTTCGTTGTGGTTGGAAACAGGCTTACGTGGAGGATTTCGTTCGTATTGGGATCAACAGCGCCGTACAGCCAGTGATCTTGACCGTGGAGGCGGACCATCTTCTCGTCGACCGCAAGTTGATCCGCGGTCACCGTTGAGATCGGCTGTAGATCGGCTTTGTGAACCCACTCGTGAATCGCAACGTGACTCCGATCGACTCCCAACTCATCGAGATGTTGACTGGCATCCCGCAGTGACATACCCGCCAGATGACACCGGATGCCTACTTGAATCGCCCACTCGGGAGTCCGATCGCGCTCCACAAACGACAAGTCGATCCACTCGATACTTCCGCTGAGGCGGTCGAATTCTGTCATAGACACTCAGAACTCGTCCGCCTCATCCTCTAACTTAACGCGACCGTCTCCTCTTGGAGCAACTCTTCGGCCTGATCCCGGTCCTCTGGATACCCAACGTCCACGCGCCAGCCATCAATTGGGATCGCATCAATCGTCCGGCCGCTCTGAATCAGGAGATCAATCGCTTCGCTAATCTCGTACTCGCCGCGATTGGAGGGCTGGACGAGGTGACAGGCGTGGAAGATCGCCGGCGTGAACGTGTAGAAGCCGGTCATCACCAAGTTCGATGGGGGATCGTCGGGCTTCTCGACGACATCCGTAATTTCGCCATAGTCGTTCGTCACGCAAACACCGTAGCGATCGGCTTCGTCATATGGGACTTCTTCAACAAGGAACGCAGCGTCGGCACGATCTTCCTGTTGGCGTCGGACGACATCCTGGAGATTGGCATTGAATACGTTGTCGCCGAGGATCAACATGAAGTCGTCGTCGATGTACTCCTCAACGGTCAACAGAGCGTGCGCGAGCCCGTTTTGCTCGCGTTGGTGGGCATACGTGATCGGCACACCCCGATACTCGTCACCATAGTGGTCGATGATCCGTTGTTTCAGGTAACCGACGACGACGATCAGCTCGTCGACATCCATGTCGACGAGTTCGTCAAAGCAGTGGCTCAAAATCGGCTGTTCATTTACCTCGACCATCCCTTTCGGTTTGTCTTCCGTGAGCGGGCGCAATCGCGTCCCTTCACCGGCAGCAAGCACGACAGCCTTCATACTATCCAAATGGTTGTGAGATTGTCTGATAGGTCTTTCTACTCAGGTAACCAAACTTTGAGTAGCCAACCGTCGAATTAGCCGGCAATGCGAGTGAGTATCATCGGCAGTGGCTACGTGGGGACAACCATCGCGGCATGTTTCGCCGATCTCGGGCACGACGTCGTCAACATCGACATCGACGAGGGGATCGTTGATGCGATCAACAATGCCAGACCGCCGATTCACGAGGACGGACTGCCTGAACTCGTCACAGAGCACGCGGGTGAGGACGGGACGGGGCGACTCCGGGCAACCACTGACTACGACGCGCTCCTCGATACCGACGCGACCTTCCTCTGTCTACCGACGCCACAGAACGACGACGGCAGTATCGACCTCTCGATCATGAAAGCCGGTGCAGCCCAGCTCGGAGACACACTTGCAACCAAAAATGAGTGGCACACCGTCGTCGTCAAGAGCACGGTCGTCCCGGGCACTACAGAAGACGTGATCACGCAACTCTTAGAGGACGAAAGCGAGAAGACGGCCGGCGAGGACTTTGGCGTCGGCATGAACCCCGAATTCCTTCGAGAAGGGACTGCAGTTCACGACTTCCTCGACCCCGACAAAGTCGTCCTTGGAGCCGACGATGATCGTGCACTCGCAGACATGCAGGCGATCTTCGACCCGCTCATCACGAAGACCGACGCCCCAGTCGTCGAAACCGACACCCGCACGGCAGAGATGATCAAGTACGCCAACAACTCTTTCCTCGCGGCGAAGGTCTCGCTGATCAACGACATCGGGAATATCTGCAAGGAGCACGGCATCGACGCCTACGAAGTCGCCGACGCGATCGGGCTGGACGACCGCATCAGCGAGCAGTTCCTCCGAAGTGGTTTGGGCTGGGGCGGCAGTTGCTTCGAGAAGGACACAGCGGCGATCAGGGCCGCGGCCCGCGAACAAAGATACAACCCACTTATGTTGGATGCTGCAACTGAGGTGAACGACTGTCAACCTGATCGTCTACTCTCGCTCATGGACGACCACGTCGATGTCACCAACAAACGCGTCGCCGTCCTCGGCCTCTCGTTCAAGCCCGGCACCGACGACATCCGAAACTCGCGGGCGATCCCCGTCATTGAGGGACTCCAGGCACGCGACGCGAACGTCGTCGCCTACGATCCAGTCGCAGAAGAGAACATGCGCGAGCGATTCCCTGACGTTACGTATGCAGCAAATCCAGCCGAGGCACTCGACGGCGCGAGCGCTGCACTCATTGTGACTGACTGGGACGAAATCACGGCACTCGACGCGGAGTTCGATGCGATGGCGACGCCTGTGGTGGTCGACGGCCGACGAGCGATCGAGCGACGGGCTGGGATTGTCTACGAAGGACTGACGTGGTAGTTTCCTCTGCCCTTTCGTATGGGAGCGTGCCACGAAAGCTAATCAATTAGACTTGAATAGGTGCAAGTATTGAAAAGTCAGAAGATTGTTATACAATAGACGTGATTTCAGGGTTAATGAGCCAGGGCGTCGCCAACGAGCAAGAATGGACTCCACTCCTACAGCAAGATCGTCGAATACGACCCGCAGTGAAAGGACTCATCACCAATACAGATAGCGTACTCCTGCAACAGGAACGCCACACCGACGGCGAGATGTTCTGGACACTCCCTGGCGGTGGCATTGCTAGCCAAGAAACAGCCACGAGAGCTCTTGCGCGCGAATTAAACGAAGAGTTACAGACAGCGTCAGTCGTGGGGAAGGAACTTGGATGGGTACCATACGCCCACTCGGGTTGGTCACAGACGATCTCAGTGTACAGAGTGTTCACGTGTGCACTGCTG
>ENA-ORDC01001666-ORDC01001666.1-marine-metagenome-genome-assembly--contig:-NODE-1666-length-15579-cov-2.919494_pt1 | contig 15579 bp, 7 predicted proteins | sample MGYA00237783_ERZ508515 | MGnify/ENA primary metagenome ERZ508515 (study PRJEB26186, sample SAMN06268792) | marine metagenome | isolation source: Eden Landing Ponds, San Francisco, CA, USA | place... | reverse complement strand
CAACCGCTGTCGTTGCTCTTCGAGATGGTCTTTCGTCGTCTCAATAGGTGCGTTACCACTCTGGCGCTGGAGTTCTTCGTGAATTTCGTCGTCGGTTCGGGCACGAATAACGTTGACAGACGCGAGGTCGGCCAGAATACTGGGGAGCGTACGCCGGACGAAGTCAGTATCGAGTCGATAGTCGCGGTGGATCTTCGATTCCAACCGTCCGAACGACCACCCTTGGATACGCCGTCCATCCTGTGTGAACTTATACCCGGGATCCTGGGCGAAGATGCGGTAGACAATGTGAGCGAGCGCTAATTCTCTGTCCGTATACGACTGGAAGAGTACCTCTGGCGTCACGAGTGCTGCATCCAAGAGTTCATCACAGTTGTGTAGCGACGCGTTGTCGCGGATGGACTTCAGCAGGTCGTTGAGGTAATCTTCAACGCCGGATCCGTCGGGTGCGTTCGTGATGAGGGGTTCGTAGTAGAGTTCACGAAGGTCGTCACGAATGTCGAAAAACAGCTCAGTCGTCTTTTCGACTCCTCCACTCTCCATGAGATACTTCACGTACAACGTCTCGGCCATCAGGAGGTACTCCTGTTCGCGAATATCCTTTGCGACGCTTTCGGACGTGCTCCGCGAGTCGGAGAAGACGAGAGTCTTTTTCGATGGCGCCAACCGGCAGAGTTCGGTCAGCATGAAGGTGAGAAGCGTCGATGTGGGGACGTTGATATCCTGCGTGTTGTGAGCGCCACCACACCCCGGACACCCTTCAGCCATCGACGCTCCGAGTGGCCGTTCCTCTCCATCCGCATCTGTGAGGTAAGGATAGTGGCAGTCGTAGCAGAACGTGAGTTCGGGGAGGTCCGTGTGACAGACCGGACAGGCTTTCTGTCGACGGACAGCACGGCACTCCTGACACCAGTACGCGTTTGACGGTGGTCGGAGAAAGACGTGATACTTGTCGGTCAGCAAGCCGGCCATCCGGCCGAACAAAAGGAGTGTGTTGAGGACGGCTTCAGCATCCTGCGCGGGGTCCAAGTCTCCTCGCAGGTCCGCGAGCAAGTCGTCGTACGCCCGGAAGCCGACGTCCCCGGCCCCACCTTCGAGTTTCGAAGCCAAGTCGGCGATTTCCGGGACGTGCTGTTCAACGTATTCGCGCCACCGGGCGGTGAATCCATCTGAATCTAGCAGTGATTCCGTAACAATATCGACGGCATCCTCGTCGTTGATTATGTCGTGGCCGGTTTCGAGCCGCGGTCGATCCGCCTGTAGTGCGGTCACCTCGTTGACGATCGGGGTGACGAGCCACGGTCGAATATCTGGGTGAATCGAAACTGACTCCGATTCGTCGAGAATCCCGATCGCTGTCAACGTCGCCCGTGCGTTGGACAGGCTAGGGTGGTCTTGATCGAACTCCTCGCTCGTGTAGTCCTCTCGGGACAGGAGATAGAGTGTAGAAACCACGTCGTTCAGGGAACACGGGCGGATCCGCGTGAAATCCGGAGAGTCGCCGAACGTGATCGGCTCGGCGGTGAATCCGACGTAATTGATATTTTGTTCTGGGGTTCCGGTCAACCGACTCGCGAGTTCCGGCGGATTCTCGACGGTCGCGGATACCATCGAAATCTGTGGATCGCTTTCGGCGTAGAAATGCTTCAATCGTCGCGACAGAAGCGACATCCCCGCGCCCTTGATTCCACTCCAAACGTGCGCTTCGTCGTAGATGACGTGCTGAAGTGGATGGTCTCCTGGGTTTTCGCCGATGATGTTCCGCGAGTCACGCCGATCGTTCACGTAGAGGAAGTCAAGCGCTTCGGGGTTCGTTATCAAAATGTCGACGCTTTGGCTCAGTTCATCTGCCCGAATCCCATCACGAGTGACCCGAATCCACGAATAGTCCTCAGTCTCGGTCCCAACCCGGTAGTCGTCGAACACGCGGAGTTTTTCCTTCGTGCGCGGGCAGACAAGACCACGCATCGGTGACCCTGGCTCGACCTCGTTCGACTGGTCACCGACTGAATTCGGCGTGTCGCCGTCCCAAATTCCGATCTTGATCTTGTCTTCCGGTGGAAGGTCGCGATTCACCGCGTCGAGATACTTGAGGAATCGGTTCAACTGGTCAACTTCCAACGTCTTCACTGGGTAAACGATGAGTCCCTTGAGTCCATCCTGATCGGTCTGGAGGCAATCGTTGAGGAGGGGAAGGAAGAATGATTCCGTCTTACCGGTTGCAGTGGGGACGGCTAGAATGTTGTCGCTCCCACCTCGCTCGATCGCTTCGATCATCTCGGCTTGGTGTTGATACAGGGGGAGCGTCCGATCACCGTCGAACAGAACCTCACTCACGGCGTCGACGACAGCCTGATCATAATCGAGTTCAGACAGGAATGCGTTCGCGGGTTGTGCGTGTGATTTCGGCGTCCGGACGTATTCGACGTACGGACCCTTTTGCTCAACCAACTCGTTGTAGACGAACTCCTCTGCGTTTCCGAATTCTTCGAATTGATTCAGTTTCGTGAGTGAGCGATTCCACCAGATAATTTCATTTGCACGGTCGAGAGCACCGTCCAGCGTTTGGCGGGGTGAATCCATGACGGGAAAGTCGAATGATTGATTTAACGCCCGATATATTAGTGTTGTCTTGGTGTTGAGTCGGATCTGCTTACTTCGTTGAGAGGGCCTTCAGTTAACCGATTATAATACTTGATCCGTTTTGTCTCCGTACTGGACGATTTCGATATTCTCTCCTGGCGGCGATGCCGTTGCTTGGTCAAGTTCGTCAACGAACAACGCACCCGTGACACGCACGGAATTGAGGACGTTCTCCGTTTGTTCGACGTACTCGTCTGTCGACTCGTGCTTAACTAACGCCATGTATTCGAGCAACTCTCGCAGTCCTGTCGCCACGTAGTCGATATTTTGCGTGTACTTCACCTCGCCGACGAACACGCGGTCGAGCTTCCAATCATCCTCTGAGCGCTCCCGATACTGTTCCAGTACGATATCGGGACGTCCGCCCCAGAGGGTATCACTTCCACCACGACCGAGTGCCTCCGCGGAGAGAGACTGCCATCGGGCGAGTACCTCGTTCATTCGGTACAGATAGCCGTCTGAGTCCAGGTCCGCGGATTCGACCGACTCGTCAAATCGGAGTGCCTTTCCGGTCGCATCGTGAGACAGAACGAATCGCAATCCATTCTGCTCCCAAGAGGCGACTGTCGAGAGATCGTCTCGACTATCGGCCAACACTCGATATTGAACGCCATCGTACTGATTCAGTATACGAAAGATCCAGTATAGTTCGAAAAGCACCGCTGTTTTTTCCGGAGCAACGATAGTATGGTTCAGTATCTCGCGAGCATCAGCGCTGTTCAGGTCGTGGTTCATCAACTGCCGATACCGGTCGAGAAGTACGGCGGCGTCGCTGTAAAATCGTGACCGAGAGCGCTTGACCGATTCGATCGTTCGAGCCGTAATATCCGAGGCGTCGAGGTCAATTCGCTGGAGGTAGACGTTCTGCTGATAGAGGCGGTCGAGTACGTCGACCAACGACTCTCGATTCCGGCTCGTTCCGGTGCGGGTCGGGTCGGTCCACGTGTCGAGCCACGCGTAGTCGTCGGGGTTGTCACGAGCGTACGCCAAATCGTCGGTGACGATATCGTGAACGACGCTGAGCAGCCGCTTCAACACGAGATTTTCGTCGATATCGTAGCGGATCTCGGGGCGGTCACACACGAAAATCGGCTCGTCAAGTTTCCCAGTTCGGGCGCGTGTCCGTACCGTCTTGGACCAGTTAATCCGACCTCTCGCTTCACCCCGATGTTCGGATGACAGTGGTGCGGTGGTCGTCTTCATCCGCCGGATACGTCGTTCCAATCGCCGCATGAAATCGAGGACACCCACGTCCCCACTGCTCCGTGTACCGTCTCCTTCTTCGGCGTCAGTCAGTACAAAGTGAATCCGAAGTAGTGTCTCGATGTCATCAATATCGAGTTCGTCGTGTGCTGACCCGATGACTTGGTCGAATCGAACACCTTTCCGAAGATATGTGTGAAAATCATCCGAGATTTCGTCCAGTAGGGCCTCTGCAGTCGCCTTCACCATGTGTCGTCACTCTGTCTCACTACGCTGCAGGTCCATCTGGAAGAAGTCACAAGCCACCGCCCACAACTCGTCAGTGTCACCATCTACGATTGACTCCAGTTGTCGGATGAGTCGCTCCAATTCGTCGCGTCGAAGCCCTTCCAACTGCGGGAAGACGTACATGATGAGTGGGGAGACGTAATCCGTGTTCTTCGATGACAGATCGGTGGCGACGTGTGTGTAAATATCCTCAACAATCGCGGGACCGATTGCACGCTCTTCGTTGACCGCTCGCCAGATCCGACCGACTGGTTCGTAGTGTGCTTCGACTTTTGGGATGTTGGCGTTTGCTGACCACACGTCGACGTACTGTTCGACCAACTCCGCTAGTGCCTCACCATCCCCGTCACCCCGTGCTGGGAGATCGGGAATGCCGATGGGGATGAATGCCCATCGGCGCATGAAGGCATAACTCATCTCGTACAAAGAGGTCTTATCAAGCGTGTTCATCGTCGCAAGCATGCGCCAGTCGTCGGGGATATAGAACCGGCTTCGCGTGACCACTTCGTCGGCGCGAGACGAATCGAGGATCTGGATCGATTCCCCATCGGAACCATCGAAGGGTAGCGTGACACTCTCGCCGGTCAACGCGGAGAAGAGGGAACCGAACGCCTTATCGATATCAGCTCGGTTGAGTTCGTCGATAATCAACCACTCGTTCGCTGGCGTTCCGTCCGCGTCAGTTTTGAATCGATCCAGAACGACTCCCGGTTCGAATTCCAGCGTGTTCTCCGCGGTCGTCTGGTATCCACCCACTGTATCGAATGTGGACCAATCGGCTGACGCCGTCACGAGTTCGTGTGCGTCGCCGACAGTCTCTCGGCAGACTTGTCGAGCCAATTTGGTCTTGCCGGTCCCTGGTGGACCGAACAGGAGTATGTGATTGCCCGCCGCCAGCGCTTGTCGGATTCGAGACTGAATCCGATCCCACTCTTCTTCGGGAAAGTATAGGCCGCCTTGGTCGACCGTTATCTCGGACTTTGGAACTGATAATTCCGCCTCGAAATCCGAAAATGTCGTCTGCTGACTCAACGACAGAATGCGATCGTACTCCTCTTCGGTCAGTTCCGTCACGACGGAGTTGTTGTCTGATTCGACGAGTTCGCTGGTCGAAAGGAGTTCGTCAGTTTGGATGTCGCCCCAACTTGGCCCGTCGATCTCCGCGTCCCATTGGAGGGAAATTCCTTCGACGTTCTTCTCATCTGAATGACGGGGTTCTTCGTGCAAACCCTCTACAACATGAGCCTGGCCGACGATTCGTTGTACTGGAGAAACCTGATACACCAATGCCTTGTCGCCTGAACGTGTCCGCCCGTACACCTCCTCTTTTTGCGGCGTACTCCCGGATGGATCTTTTATTGAATAGAATGTCTGCTCCCCTGGCTGCTGCCATTCTGTCGACTCAGCGTTCACCCAGAAGTATCGGGTTTCATCATCGGCCGTGTTCACTCGGCGTTCCCCATTGTCTCTAGGTTCACTGGACTCGACGCGTGAGAGGAGGTCATCCAGCGAGAGTACGTCTTCCCAACTCCAGATAAGTGTCTGGACATGGAGCATCGACGGATCAGTCAGATGCTCGCCCAGTCGTTCACGGACGTGTTGGCAGGCATCATTCAGTTTCCGGTACTGACTCGTATCGAATCCCTGTCTAACGGTGTAGTCCGTGAATTCCTCGAAGAAGTCGCGCATCTGTGTCCACTTGTAGTGGACGTGTCGGTCAGGATGAACGAACATCAACAGACACGCCGCGAGCGCAAGAAGCGACCCCGGACTGGTGTCGATGCCGTCGTAGTAGTCGTGAAATGATTCGAGCCGATCCTCGATATCTTCACTCGGATCGAAGAAAAATGAGAGTACCTTGGCTGTCTCGGCGGGGGCGTCACGCGAAATTTCCTTGAAATCTCGCCACGCGATCCCGCCGTTCGCTCCCCCACCGAGCATATACACCGGTACTTGACTATCGATGCTCACTCGCTCGTCAAGGGCGACAAGCAATTGTTCGACAGCCTCAGAATCCAACTCCGTGATATTGTGGTCGTCCAGGAATGCCTTACACAGGTGTTCGCGGTAGGTCCACTTCCACGTCTCCCACCCGAGAGATTCGTCGCTTTCCTGTTCGTATGCCCCGTCGTTCCACGCGTCGGCGAACCGCGTCAGTAGTTCGTCGATTCCGTGGAACGAAATTCGGTCATCGGGGTCACTCATTCGTCTGTGGTCCAGGGCCTACCTATATAAATGTGTGAGCAGTGAACCCCACACAGATTAGTCAAATATTCATCATATGGCTAGAATAGCGTCAGCCGGTGACTCCAGTTTGTGGTCGAGATTATTGTACTGGTATAGAGAGCATTCGTTCTCGTGACCGGATGTGTGCAGCCAAGTCTTCGTAGAGGCCCGCACAACTCTGCTTGGACGACCGATGCGGAGCGCGTGTCGCAAGAGTGTCCCAGTTACCGACCAAGACGAGTCGCTTCCGAGCACGAGTGAGCGCGACGTTCAGTCGACGCGGCCCTTCGTCCGGGAACTCCAAGAACCCGCTATGGCCACCGTCGTTACTGCGGACGAACGAGACGATGATAGCCTCTCGTTCACCACCTTGGAAAGCGTCGACTGTGTCGACGCTGACTGTCCGTGGGTTCTCTATGTCGAGTTGATTTACCCGGTTGATGATTTCTCTCACCTGACCGCTATAAGCTGAGATGACGCCGATATCCTCGGGAGCAACATCATTCTGAACGAGGAGTTTCACCTGCTTCGCGACTGCTTCGGCTTCATCCGGATTGTAGTAGGAATTCCCGTATTGCTGTCTCTTTTCTCGGCCGTCTATATCGACACCCATGAGCGGCTTGAGATCGGTAACCGTCCACCCCCGATTTTGATCGGCTGTTTCGAGGCGACCGTCGTAGAAGGCCTCGTTCGGGAAGGCAGCGATTTCCTCGTTCATCCGATACTGTTTCTGCAGTAGCACAGAGATCTCGTCGTGGTAGCGTTTGAGGAGGTACTCGAAAAGGGAGATGTGTGTCTCCTCCTCTTTCATGGTCTCATCAGCGCAGTACGGCGGCAACTGCTTGTGGTCACCAGCCAACACGATCTTCTTAGCGCTGTTCAGAACGATCGCAGTCGCGGGGCGACTCGCCTGTGTCGCTTCGTCGACGACTGCGACATCGAAGGTGTCCTTATCGAACTTGGCAGTCCCGCTAGTCGTCGCCGCGACGACATCGGCGCCGCTGGCGGACTGGTTCATATAGTAGTTCTGAACCACTCGATTTCGAGAATTATTCCCAACACGCGCGATGGAGAAGTCTGAATCATCATCCTGAGCCATCGCATGAAGTGTCCCCTCTTCGGGAGATCCGAGCGTACTGTCTCCGACAAGCAGGTTATCCACAGCTTGATTGGAGTGAGCTGTAACGAGTACCGACTCGCCCTGAGAGGCGGCATATTCGACATAAGCCGTGAGCGTCCGGGTTTTGCCTGTTCCAGGTGGGCCGTGGATACAGACGACGTCGTCGGCACTATCGGCCCAAATGAGCGCCAACCGCTGATACTCGTTCAGTTCGATTTCAGGACGGGGAAGTGCGTATTTGTTGACCGAGAAGCGGACCGGTCTGCTCCCAGTCAGGAGATTACGCTTGCCCGTGTCGTTTTCGACTTGCGCGATAGCGTCGAGACGCCTGTCGAACGGAACGGGGTTCAACAGTTCGTGTAACCATACCTCCGTTTCGTCGCTGTCGAGGAGTTTTTTGACCACCTCACTGTTCTCTACCGTACTCCATACCGGCTGAACCGTGATCTGCGGGTCGCTAACTGAGAGAATCTCGGCCTCGACAGGGAACTGTTGGCTCTCAGAGTCTATATCGACGATACATCGATTCCCCGGGAAGAGGCCCTCATCGCCTCGAAGGTCGACCTCCTCCGGGTCCTGTTTTTCATCTTTATCCGCTGCAAGTTGGTACAGGTAAGCCGGTCCGTCGTCGTCACGAGTCTTGCTAATGTGAACGAACGGTCCCGAGACTCGATTCCGTCGGATCGCCTCTTCGAGGTCGAGTTCTTCGTACTGCTCCCAGTTTTGGTCCCGTTGTGCCTTCTTCTCAGACCGAACGAAGTCTTTCAGTTCGTCGAAAAACGCGCGGCGTTCGCCGGTATTCAGGCGATCAGTCGAACGAATTTGATCAGACGGTAATGCCGATTCGTCGAAATCGATCTCGATGTCTCGGTTCTCGTCGATCCAAAATCGGAGTCGATGTCCGATCACACTGTCGTTCATCCGTTCGCAATCGGCGAATCGCTCGGTGCCGCTGATACCGAGTCCCGAGTCGAACCAACCGATATGCCCCTTGTCAGGGCGAAAGATCACGTACTCGCTTGTGGGGACTGGTTCGTCTTCTGCGAACAACGGGATCACGTAGCCATCCCTGCTGGAGGCACGGATGCCGAGTTCGGCCTTCGCTATCGATGCCGCCGTCTCAACATCAACGGGGTCGTAACTCGTCCCACGGACGTCGGTTCGGAGGAGTGTCGCATCTTGCTGGCGCCAGTCGTCGAAGATTTCGGAAAGCATTGGATTTTGAGGGATTCGGTCGATCATGAGCGGGTTTCGGCTGTTACTGCAATTCGGTTCGCTGAGTAGGTCATCCAGTTGTTTGGGAAAGTGTAACTGAAGTTTAGCTGTTCTTTGTCCCGAGAATAATCAGATCATATATCTTTCTCGTGACGAATTCCAAGCGCTTGGTACATTCGGCTGGATTACTCTCTAGCATATAAACTAGAAATTGACTGGCGTATGTGGCTCTGCTGTAGCCTTTTGTAGCTGACAGAAATTATACTGAATAAAGAAAGTGAGCTCGGAATAATCACTTAAGCAGCGTGGACGACGGCTCCTGGACAGAAGTTCCACTGGTATCGACTTATTCGACGAGTTTCCAGCCCATTTCTTTCGCCGACACATCATGCTCACGTAGGAATCGGCGTCGGCGGTCTTCAGGCCACGAATCACCATACTTTTTCGCATATTTCATTCGCGTAGTTTGGCTCTCGTTCTCCTCGTTACAGGTGTTCGGATTCGAACTATGGTTGTCCTCATGCTGTTTATTGGACTGGTTGTTACTCTCACCAGGCACAATTACGTCATCGTCTGGGTCGAATGACGGCCCACCTTGGCGGTCGTGAATTGTCCCTTGGCTGTCACCGACTGTTCCCGGCATCGAGTCACCGATGTCATGCGCCTTGTCTTCCCGCCGCCGCTTACCCATATTGTATTGTTGATTATACTCACACAAGAAATTCGGGGTGACTCAAAATAAGAATCCCTACGATACCTTCCGCTCACCACTCTGTTATCACACATAGTTGATAGAATTAGTGTGCAAGATACAGAGGTTGCAGTCAGCAAAGTCGGTCTAACGAGGTTTTTCAGGTAGGCTGAATTAATGTCTGATATGAGTGACAACCCCACGATCCCCCTCGGGGATATCCGACAAACAGATCCCGGAAGTGATCGACAAGGTGCGTTCAAACGAGGTTGGACGGCTGCAGTTAAAGATCTCAAGGACGACGGCGAATCATCAAAGTATGACGAAGATTCTCCGCCAGAGGAACTAACATGGGATAGTCTCGGCTATCGGCTTGGGTGCATATTTGGTCAAGCCGACGATGATCTGCGACAGGAACTCTTTGAGTGGTGTGTGAAAAAGCAGAATCGAGAAAAAGAATCCTAATTTCATTTTCACCCTCTGCGAAACACTGTTGGATGCACGCCTTACATTCAGTAACCCTGAACAATCTTATCAGAGATTGAGGAGGTCAATTTCAGAGAATCAACTACGGTTGCCAGTTCTCTACCGACTGGTGTCTACTAGTAGTTTCCCGATATGGAATCTCCAAACGGGTTCTTCAGCGTCGCTGTGTGATTTGAACTCATCCGCAAACGCTGATTCCGCCACTCTTCTAAAAGACACTGAAGGGATTTCTAAAAGACACCAAGGGGGAATATCGGAAGGCAGCACCCCGCAACGCTTGAGCTGACCCTTCTCTCTCAGTTGCCGTGTTTCGTCAGACAGTACGGAAGCCCGACCACTTCGACCGCCTCTACGTCCGGCGCTTTCACGACTGCTTGTCCCTTCCCAAAGTTCGGAAGGTCCTTTTTGAACTCGGAGGGAATCGACGGAACGTCGTCGACGACCTCGCTTTTCAGTCCCAGGAAGATGTTCGTGTTAATCTGCTTGATTACGTCGTCGTCGATGTCGTCGGGATTCTGGGTGATGAGACAGAGTCCGAGTTTGTACTTCCGGCCTTGCTTCACAGCGACACGAGCGCGACGGAGAATATACTCTTCACGTAGACTATCAGCACTTGCGAAGTAGTTGTGCGCTTCGTCGACAGCGACGAGGATCGGTGTGTTTCGAACCGCGGCGTCGACCTGATAGTCGTCGATCTTGTTCTCGATGATATAGGAGAGGATTGACAGTACGGTGAGACTGTCTTTGCTTCCGTTAAGATGGCTCGTGGGAATGACCGTTACCTGCCCCTCACGGAACACTTCGTGTGAGATGTCGGGGAGGAAGTCAGTCCCCTGGTCGAACACCTCGTAGAAGGTTCCCCGATCCACCCGCCGATTCACTGCGCTCCAAGTGCCGCCGCCGATATCATTCGCCGATCGAAGCCGACTCGCTTCGTCGTCGTGTTCGCTGAGGAACTGGATGAAGTCGGTGTATTTTGGCCGATCTACGTTGCGTGCTGGATAGCCTCCCTGACCGTCGAAACACGAGAAATAGGCCTCAAGGCAGTCCTCTATCGCGCCACGCGTGACCTGTGTCGGCTTGTACGGCATTAGCATCTCCGGGCGGCCACGAACGATCTCGAACGGGATCGAAAGTTCGCGACTCTCCATAGTTGATGGAGCGTTCGTTCCCCCTACCTGCGGAACGAACACTTCCAGCTCGTTGACGCCACCATGTTTGATGCCGTGCCGTCGAAGTTCGCGTTCGATTGCCTCGGAGTTCGCGACGGCCTCGTTGTCCTCGCGCATCTCCCAGTATTCGTTTTCGGGATCAAGGATGACGAGATTGAGGCGGCGCTGTAATTCCTCTCCGGTGTCGTGGTGCCGAATGGGATATCGTTTCTCGGAAGCGAACTGTCGAAGGACGTTTTTCGTAAAGTGTGTCTTCCCTTTGCCGGTCGACCCAGCGACGAGCGTATGGCGGAACACAGCCGGTTCGCCAGGTTCTACGTCGCCCGTCTCCCGATTGATTCCGGGATTGCTGAGATAGTACGGAAAATTCTCGCCATCGACGGTCATGGCCTCGCCGCCGACGGAGAGCCAGCCAGTAAAGATGCCGTCACTGGGGATGTTGAGCCCGGTTCGGAGACAGTCGTCGTCACGGGCGAGTCGTGCCGGCGCGTTCGGCTTCGGAATCCGATTGACGATCCCACTCTCGATGTCGTCTGTGCCTACGTTCTTCAGAATTGCCAGTGGCTCCAACTCGGCGACCTGAACGTATTCGGCTTCATCGAGATCAAGATGAGCACTGATCTGATTGTGGGCATCCGATTTGTCGTCCAGATCAGTGTACGGTTCGTACCGGAGTGCGTCGGTCACCGCGAACAGTTCGGTTCCCTCGTCGGGATACGGAATCTGGACGTAATCACCCAGTCGGATGTCGTCACGAGCTTCGGTTCTGATGAAGGCGTTGACCTGATAGTCACGGCGACTGACGTGGATTTCCTCACTCGCGAGGACGTGACCGAGTTCGTCATCACTCGGCGTCGAGATCTCACTCGGAACGCGCCGTTCGGGAACCGCCGTCTCGTCGGAGGACTCTTGCTCAGGGGGCCTTTCGGCCGAATCTCGATTATCGCCCGATTCGTCGGCTTCGGTCTTGTCCGCGACAGGGTCGTTGTCGAGGATGTCGTCGATATTGTCACTCATAGGTGCGGGAATCTTCTAGGTGGCTCCAACGGCCATCACGGTTGTAATCGAACGCCGGTTCGACAGACTGGAGCGTGTCGCGAATCGCCTCGCGGTTGTCCGGGCTGATGCGAGCAATCCGATCGGCACGAGCGACCGCATGCGGAACGTCGTCCCGACGGGCGATCTCTTTGAGCGCTTTCAGGCGAATCCGCTCTCGGCGGTCTTCACCACCGAGAAACAGCATCGGCGTCTCGATTCGAAACACGTTCCCCGTCTTCGGGGTCCGGACATAACAGAACGCTCGCCGATAGTCAGACAAACCGCCGTGAGTGAGGTCATCCCCTACGGCCTCCAGAAGATCGAAGGATTCTCCCCGGAGTTGGACATCTGTCTGGACGAACCACGAGGTGTACGTCAGGTGATTCAGACTCGGATCGCGGAGTACCTCACCGACGAACTGATGATCACGTAACCACGGCACGTCACGAAGCGTTCCATGCGGGCCGCGAATCCCATTCTGGGCGATTTTCTCGCGGAGTGATTCGGTCAGTTCGCCCATAGAGGATGTCTTCACGACGCCCATCACCGGAACGTCGCGCTCGTAGCAGGCGTCCACGACCTCAACGTAGTTACGCGTGATCTCTACTGGGAGGTCCCACGAGCCAACGGGCGCCCCCTGTCCACCTCGTGCGAGGAGCGTCCAGTAGATGACGCTGAGCGGGTAGACGGCGCCATCCAGAAACAGCGGCCCGTCCACATCGTCCAGACAGCGGCGCGCGTGTCTGCCCTCCGCGAGGCGCTGGACCGTCGAGGTAAGCACCGAGGTGACATTCGTCCGCTGGCGCATCTCGGGAATTCGAATGATCTCTCCAACGACCTCACCGCGCTCGACGGTTTCCTGATGGAGCGTGACGTCGTCGTCTTCGAGATAGACGCCCGTCACGATCGTGCCCCTCTGCTCTGGAGTACGATCCGCGTTCGCCCCACTCACGCCGAGTTTGGCATGCGCCGTATCGACGACGAGCCCGTTGTTGTACTCGATCGGGCGAGTCGTGCTGGCGTCGATACCGTAGGTCGATTTCTCCCAGGGATCATCGGCCCAGGTGCCGAGTTCCGCCTTCCTCGTTTTGAAGTATTGCGGCTCGCCGAGCGACTCGACGACGCCACCCTCGTGTGTGAGGTGTTCGAACAGGTCCCGTGCGTGGGCGGCCTGATCCTCGATATCGCGGCCGATGCCCGCATCCACGCGTTCAGCGAGTTGCTGAATGAGGTCGAACGCTCGCTCGTCCATTTAGTCGTCACCCACGAGGCGACCACCCGTATGAACGTCGACCGTACTGGCGTTCGTTTCGTCGTCGATCCGCACGACACACTCGTGTTCTGCACCCTGAATGAGCCGTTCGTCATGGGAGACGACGATCACCTGTGGGACGTCCCAACTGGCGATGCTGTCGAGCATGGCTTCTAGTCGCCCGACGTGCCCCTCGTCGAGGAACGTCGTCGGTTCGTCGAGAATAAACGGCGGGAGCCGGCCGCTGTCGCCCTCTCGCATCTCCGCGATCAGTTTGTAGATGCCGGCTCGAAGTGCGAGATTGACGATCGCTCGTTCGCCGCCGCTGGCGTTGCTCGGATGCTCGATCGTCCCGTCGTCTCGGAGCAACTGGATTGCATACGGCGTTCCGTCGGGACCTTCCTCCAGGATACGGACCTGCTGATAGCTTCGGTTCTTGTAGATGTCGCTGAAGATATCGTTGGTGTACTCGTTGACGTAGGCGAGATACTGCTCGCGGAGTTCGGCCTTTGCACCCTGGTAGACGCTCAGAAGTTCCTCGAACTCCGTAGCACGGTCGTGTGCCCACTCTCGTTTGTCCTCGGCGCGTTGGAGGCGTTCTTGGAAGCGCTGCAGGCTGTCGAGGTTCTCCTCGAGTAGGCGACGCTCCTCGTTGAGTGACTGACGGTCGGCTTCGAGGTCGTCGAGGGTAGACTCACGCTGCTCGATTTTCGCTTCGGCGGTCTCCAGTTTCTCGCTCGCCTCCTCGATATCGATTGCTCCGAGTTCGGCTTCGAGGTCGTCGATATCGGATTCGACACTGGAGAGTTGTGCGTTCAGGGTTCCGATGGTGTCACGGGCGTGGCTGATCTCCTGCTCGTAGCCCTCGATTTCGGTTTCGAGGTCGCCGATCGAGTCGTACGCCTCGACCACGTCCGAGACGAGTTCGCGCTGTGTTTGAGCCGTAGTGACAGCCTCCTCCGCTACGTCCAGTTCGCTCTCGGCCTCGGCAACGGCCTCTCGCTGTTGCTCGATACTCTCCGTGAGGTCTTCGAGAGTGGCATCAATCTCGTCGATGTCACTGGCGACGGTCTCGCGTTCTGATTCGAGTTCGTTGAGTTCGTCGACGAATTCGTCGAGTTCGTCGCGGAGTCCCTGAACGGTCTCGAAGGCCTCCAGAACGTCAGTTCCTTCCTCGATCTCGCCCGAAATCTCCTCGATCTCACTATTCAGTTCGTCGATCGTTGCCTGCAATTCGTCGGCTTCCGATTCGGCACTCTGGAGTTCGTCTTCGGCCTCGTCGAGGGTCGTTCTCGCCGCTTCGAGGTCGTCTTCGAGATCTGCGAGTTCGTCTTCGAGATTCTCGACGCGCCGTTCTGCCTCCGTGACAGTGTCCTCCCGGAACTCCCGCAGTTCGATCGCTTCTCGTCTACGTGAGTCCAGTTCCTCACGCCGGGCATCGAGCGTCTCGCGTCGGTCGACGACCTCGGAGAGTTCGTTCTCGATCTCCTCGATTTCGTCGTCGATCTCCGCCAACTCACTCTCGACGTGATTCGGATCAACGTCCTGACCACATTTCGGACAGGTGGCAACGCCGTCCAAGGCTTCTAGTTCTTCACGGTCACTCTCCAGCGTCGATTTACGTTCCTCGAGTTTCGCGATACGGTTCTTCGTCTCGTCGAGTGACTCTTGCAATTCGCTTTTTGCGGCGGGGATTCGCTCGTCGATGCAGTCCTGAAGGGTTCCAGTCGAAACGGAGATGTCGAACGTGTCGAGTTCGTCCCCGAGGTCGCTAACGTTCGATTCCAACTGGTCACGCACCTCAGTGCGCGTCTCTCGAGCTTCTTCGAGGTCGGCTTCCGCGTCATCGACTCGCGTTTCCAACCGCTCGATTTCATCCTCTGCATCAGCGACGCGCTCGTGTGCGTCCGTCACTCTCTTCTCCGCCGCCTCCAACGAAGCCTCCTTGCCAGCGCGTTGTTGCGAGAGTTCGTTCTTTCGCTCGGTGAGTTCGTCGGCTCGTTCCCCGACGGCCTCGTGTGTTTCGTCAGTCACCGAGTCAGGACACCGCTCCGTCGGAAGGAAAGACCGAGTCGCCGTGTTCCGCTCGTCGACGGCCTCAGCGAGTCTTTCTTCGGCTTCGCCCACCGCCTCCTCCGCGGAATCGATCTCGTCGTCGAGATTCACCAGTGTCGCTTCGAGTGCCTCACGCTCGTCGTGCAGTTCTTCACGCTCGTCGATAAGTCGCTCGCGTTCCGCTTCGGCC
>ENA-ORDC01001664-ORDC01001664.1-marine-metagenome-genome-assembly--contig:-NODE-1664-length-15584-cov-3.679500_pt1 | contig 15584 bp, 6 predicted proteins | sample MGYA00237783_ERZ508515 | MGnify/ENA primary metagenome ERZ508515 (study PRJEB26186, sample SAMN06268792) | marine metagenome | isolation source: Eden Landing Ponds, San Francisco, CA, USA | place... | reverse complement strand
GGCCCGGGCCGGCCCCGGAGTCCCCCCCCCCCGGACTCCCCCGGCGGCTCCCGGCCCCTCGCACCCCCTGCCAGCCTACCCGGCCCGGTAGGGGTCCCCCCGGCTCCCCCGTCTCTGACACCGCTCACAGGTGCCTGTGACTACCGTGTGACGACAGGGGGCGGGTAGGGACAGTCGGGTGGCCCCGGCTCTCCGCCCCCACAGGGCCGTAGCAGGTCGCTACGGTGTTCTCGCGCTGTCTAAAACGCCGTTAGTGGGATTTAGAGGCAGTTTCTCCCGTTTTCGGGGGTCATTCCGAAATGGGGGATAACCGCAGAGAGAATCAAACCACTTCAGGGGGTCCGGGGTCTAATTCATCCCCTGATTCGGGAAGGAGGAAGTATCACGACGAGGTTTCACCCTCAATGTCTCTTACCGTACTATATTACTGTAAGAGAGATTGAGGTTGAATCAGGCCGCCCACGAATACTCGGTTGGTTCACGACCTTCGGTGGGGTGCTTGCCGACCCACTCCTGTCCAATGAGCGAGTTCCTCGCTCTTCGTGCGGTGTTTCCTGAAACGTCCGCTCCGGCCAGAATATCGTCCATCGTCACCCGAGTTCCGCTATCCCGAAGATACCTCGCTACCGCTCTTCGACCGGGCGCGTTGTCAGGGAGCGCGTTCGTCGGAGACTTGCGGGTGACGAGTCGGCTATCCTGTAGCCATTCCGGTACGGCGGTCGTGTTCAGAATAACGACGGCGTCACGGCTGTCGAAGCGAGTCGCCCACTTCCCAACTCGGGATTCACAGAATTGGCGTCGAATCTCGTCACCCACCTGCCCGAACGACCCCTGCTGGTTCGGGGAATCGGGCACGGACTTTCCGGCGAGCGCACCCCACAGTTGGAACTCTTCGTTTGGGGGACGCGGCGACCCATTGAGAATGACGAGCGGAGCGTTATCGGTAATGACCGAGCCACCACGACGGTACTGAATCCCGTCTTTGGCGTCGGTCGTGAGTAAGTTCGGCTGTTTCGACCGATAACGCCCGAGAGCATTCTTGGTACTGACGACGATAGGCGGCTTTCCGAACTCGGCTGTCGCCCACACGGCGATACTCGCGTCTCGCCCCGGCGTCACATTCTTGCCCTCATACGGTTTCCGGCTCGTCGCGGTCTGAACTACCTCGACGCCCATTTCGTCCCGAAGGAACTCGGCAGTCTCGGCGTCGGAGTACACGCGCTGGTGGTCGAAATTCGTCCCGTAATAGGTTCGCCACATCCACGGCGTCGGGGCTACGTCAAACGCGACGACACTCTTGGCCTTGGAATAGTCTGGTACCTTGAGAACGTATAGAGTGTCGTCCTTGGGCGATTCACCCGGCTCTCGAACTACCCGGTGGCGCTGGTAATCAAGCCCGACTACCTCGAATGGATTCGGACGATAATTCGCTTGATAGGTTGGCGTGGAACCCTCTAACGAGGACGTGTGGTGGTGATACGTAGTTCCCCAATCGTTTGGAAGTTTCGTGGAGTGAACTAACCCAAAGAAGGCAAGGGGTGCTAAATGGTGTCCGTCCTTGTCAATGTCATAGCCAAACTCTTCGTCCGGGTCGGACGGCTCGAACGAATTGTATGGGTACTTCGCTACGAAGGGTGGAAACGGTGGGCGGCTCGTGTCTCTGTTCCGCATGAAATCACGGTAGCCAGTGAAATCGGTGTTCGTGTCAATGTAGGAATCAAGTGCCTCCGGTGGGTTGTCAATTGTAGTGATGTACGCGTCTCCGCGAAGAGAGCAAGTGAAGATATGACGGTCTTCACGAAGCCTGTCCATGTAGATGTGCCGAGGGTTTGCGAGGACGACCTGTTCGGTGAATCTCGGGGGTTTTCGTCCACCAAATGGACAACCCGGCTGGCATGGCAACCCCCCGTCTTCGTGAAGGTTGCCCAAGGTTGCTCCCTCCTTGATGTGGGCTTTGACCCGCTGTTCAACGTCGTCGCCGTGTGCGCCGCTGTAGGAATCGCACAGGTCGTACTGTGACCGAACTCGTTGCGTTGGGACACCATAATCGTTGAATCGTTGCTCAATCCGGGCCAACTGCCGTTTCGTCGGGGCAGTGTAGACCGAACGTAGGTCGTGAGCGGCAACGAGTTCAGGAACGAGTTCTTCAGGATGGATAGTCGGTGGTGGTTGAACAAGAACGTCCTCGTCATTCTTCGGCCCATGAAGAAGCAGACGCTTTGTCTCGTCGCGGGCGTAGCCTTGGTTGATTGGACTGTACGATAGGCTCTTGAGGTCGGCGTGCTTACTCGACATTGGACGCGTATTCCTGCGCGACACCCGGCGTCCACCGGAAAGGGAACCCTTGGCAAACTTCCCTTTCAGTTCCTTCCTACCGGATTACCCTCGTAGTGACGTGACCGGGAGTCGGTGATAGATACTAATGACTCCGGGGCCATAAGCGAAACGCCGAGGCCGTTGATATTAGGGCTATCAGCCCCTCTATCCAGAGAATCCCGTTCCCAAATAGGGGATGTGCTTCGGGGTCAAGTAGACCGCCAGATTGTCCTCGATATTCTTGCGCTCGTCGCCAACAAGCGGGACTGCCGAAACCCTGAAATTCCTTCTCACCTTATGATATGTACGGGGCCACCAGTGAGCAACCATAGAGATAGGACCGAACGGATTGTCCTCTGTATTGACAGGGACGGCACTGTGTCGGTCAATCCCCACCCTGACCACCGAGCGGTGCCGATAGGGTGGCTACAGCACTGGTACCATGTTGAAGACATTCCGGTCTTCGCTAGCGGCAATCAACATCTCCGCACCGAGGCGAAGATACCCGGCATTACTGAGGTGGAACGTCTGTGGGAAGAACTTGAAGGGAGTGAGTACCAATACGAAAACAGCCAATTCCGCGACTTCCACAAGCCGCGCCGTCGGGACGGTCTACGTCTCGTCCGTGACGTGTACGAGGCCGCCTATCCCGACGAAGACTTCCGGTTCGTCGTTGTTGACGACGCGGACGTGAGCGACTTGGAAGACGAGGGGCCGTGGGCCTATTACACTCCTTGGGACTTTGTTTCGGCTGTCGAGTCGGGCGACTTCGCGCTCAAAGAACCCCCTTCCGACGCCTACCGGAACGACGGTGTGCCGTTCAACTCGACTGACCAACCGGATTTCGAGTACGACCAGAGTCGGGAACTCCGGCAAATACAGAAGAGGGCGGGTACCCCCGTCGGTTCCGAGAAATAACAGAGCGCCCTACCAACCGACGTTAAAACACTGTTTGGTAATTCTTGACCACTTCGCGCTCGTCGTCACAAACCAATCTCGTAGTTGTACTGTTCCTGTCGTTCGCTTCCCAATCTTTAACGTGGTCTGATTGGTTTACTCGAAACAACCCTCGATTCGTCCCTATGCCCCCTGCCACCACAGCGGACTCACAGACCGAATTCGTCCAGGAAGCCTTCGAGACGACCGTCGAATACGAAGACGAGAGGCGGCTTCTGGAAGCCCTCGACGACGCCGTCTCCCGGCTTCGAGAACAGATTGACGACAAGACACTCGAGAACATCCTGCGGGCCAGTGCCGGGTCGTATCGACTTCGGAGCGACATGACTCGCGACGGGCTCCAGCCCGAACCCTTCACACAGCAGGCCGTTATCGAACCACTGCTCTCGGAATTGGGTCACTCCTTCGATGCAGAAGCAGGTGGCCTCTCCGGTGGTCGGACGATGGTCGCGGACTACACAGTTTCCTTGCGCGAGTTCGATACGAATTCGACCCGCCTCCTTATCGAGGCCGAACCCATCAACAAGGACCTCGAATCTCGCGAACACGGGATTGGACAGGTTCGAAACTGGCTGAGTCAGCGGGAGTTCGAGTCAGACTTTGGCTTTGCCACGGATGGACTTCGATGGGTCTTCGTCCGGTACGACCCCGATTCGTACAGCCACAGTGTCATCGAGGAGGTGGACCTGCAGCCAGTATTCCTCGCGCTCTTCGAGAATCAGACCGGGTCACAGGCTCCCCTCGAGGAAGTCGTCTTCGACAGCGACCGCGAACGCGTTGCCAATCTAGTCCGGACATTCGAGTTCGAGAACTTCGTTTCGATTGCCGTCGAGGCCCGGCAGGTCATCAAGCGAACCCAGGAGGAAGTCACCGACGAGTTCTACGACGACTACATTCGCTACGTCTTCGGAATCGTGGACGAGGACGAAGAGACGCCGCGCTCGTTAATTGGCGACGGCGTTATCAGGCCCGACGGTGCCACCGAGGAAGACGCGCGATTGTTCGCGGTGGAGTTGATGAACCGCCTGGTGTTCATCAAATTCCTCGAAGACAAGAATATCGTCCATCCCGACCTTTTGCTGACGCTGAAGGATGTCTACGAGGACGGGATGTATACCGGGTCGCTCTACGACGAGTTCATCAAGCCACTATTCTACGACGTGATGAACGAGAAGCCCGACGAGCGGCCGCCGACGGTCCAAGACATCGACATATTCGACGACATTCCGTATCTCAACGGTGGGCTGTTCCGTCCATCACTCGGCGGCGACGCGTTCGAGGAGTCGGGCTTCGGCGTGCGGGACTCGGTGCTAAAATCCATCATCGACCTCCTCGAGGGCTACAGTTTCTCGGCGGGCGGCTCACCGACCGACCTTGACCCGAGTGTCCTCGGCAACGTCTTCGAGAAGACGGTCAACTACATCACGAGCGACAACGCCGACACGAACAAGGAACTCGGCGCGTACTACACCCCGAGTGAGATTACGCGGTTCTGTGCCGAGGAGACGGTACGGCCCGCGCTTCTGGACCGCTTCGGTCGGCTGCTAATCGAAGAGCGCGACTGGCCCGCGGCCGAAGTCGAGAACTACGATTCGGTGTACTCGCTCATCGAGGACCTGCCGGGCAACTGGAGTCTCATCAGCGCCCTGCTCGCAGAGGTCGACGAGTTCCGCGTCGTGGACCCGGCCTGCGGGAGTGGACACTTTCTCACCTCGGTCCTCGAGGAGATTGTCAACGTCCGGAAGGCGCTGTTCGCACAGAACGAGACCTACCCACAGGAATATCGGCTGAAGAAGACGACGGTCCTGAACAACATCTACGGGGTGGACCTGATGGGTCCAGCCGTCGAAATCGGAAAACTCCGGCTGTGGCTGTCCATCATCTCGGAACTGGACGAGGACGTGGTCGAAGACCTCGACGACGACGAACTCGCCCTGCCGAATATCGTCTTCAACCTGCGGGAGGGAAACAGCCTCATCGGGTACACGGGCTTCCCCGAGACGACCGAAGACGGGGACTATCAACTCGGGAAGTTCAGCGAGGACAGTGTTCGAGAACGGTATCAGGACATAATCACGGATATCGAGCGGCACGAAAATGCGGTGGACAGCGACGTTGCCGAGCAACATCGAGAGCGGGCGTTCGAGAAACTACGCGAGGCACGCGAGGACCTGATTGGCGACATCCACGCTGACTTCGTCGATGCGGGTGCTGAAAACATCACCCGCGAACAAGTCGCAGAGATGGAACCCTTCAATTGGGTTTTGGAATTTGCCGAAGTATATGCCGAAGGCGGATTCGATGCTGTTGTGGGGAATCCACCCTGGGACCAGCTACGGCCCAACCGCGAAGACTTCTTTACTCGGTACGATGAGCGATTCCGAACGCGCCCACCGTCAGAAAAGGATGAGATGGAGCGAGAACTTTTAGATGACCAAGAGATCGCTGAAGCGTGGAGGGAGTATCAGGAGCGTATTGAAATACAAATGCGGTATTTTACAGACGGGCCGAACTATCAACTGCAAAAGCCGACTATCGCAGGTCGGACAGATCCCAACGAGAACAATTTAGCTGGGCTGTTTCTCGAACGTGTGTTTGCAATCGCTGGAGAAGACGGGTATGTAGCCCAAGTCTTGCCGGGAGTTATTTTCAATGGGTCGTTCTCCAAGGACCTGCGAATGAAGATGCTCAACGAAGCCCGTATCAATTCTCTAGTCACATTCGAAAACAAGGGTATCTTTCCCAACATTGACAATAGGTACAATTTCGGGGTTGTTACTTTCAAAAACTCCGGTTCGACGGACACCCTGAAAGGCATCTTTCAACAGCACGACGTGGATATACTTGACACGATTGACGAAGATGCCGTAAAAATTCCTAAGCGCGTACTTGAACGCTACTCACCGGAGTCTCGTATTTTCCCCTTTATCACCAGCCAAAAAGAAGTAGAGGTGTTAGATAAGATCCTCTCCCATCCATCGCTCGGGGAGGATATTAACGAAACTTGGAAAGCATCTCCTCATCGTGAATTAGATAGGGCAAGGGATTCAGACCGGTTTGTTAGTAAGGAAGAGGGTGAATACCCCATCTACGGCGGGAGAAATATTTTCCAGTTTGCTCATGATGATTCGGTTCTTGAAAGCGTTGAACACCCAGAATTTTGGGGTGTTCCCGAAGACGAAGATCCTGATAGGAGTGCCAAAAGACGAGTCCGAGAACGAACTTACCGCAGCGGAGATTTGAAGAAGTCGATTTATATTCAGTTTGGTGGTGTGGATACCGGCAAATCTCAAAAGCAGTTCGTGAATGATTTGTTAAAAGAACGTCGTGGAAAACCTCTTACCATGGATGACGTGAAACTTGACTGTACGGAGTATCGAATTGTCTATCGTGAAATAGCTCGAACAACGGATGAGCGAACGATGATAGCAAGCGTCATTCCCAAAGGCATTGTTTGCTATCATAAATTGCACACTATTCGTCCCATCGAGCCTAATCCAGCAGAACAAGACCTCGATGATTACCCACTTCATGGTGCTTACCGCCGTATTTTTGATGACAAAGAACTATTTGTTGCTGTTGGTCTTCTGAATTGTATTCCGTTCGACTTTTTGATGAGAACTAAAGTTGATTCGAGTATTGTGATGTATAAATTTCGGGAATCACAGGCACCCCGTCTCACGGAAGGAGACGAGTGGTTCGACTACATCTGGACACGGGCCGCCCGCCTCAACTGCTACGGTGACGAGTTCGAGGAAATGCGCGACCGCCTCGGTGGCATCGACCCCGCGACGGACATGGAGGAACGCCGTGAGGTGCAAGCCGAACTCGACGCCGCCGCGTTCCACGCCTACGACCTCGACCGCGACCAGACCGAGTTCGTGCTCGATGACTTCCACCGAGTCCAGAGTCCCCGCATCATGGACGAGGCCTACTTCGCGATGGTTCTGGACAAGTACGACAATTTGGCTGCCTCGGCCGCCTGAGCAGGGACGACTTCGGCAACAGGCAACACGGCTAACGGTCGCCCAGAACGCACTACTGCTGACCCCCAATCCAACGGTCGAAAGACTGGTGGTTTATATGAATTCCAGCCCCACCACTCACGTATGCAGACCCACATCGTCCCGGTCGGCTTCGACTACGACCGGGTCATCGCCCCCCTCGTCAGAGAGCAGATGAGCGTCGACCGCGCCATCCTGCTCGAGGGCGACGTGGGCAGCCAGGCCAACGTCGAGTACTCCCAGCGCCTGGCGAAAAAACTCGAACAGGACTTCCAGAACCTCCTCGGTGCGTCGACCGAGCGCTACGTCATCGAGGACGTCTACGACTACGACGGGGCCTTCGAGCAGGCCTTCACGCTCATCAACGACGAACTCGACCGGACAGGAACGGGTAGCGAGGGTGGAGAGGACAGCGAGAGCGCCGGGGGCAACGAGGTCTGGGTCAACATCTCGGCGATGCCCCGCACCGTCTCGTTTGCCTTCGCGACGGCGGCCCACTCCATCATGGTCGAGCGCGAGGAGGACCGCGACCGGATTCACACCTACTACACCGTCCCCGAGAAGTACCTCGAGACCGAACTCGCCGAGGAGTTGCGCCGCCAGATTGCCTTCCTCGAGGAGATTCGAGACGGCGACGCCCCAGCGGAGCGCGTCGAGGACCGCCTCGAGAGTGCCCGGGGCCTCCTCTCGGAGTTCGACGAGCGGGGCACCACCATCGGAGCGAAGGAAGTCGACGGCAGCCACATCGTCGAACTGCCGGTCGCCTCCTTCTCCAACGTCGAGCCCTTCGAGGAAATCATCCTCTTCACCCTCGAGGAACACGGCGAGTTCGAGTCCGTCTCCGAACTCGCCCAGCAGCTCGCCCGCGAACTCGGCGAGGAGTACACCGACTCGTTTCGCTCGAAGGTCATCTACAACGTCGACCGCCTGGGCCCCGGCGGCACCGGGTACATCGAACAGGAGGCCCACGGCAAGTCCTACCGGACGCGCCTCTCGCGCTTTGGCAGGCTGTGGGTCCGCTCGCACTCGGCGCGGCGGTCCGGCGACGGGGAGGGGGACGCGTAGGGTCTCCTACCACACAGTCGTCTGTTGGGGGTGAGGGACCCGTGAACCCGTCTGAGGCACTGTTCAGTTTCGTCAGACGATGGTTACACGCCAGGTACCGAACTTCCCTCCTCTCGGCAAGCCGTTCGCAACGTTGGAAACGACACTGGTAGCCAGAAAACCCCCGGCCGCTCGCTAGGAGTTTCTGGTGTGATTCCTGGAACCACAAACAGCGGAAAGCCCCCGGCCGCTCGACCCTCCGGGGCTCGCTGCGTTACTCAGTCGCTTCGCTCCCTCCGTTACTTACTTCGCCCGGGAGGGTTCGACCGGCCGGCCCCTTTCAGTCCCACCCGACCGCCCACACCCCTCCCCAGCCGATTGCGGTGCTTGCCTTCGGCTGCGCTCCTCATCCGGTGGGGCGAGGAGCGCAACGAACGGAGTGAGTGAGCACCGCAAGTCCGGTTGGGGAGGGGGGGGCGCGGTTCGGGTGGGACTGAAAGGGGCCGCTTCGCTCCGGGAAGGCGGACGACGCAAGTAACGCAGGGAGCGAAGCGACTGAGTAACGCAGCGAGGCCCCCGAGCGGAGCGAAGCGGGGGCTTTCCGCTGTTGGCGGTGCCAGAGCAACCCCCGACACACCAGTTCGAACACCGAGCAATCGAAAAAAGCCGCCCTACTCCAGGTCCGGAACAACGGTCACGCTCGCCACGCGGTCCTCGCCGTCGACACCCATCACGATGACCCCCATCGTGTTCCGACCGACCGTGGAGATGTCGGCGACCGGACAGCGCATGATCTGGCCGTGCTCGCTCATGACGACGATGTGGTCGTCCTCGTCCACGGCCTTCGTCGTCACCACCCGACCGTTTCGCTCCTCGGTCTTGATGTCGATGAGACCCTTGCCGTAGCGGCCCTGCTGGCGGTACGCCGAGAGGGGCGTCCGCTTGCCGTAGCCCTGGCGGGTCACCGTCAACAGCGCGCGCTCGTCGGCGTCGTCGGTCGCGACCATGCCGGCCACGCGGTCGCCGGCCGCGAGGTCGATGCCCCGGACGCCGCGGGCGTTCCGGCCCATCTGCCTGACCTCCGTCTCGTCGAAACGGATGGTCATGCCGCCCTCGGTCGCGATGACGAGGTCGCCGGTCCCGTCGGTGACCTCGACGTCGACGAGTTCGTCCTCGGCGTCGACGGCCGCGGCGATGATGCCCGTCGAGAGGATGTTCTCGAACTCCGTGGCGGCGGTCCGCTTGACGTAGCCCGCCCGCGTGACCGTCGTGATGGACTCCCCGGCCTCGAACTCGTCGGTGTCGACGACGGCGGTAATCTCCTCGCCGTCGTCCAGGTCAATGATGTTGACGGCGGACTTCCCGCGGGCGGTGCGGGACATCTCGGGCACCTCGTAGGTCTTCAGGCGGTAGACCTGCCCCCGGTTGGTGAAACAGAGGAGATAGTCGTGGGTGTTCGCCCGGAAGACCTTCGAGACGCGGTCGCCCTCCTTGGGGTCCGACCCGATGATGCCCTTGCCGCCGCGGGACTGCGGGTCGAACGTGTCCAGCGGCATCCGCTTGATGTAGTCCTCCTCGGTGATGACGACCAGGCAGTCCTCCTCGGGAATGAGGTCCTCGTGGGTCACCTGCCCCTCCCCGTCCAGAATCGAGGTCCGGCGCTCGTCGCCGTACTCTGCTTTGAGTTCGCGCAGTTCGTCGGTGATGACCGAGAGGAGTTTCTCCTCGCTGTCGAGGACGGACTCGAGGTAGGCGATGCGCTCCTGGACGTCCTCGTATTCGTCCTCGATTTCGGCAATCTCCATCGAGGTGAGCGAGCCAATCTGCATCCGGAGAATGTGCTGGGCCTGGGCCTCCGAGAAGGAAAAGGAGGATTGCACCTCCGGATAGTCCAGGTCGGCGTCGGGGAAGGTCCGCGGGTCGAGGTCGCCCTGGAGGACCTGCTGGGCCTGGTCGCGGTCCTCGGTCTCGGTGACGAGGTTGACGATGGCCTCGGCGGCCCCCACCGCCTCGAGGCGACCCTCGAGGATGTGGGCGCGCTCCTCGGCCTCCCGGAGGTCGTGTCGCGAGCGCCGGCGGACGACCTCCTTGCGGTGGTCGAGGTACGCCCGGAGGGACTCCTTCAGCGTGAGGACCTGTGGCTGGCCGTCGACCAGCGCGAGGTTGATGACGCCGAATGTCGACTCGAGGTGGCTCTCCAGCAACTGGTTCTCGACGACGTCGACGTTGGCCCCGCGCTTGAGGTCGACGACGATGCGGACGCCGTCGCGGTCTGACTCGTCGCGGAGGTCAGAGACGCCCTCGATGACGCCCTCGTTGACGTCCTCGGCGATGCGCTCGACGATGCGGGCCTTGTTCTCCTGGTAGGGCAGTTCCGTGACGACGATGCGGTCCCCGCCCGACTCGTTGCGCTGGATGTCGTACTCGGCGCGCATCCGCAGGCGGCCGCGACCGGTGGCGTACGCCGAGTAGATGGCCTCCCGGCCGACGATGTTGCCGCCGGTCGGGAAGTCCGGCCCAGCGACGTGGTCCATCAGGTCCTCGACGTCGCAGTCGGGGTTGTCGACGAGGTGGACGACCGCGTCGACGATTTCCGAGAGGTTGTGGGGCGGGATGTTCGTCGACATCCCGACGGCGATGCCCGAGGAGCCATTCAACAGCAGGTTCGGGAGTTTCGCGGGGAGGACGTCTGGCTCCTCGAGGCGGTCGTCGTAGTTGGCACTGAAGTCGACGGTCTCCTTCTCGATGTCCGCGAGCATTTCCTCGGCGATGGGTGCCATCCGCGCCTCCGTGTAGCGCATCGCCGCGGGCGGGTCCCCGTCCATCGAGCCGAAGTTGCCCTGGCCGTCGACCATCGGGTACCGCATCGAGAAGTCCTGTGCCATCCGCACGAGCGCGTCGTAGATGGGTGAGTCGCCGTGAGGGTGGTAGTCACCCATCGTCTCGCCCACGATGGACGAGCACTTCCGGTGGGAGGTGTTCGAGGTGACGCCCATCTCGTGCATCGCGTAGAGGATGCGCCGGTGGACGGGCTTGAGGCCGTCGCGAACGTCCGGGAGCGCGCGCCCGGCGATGACGCTCATCGCGTAGTCGATGTAGCTCTGCTCCATCTCGTTCTCGACGCGGACGCGGTCGACTTCCGCGGCCGCGTCCGTCACGTCGTCCGGGCCGGGAACCTCCGAACTCATATGTCCACCCACTCCGCCTCCGGGGCGTGTTCCTTGATGAACTGCTTGCGCGGTTCGACGGCGTCACCCATCAGCACCGAGAACATCTTGTCGGCCGCCGCGGCGTCCTCGATGGTGATCTGCTTGAGCCGGCGGTGCTCGGGGTCCATCGTCGTGTCCCACAGCTGCTGGGGGTTCATCTCGCCCAGGCCCTTGAACCGCTGGACCTGCGAGGGGTTCCCGTCGCATTTCTCCTCGACGATCCGGTCGCGTTCGGCCTCGGTCATCGCGTCGTACGTGTTCCCGCGGTAGCGGACGCGGTAGAGCGGCGGCTGGGCCGCGTAGACGTAGCCCGCTTCGAGCAGCGGGCGCATGTGTCGGTAGAAGAAGGTCAGGAGGAGCGTCCGGATGTGCGCGCCGTCGACGTCGGCGTCCGTCATCATGATGATCTTCTCGTACCGGCAGTCCTCGATGTCGAACTCCTCGCCGATGCCCGTGCCGATGGCGGTGATCATCGACCGGATCTCCGTGTTCTCGAGGATGCGGTCGAGCCGGTGTTTCTCGACGTTCAGGATCTTCCCCTTGATCGGGAGGATGGCCTGGAACTCGGGGTTCCGACCCTGCTTCGCCGATCCGCCTGCGGAGTCGCCCTCGACGATGAACAGTTCGGCCTCGTCGGGGTCACGCGTCTGACAGTCCGCGAGTTTGCCGGGCAGCGCCGTCGAGTCGAGCGCCGACTTCCGGCGCGTGAGCTCCTTGGCTTTCTTCGCGGCCTGACGGGCCTTCGCGGCCTCGACGGCCTTCCGGACGATGACCTCGGCGGTGTCCGGGTGCTCCTCGAAGTAGGTCCCGAGATGCTCGTGGACCGCGGATTCGACGACGCCGCGGACCTCGCTGTTGCCGAGTTTCGTCTTCGTCTGGCCCTCGAACTGCGGGTCGGGGTGTTTGATCGAGATGACCGCGGTCAGCCCCTCGCGGATGTCGTCGCCCTTGAGGGTACCGTCGATGTCGTCGAGCAGGCCGTTGCCCTCGGCGTAGTCGTTGACGACCCGTGTCAGCGCCGTCTTGAAGCCGGTGAGGTGCGTACCACCTTCGCGGGTGTTGATGTTGTTGGCGAAGGCGTGGATCGAGCCCTGGAGTTCGCTCGTCCCCTGCATCGCCACCTCGACGTGGACGCCCTCGTCTTCGTCCTCGAAGTAGATCACCTCGGAGTGCAGCGGTTCCTTGGTCTCGTTGAGGTACTCGACGAACTCACGGATGCCGCCCTCGTAGCGAAAGCTGCTCTCGGTGTCGTCGCGCTCGTCGGCGAGTGCGATCTCGACGCCGGAGTTGAGGAAGGCGAGTTCGCGAAGGCGGGATTCGAGCGTGGAGAAGTCGTACTCCGTCGCTTCGAAGATCTCGGGGTCGGCCTTGAAGCGGATGGTCGTCCCCGTCTCCTCGTCGGAGTCCATATCGCGAACCCGTTCGAGCGCCGCGGTCGGGACGCCCTGTTCGTAGCGCTGGCGCCAGACCGCGCCGTCGCGTTTGATCTGCACTTCGAGGTACTCCGAGAGGGCGTTGACGACGGAGACGCCGACGCCGTGGAGGCCGCCGGAGACCTGGTAGGACTTGTTATCGAACTTCCCGCCGGCGTGGAGGATGGTCATGACGACCTCCACGGCCGGCTTGTCGTGTTTCTCGTGGGTGTCGACGGGGATCCCACGCCCGTCGTCGTGGACCGAAACAGACCCGTCGTCGTGGACGGTGACGCTTATCGAGTCACAGTAGCCCGCCAGCGCCTCGTCGATGGAGTTGTCGACCACCTCGTAGACGAGGTGGTGTAGCCCCCGGTCGTCGGTCGCTCCGATGTACATCGCAGGCCGCTTGCGGACGGCCTCTAGCCCTTCGAGGGCCTGGATCTGTTTCGCGCCGTACTCGTCGGACTCCCCTGACATAGAATCTGTCTCCGGGTAGCACACCACGGTCCTTAAAGCCCTCGCACGCGCACGCGAGCGCACCCGAGAGGGGCGAAGGTCCTGCGGAGGTCCTCCCATTGGGAACCGGTCGCGGGTTTCACTTTCACCCCGCCGGCGAACGCCTTTTAAACTGTCCGTTAGTAGGGGAGCGCACGGATGACATCGTATCAGTCGCAACTCGGCGAGGGAGAGGGGATCGCCGAGGAGCTGGCCGAGAGCCAGCGGTCGATCTCCATCGCCGAGTTCTTCGAGAAGAACAAGCACATGCTCGGGTTCGACTCGGGGGCCCGGGGTCTCGTCACCGCCGTCAAGGAGGGCGTCGACAACAGCCTCGACGCCTGCGAGGAGGCCGACATTCTACCGGACATTTACGTCGAAATCCAGGAGGCGGGTGACTACTACCGCCTCATCATCGAGGACAACGGCCCCGGCATCACGAAGGAGCAGATCCCCAAGGTCTTCGGGAAACTGCTGTACGGCTCGCGGTTCCACAAGCGAGAGCAGAACCGCGGGCAGCAAGGTATCGGTATCTCCGCGGCCGTCCTCTACTCCCAGCTCACGAGCGGGAAACCCGCGAAGATCACCTCCCGGACGAAAGGCGGGACCGAGGCGGAGTACTTCGAACTCATCATCGACACGGACACGAACGAGCCCGAGATCGACGTCGAGGACACGACGACGTGGGAGCGCCCGCACGGGACGCGCATCGAACTCGAGATGGAGGCGAACATGCGCGCCCGCTCGCAGTTGCTCAACTACATCAAACACACCGCGGTCGTCAACCCCCACGCCCGCGTGGAGTTGCAAGAGCCCGACTCCCAAATGAAATACGAGCGGGTGACCGACCAGCTCCCCCAGGAGACCGAGGAGATCCGGCCCCACCCCCACGGGGTCGAACTGGGCACGCTCATCAAGATGCTCGACGCGACCGAGTCCTACTCGATTTCGGGCTTCCTCCAGGGGGAGTTCACCCGCGTCGGCGGCACCACCTCCGACAAGGTCATCGACAACTTCCGGGACCGCCACTACGGGCGCGAGATGTCGTGGACGCCGCCCGAAGCACACGAGGACGCGGACGTCGCCGCGGCGCTCGAAGGCGCTGTCGCGAACAAGGGGAAGGAGGCGACCGCGGAGTTCGCCGAGCGCGTCGCCGAGGCGCTGGAGGGGTACGACCGCGTCGCCCACAACGAACTCGCCGCGCTCGTCGACGACGTGGCCGACGACGTCGAGGAGAAGTACGACAAGTCCTTCGGGTCCACAGTACGGGAAAACGCCGTGGCGGCCGGCTGGGCGGCGATTCTGGGCACCGCGGCGGATGCGGAGGACGCCGACGCGGAGGACACAGCGGACGGTTCGCAGGACCGCCTGCGCTCGGACCTGTACGCGCTCGTCGACGACGCGACGAGCACGCGCAAAGACGACGCGACCGTCGAGGGGCTGGCCGACCGTCTCGCCTCGAAGTTCGCCGACGCGGACGACGAGCGCCACCGGTTCACCCGCGACGAACTGCGGGAGTTCGTCCGGCGGTCCGCGGACGCCACCGAGGAGTACGACGACGCGACCTTCGGCGAGACGGCCCGCGAGAACGTCGAGGCGGCCATCTGGGATCGAATGTTGACCGTTCCGGACGACCCGCCGAACGTCTCGTCGCTGGCCGACGACCGCGACGGCGCGAGCGACCTGCTGACCGCGATGCGCGAGACGGACATCATCGCGCCGCCGACGGACTGCCTGGCGCCCATCACGGCCGAACTGGTCGAGGAGGGGCTGCGCAAGGAGTTCGACGCCGAGTTCTACGCGGCGGAGACCCGCGACGCCTCGGTCCACGGCGGCGACCCGTTCATCGTCGAGGCCGGCATCGCCTACGGCGGTGACCTGGAGGCCGAGAGCGGGGCCGACGTGCTCCGCTTTGCCAACCGCGTGCCGCTGGTCTACCAGCGCGGCGCCTGCGCGACGACGGACGTGGTCAAGGACATCAACTGGCGGAACTACGGCCTCGACCAGCCCGGCGGGAGCGGCATTCCCACCGACGCCGTGGTCATCATGGTCCACGTTGCCTCGACGAACGTCCCCTTCACGAGCGAGTCCAAAGACGCCGTTGCGAACGTCCCGCAGATCGAAAGCGAGATCGAACTCGCCAT
>ENA-ORDC01001657-ORDC01001657.1-marine-metagenome-genome-assembly--contig:-NODE-1657-length-15649-cov-6.851914_pt1 | contig 15649 bp, 15 predicted proteins | sample MGYA00237783_ERZ508515 | MGnify/ENA primary metagenome ERZ508515 (study PRJEB26186, sample SAMN06268792) | marine metagenome | isolation source: Eden Landing Ponds, San Francisco, CA, USA | place... | reverse complement strand
ATTTAACGTGGTGTAGTGTACCATGGAGCATGGCGTCCGCACCCGACTCCGGTGACGACGTGTTCGACGAATTCCTCTCGGACCGCGGTCACGAAACAGAACGAGTAGGGTGGGAGCGGAACTACAACAAGCTACAGTGTCCCGACTGCATGGCGCTGCACGACGAATCAGCCGACGACTGCTCGGTCTGCGGCTGGGACCCGTCTCCGGCGTAACCGCCGGTAGGCGGCGATTTTCTCGCGAACGGCGAATCGCCGGCTGAACCGTCAGCGTGCGGTGTGTTGTCAGTCGCGTGAGACGCGGCAACACGGGCGGCTTGGCGGTAACGTTATTAAACATAATTCCATCAGACAGTCTTGGAGATTCAAATGCCGGAATGTCAGAACTGCGGGTCCTTCGTCACCGAGGCGTACGCGCGAGTGTTCACACCCCGCGAGATCGACGACCCGCGCGTCTGCCCGAACTGCAAGGACAAGATCCGCGACGGCAGCGACGTCCGGGAGGCGAGGTCCCCACGGAACAACTAGATTTCTTCGCAGTAGTTCATCTCCCCACAGCACGGTAACACCAGGGCGCTTGCGTCCGATTCCTCGCGTCGGTCGAACCCACGGCTCTTATACGTATCGGCCTCCAGTATATGTGCAATGAGCGACGCCGACACGAAACTCACCCGCCTGTTCGGTGGGCCGGGGAGTGGGAAGACGACAGCCCTCCTCGACCGAGTCGAGGAACTACTCGAACGAGAGGACGTCAGCCATCGCGACATCCTCGTCGTCTCCTACACCCGCGCTGCCGCCGCCGAGGTCCGCGAGCGCCTCGCCGAGCGACTCGACATGAGTCCGCGCGCGCTCAAGGGCAACGTCTCGACGATGCACGCGAAGGCCTACGAACTGCTGAACCTCTCGCGCAACGACGTGGTCGGCGAGAAGGACAAGCAGGCGTTCTGCGAGGACTACGGCGTCGAGTACGAGGACGAGTACAGCGGCGCCGGCCGCCGCACCGCGCGGTCGACGACCATCGGCAACAAGATCATCGCCACCAGCCAGTGGCTCCAGCGGACGCGCCGCGACGTCGCCGACTGGTACGACGTCCCCTTCCAGTGGAACGTCGAGGAGGTGCGCCTCCCGCCGGAGATCGACCCGAACGCCCAAGAGGGCAACAAGTACACGCCGACCTGGCCCGCCGACGACGACCGGATCGACGTCCCCCAGACGATCCGGGCCTGGCGCGCCTACAAGGGCGAGAACGACCTCGTCGGCTTCGCAGACATGCTCGAACGGGTGAAACAGCGCTCGCTCGTCCCCCACGTCGACTACCTCATCATCGACGAGTTCCAGGACATCACCACGCTCCAGTACGACATCTACGAGGAGTGGAAACCCCACATGGAGAAGGTCCTCATCGCCGGCGACGACGACCAGGTCGTCTACGCCTGGCAGGGCGCCGACCCCGACCTCCTGCTCGACACCGAGCGCGACGAGGACGTCGTCCTGCCGAACTCCTATCGGCTCCCCTCGCGCATCCTCAACGTCGTCAACCGCGAGATCAGGCACATCAAGAAGCGCCAGGAGAAGGACCTCAAGCCCCGCAAGGAGGGCGGCGCCGTCGAGGGGATCCGCAACCCGTCGATGCTCGACCTGGTGCGGAACGTCCGCCACACCGTCCAGCAGGACGACGGCACGATCATGCTGCTGTTCCGGGCGCGCTACCAGATGTTCCAGTTCATCGACGAGTTCATCGGCGAGGGCATCCCCTTCTCGGTGCTGACCGACCAGCGCATGTGGACCGACCGGCTCACCCAGTACGTCCGCGCCATCGAGAAGTTCGAGGCCGGCGAGGAGCCCACCGGGCTGGAGACGCGGCGGCTGGCGGAGATGCTCCAGGACTCGGCGTTCGGCACCAACGAGCGCGACGACCTCTACGACCTGCTCGACGAGCGCCAGGAGGCGGCGGGCGTCGAGGACCTCGAAGCCTTCACCGTCGACCCCGACGAGATCAGGAACCTGGCGCCGTTCATGCCCGGGCCGGCCTCGGCCGCCGACATGGTGCGCAAGGTGACGAGCTTCCAGCGCAAGTCGGTCGACGCCTACTTCGCCGGCGACTACGAGGGGATGGACCCCAACCGGGTCCGGGTCGGCACCATCCACTCGGCGAAGGGCCGCGAGGCCGACCACGTGTTCGTGGCCACGGACCTCACCGAGAAGGTGGTCGAACAGATGGCCGCCTCGGTCGACGACCCCGAGGAGGTCGACGGCGTCGAGGAGTTCACCAAGACCACGAACCCGGTGCCCGTGCTCACCAACAACGAGCGCCGCGTGTTCTACGTCGGGATGAGCCGCGCCCGCGAACGGCTGGTCCTCATGGAGAACCTCGTCGACGGCGCGCCCACGCTCCCGATCAGCGTGGTGCTGTTCAACGAGGTCCGCGACGGCGACCCCCAGGGGATGCTGGAGTCGGTCCAGGACGCCGCCGCGCCGGAACCCTGATCGGCGGGCCGTGCGCGACCCCGACGGCCCCCCGACCGCCGGAGCGTCCCCCGCCGGAGCGTCGCCCGGCGCCCCGCCCTTCGGCTACGCCTTCCTCCGCGAGGCGCTCGCCGCCGCCGACGCCGCGGGCGTCGTCCACGTCGGCGACGACGCCGACCCGACCCTCCGGTACCTCGCCGGCGAGACCGACGAGCGGACGGTCGCGTTCGTCTTCGACGGGGCACGGGCCGTCTGCTGTCCGCCGGCCGGGGACGACGTCGCCGTCGACCCCGCGTTCCCCGGCGAGGTCCGGACGGCAAACGCGGCCAAGCCGCCGGGAGTGCGCGCCGCCCGGGCGCTGGCCGATCTGCTCGGCCGCGAACCGACGGCCGCCGTCGTCGCGGAAGATCGCGGAACCGTCCTCGTCCCGGCCCACCTGCCCCACGACGCCGCGCTGTTCCTCGAACGGGCCGGCTTCGCCCTCGAATCGACCCGGGCGATCGAACGCGCGCGGACCGCCAAGACGCCCGCGGAGGTCGCGGCCGTCGAGCGGGTCCAGCGCGCCGCCGCGCACGGTCTCGCCCGGGCCCGCGCTCTGCTCGCGGACGCGACGGTCGCCGACGGCGTCGTCGTCCGCGACGGCGACCCGGTCACGGTCGAGGCGCTCCGCCGGGGAGTCGACGCGGCGCTCGCCGCCGGCCGAGTCGCCCCCGCCGACGGGACGGCGATAGCGGTCGGTCCCGGGACGGGCGGGGACGACGTGCCGGCCGGAGCCGCGGACGAGAGCCCAGGGCTCCGGGCCGGCGACCCGGTCGTCGTGGGCGTCTCGCCCCGCGGGCGGACGGGCTACCGCGGCGCCCTCGCGCGGACGCTGGTCGTCGACGCGACCGGCGGCTGGGAGCGGCGCGCCCACGTCGCCTGCCGGGCCGCCCTCCGGGCCGGGCTGAGCGCCGCAGAACCCGGCGCGCCCGCCCGCCGCGTCCGCGAGGAGGTGCTCGCCGAACTGGCCGCCCACGGGTTCGACCCCGGCGCGGGCGGGGCAGTGCACGGAGCGGTCGGCCACGGGATCGGGCTGGCTCGGCGCGAGCGCCCGGCGCTCGACGCCGACGACGCCCTCGAAGCGGGGTCGACGCTCGCCGTCGCGCCGACGCTCGCCGCAGGCGAGGGCGTCGTTCGACTCGAAACGGTGGGGGTCGTGGCCGAGGGGGGCGCCGAAGCGCTCGTCGAGCACGCGCTGTCGATGGACCCGACCGTCGGCCGCGAGTCGCCCGACGCCGATGGCGACCCGACGGGGCCGAGCTGAGACGACCGACCACCGTCGCCGACGGGACCGGACTGAGGCGACAGACCACCGTCGCGACGCGACCCCGCCTTCAAGTAGGATGACGCGCCCAGCGTCGGCCGTGACCTGACCGTCGCGCGCGGCGCTCCGCGGGAGCGTGGCACCGCGCCGCGCGACCGCGGGGTGCCACCTGTTCGCACTCAATCGCCACCGGAGATCGGGCGCCGCGTGCGCCCGACGCCGCCGAGCAGCGCCGCTACTCCTTGTCGTCCTCGGGATCGATCACGGCCTTGCCGACCAGCGACCCGGCGATCGCCCCGGGCACGTCCGAGGGCGTGGTGAGCCGCCGGGGGAGCACGACCATCAACACGGCCAGGAGGAGCATGCCGCCCCCGAGGACGAGATCGCCGCCGGCGAGCAGCGTCAGTCCGAAGCCGCCGACCGGCACGGCGAAGATGAGCGTCGCGGCCAGTTGTACGGTGTCCATGATCCCGAGCGACATCGACACACCGTTTCGCCCGGACGGCGATAAACCGACCGACTAGCCGCGGGCACGGAGACGGACCGAAGCGGCCCCGGACGTCGGCCCGGATGGGGCACGGGTAGCGAAGGGGCTAAGCCGCCGGGTCGAGAGAGGGGAACGAATGCTGTTCGGGCTCCCGGTCGAGACGGTCCTCGTGTTCTGCCTGATCGGGGCGACCATCGCGCTGTTCGTCACGGAGGTCGTACCGCCGGACGTCACGGCCATCGGGGTCGTCGTCGCGCTCGTGGTGCTCGAACCGTGGACCGGGATCACGCCGACCGAGGGACTCTCCGGGTTCTCGAACCCGGCGACCATCACCATCCTGGCGATGTACGCGCTCTCCCGGGGGATCCAGGAGACGGGGGTCGTCCGCCGGCTCGGCGCCGAGGTCGGGCACGTCGTCCGGGGCAGCGAGAGTCGGCTCCTCGCGGCGATCGTTGGGCTGACGGGGCCGCTCGCGGGCCTGATCAACAACACGCCCGTCGTCGCGGTGTTCATCCCGATGGTCGTCGACCTGGCCAACGAGGCCGACGTGTCGCCGTCCCGCCTCCTGATCCCGCTCTCCTACGCGTCGATGCTCGGCGGGACGCTCACGCTGGTCGGCACCGCGACCAACCTCGTGGCGAGCGACATCTCCGCCTCGCTGCTCGACCACCCGTTCACGATGTTCGAGTTCACGGCCCTCGGGGCCGTCGTGCTGATCGCCGGCGGCGCGTACCTGCTGACCGTCGCGCCCCGCCTCCTCCCCGAGCGGATCCCGCCCGGCTCGCGCACCGCCCACTACGAGGTCGATGCGTACCTCGCCCGGGTGCTGGTCCCGGCCCGCTCGCCGCTGGTCGGGGCGACCGCCGCCGAGGTGGTCGAGGACGTCCGGCGGGACCTCGACCTGGACGTGCTCGACGTGATCCGGGGCGCCGATCACTTCATCGCCACCGACTCCGAGCGGACGCTCGAAGCCCGCGACGTGCTCACCGTCCGGGGGAGTCCGGAGACCATCCGCGAGTTCGTCGCCCTGGTGGACCTGCGCGCGCTGCCGCGGGCGACCGTCGGCGAGGATGAACTCGACAACCCCGAGCGGAGCGCCCTGCTCGAACTCGTGGTGCCGGGCGACTCGTCGCTGGTCGGGGACACCATCAGAGAGGCCCGCCTGCGCGAGCGCTACGACGCGACCGTTCTCGCCGTGCGCCGGCCGGGCGGCGACCTCGTTCGGGAGGGGTTCGGCGACCTCGAACTCGGAGCCGGCGACGCGCTGCTCGTCCAGACGACCGAGGAGGTTGCGGAGTTCCTGGCAGCCGTCCCCGACCTGATCGTCACGAGCGAGGCGCCGGACGGGTTCATCCAGCGCGAGCGCGAACGGGAACTCGACCCGAAGACGCTCCCCGCGCTGAGCATCGTCGGGGCCGTGATCCTGCTGGCGGCGGTCGGCGCCGTCCCGATCGTCATCGCCGCGCTCGGCGGGGTCGTCGCCATGGTCGCGGCCGGCGTGCTCACGGCGACGGACGCCTACGACGCCGTCAACTGGAACGTGATCTTCCTGCTCGCGGGCGTCCTCCCGCTCGGCCTGGCGCTCCGGGAGACCGGCGGGGTCGACCTGCTCGCCGCGGTCTTCGCGGCGAACGCCGCGTCGCTCCCGCCGGTCGTCGTGCTCGCGCTCTGTTATCTCCTGACTGGGCTGCTGGCGAACGTGGTCACCCCGGTCGCCAGCGTCGTCCTCCTGGCGCCGGTCGCCGTCGACATCGCGGGGCGGATCGGGGCCGACCCGTTCTCGTTCGTGCTCGCCGTCACCTTCGCCGCCTCGACGGCGTTCATGACGCCGATCGGCTACCAGACGAACCTCATGGTGTACGGCCCGGGAGGCTACCGGTTCACCGACTACGTCCGGGTCGGCGCCCCGCTGCAGGCGCTGCTGACGGTGGTCACGACCGCGGGGATCGTCGGCCTGTACGGGCTGTGACGCACTATCGGGGTGCCGAGCGCCGGACGCGACGGCGCCGATCGAGGCGCGGCGGCGATCAGTCGATCACGCCCTCGGGGAGGTCGTCCACGACGTCGTCGCCAGAGAGGCCAGTGGTCACCACCATTCGCAGCCCCCGACCGACCGACATATCGAGTTCGCGGAGTTCGCTCTCGGCGGCGACCAGGAGCTTCCCGGCCGTCGGGTTGGGGCTGTGCGGGACGAACACGGTGTACATCGGTTCGTCGCTCGCCCGGGTGATCGCTCGCGGCGCCTCGTTGGTGACGAAGCCGAGGGCGAACAGCCCGTCGCGGGGGTACTCCACGAGGACGACCCGATCGTAGGCCCGGGAGCCCTCGCTGAGCGACTCGCCGACCTGCCGCACGCCGAAGTAGACGGTTCGGACCAGCGGCACGAGACGGAGGCCGCGCTCGAAGCTCCCGAACAGGCGCTGGCCGACGCTCATCGAGGCGGCGTAGCCGAGCAGCGCGATCGCCAGCGCGACGACGAGCGCCGAGAGCACCTGCGCGACGAACACCACGTCCCCCCCGCCGAGCGTGTCGGTCAGGAGCGGGAGCAACTGCTGGACGAGCGGCCGGATGACCGCAGTGACCCGCTGGAAGACGAACTGCAACACGAAGACCGTCACCGCGAGCGGGGCGATCAACAACAGCCCGGCGACGAAACTGCTCCGGACCCGACCGAGGACGTTCATACGTCGCCTGAGACAGGTACCCCCAAAAAGAATGGCGTCGCGCTGGCCGTCGACCCGGCCGCGACGCCGCCGAACGAAACCCCTTACCCGGGGACGGGCGAACGGCCGGTATGTTCACCGGCATCGTCGAGGGGACGGGCGAGGTGCTGCGCGCGACGGCGGACGAGGGCGGCCGACGGCTCCTGATCGGCTGTGACTTCGACGACCTCCACCACGGGCAGTCGATCAGCGTGAGCGGCGTCTGCCTGACCGTCGAGCGCTTCGGGGGGGACGCCCCCGACAGCGACACGCCGGGGCAGGACGTGCGCGATCACGACGCCTGGTTCGAGGTGTTCCTGGCCGCCGAGACGGTCGAGCGGACCTACCTCGGCGACGTCGGGGAGGGCGACGCGGTCAACCTCGAACGCGCGCTCGCCGCCGACGGCCGGTTCGACGGCCACCTGGTGCAGGGTCACGTCGACGGCGTCGCCAGGGTAGAGGCGGTCGAGCGCGTCGGCGACGACTGGCGGTTTTCGTTCTCGCTGCCCGACGACCTCGCCCGCTACGTCGTCGAGAAGGGGTCGGTCGCCCTCGACGGCATCTCGCTGACCGTCGCCGAGCGGGGGAGCGACGCCTTCGCGGTGGCGATCATCCCGACCACCTACGACCTGACGACGCTGTCGACGAAGTCCGCGGGCGACCCGGTCCACGTCGAGGTCGACGTCGTGGCGAAGTACGTCGAGTCGATGCTGTCGGGGTACGCCGAGCGCCTCGGCGGCGAGTGAGACGGGACCGCCGCCCGTCGCGTCCGACGTCACTCGAACTCCGTCATCTCGGAGGCCAGGGACCGCTCGTCCGCCTCGTCCTCGGCGTGGGCCCGGCGGTAGGCGTTGTTGTACCGCTGGAACTTCCGGATCAGCAGGAGGCCGAAGAAGCCGTCGAACAGGAGGACGTACACGAAGAACGCGGCGATGCTCGGCAGCCCGGTCGCCAGCGCGATGAGCCCCGACCCGATACCGACCGTCGAGTTGTAGGTGGCGTGGATGAGCGCCGCGATGATGAGCCCCTTCACGACGATCGGCCCAGCGTTCTCCCGGTTGAACTTCGCCAGGCCGAGGTAGTAGCCCGCGAACGCCGAGTAGATCACGTGTCCCGGGCCGGCGAGCGCGCGGATCGAGACGATCCCGCCCCCGACCCCGATGAGGCTCGTCCCGGGATCGAGCGGCGCCACGTCGAGGTTCTGGGTGATGTAGAGGGCGTTCTCGATGAACGCGAAGCCCAGCCCGGCCATCGCGCCGTACACCGCGCCGTCGACGACGGCGTCGAAGCGCTCCTTCCGGTAGGCGTACAGCCGAACCGCGAGCAGCTTAACTGACTCCTCGACCGGCCCGACGACCAGCACGAAAAACAGGACCGTACCGAGGAACGCCAGCGGCTCGAAGTACGGGTTCAGCACCGAGTTGATCACCGCGGCGAAGTTCGCCGTCAGGACGCCGAGCAGGAACGTCGCGAGCAACAGCGTGAGCGGTTCCGTGGTGGTCACGTCCGAGCGCCAGACGTACGCCGCGAGGGCGAGCGCCGGGATGGCCGACAGCAGGGTGAGTGCGCCGACCTGCGGGTCGGTGACGGCGCTGAAGCCGCCGACGAGGAGCAACAGCGCGGCGGCGACGAGGATGATGAACGCGCGCGCCGAGCCGACCCCGAGGCGGTAGAGCGCGACCGCCAGCCCGTCGAGCGAGGTGCGCTCCTCCCACGTGGCGATGTCGTACAGATCGACCGACCCGTCGGCCTCGCGCTCGACCGGGTCGCGTCTCTCGTCCATGGGGGAACACTCTCGGGAATCCCCGTAATGGTTCGCCCGGCGAACGACACGTCGGCGGTCGGCCCGGTGGCTGTGGAAGGGGGAGGCTCAAATGGGCCGCGGTCCAACCCCGGGTATGCACTTCGATCAGCGGACCCAGCGGGCGCTCCGCGAGGTCGGCCTCGACCGGGACGACCTCCGCCGGGCGTCCCGGCTGGTCACCGAGGCCGTCGAGCGCGACGCCGACCGACTGGAGGCCTTCTTCGCCGACGCCGACGACGTGTATTCGGACATGGAGATGGCCCACTCGTCGTCGGACGTCCAGGAGCACGACGTCGAGTACCTCGACCTGTTCACCCACGGCGCCGACCTTCGCGGGTACCTCCGCTTCGACTCGTGGGGCGTCCCCGTCGAGGACGGCCGCGTCCTCTCGGAAGGGAAGGTGGAACTCCGTCTCGGGCCGACGGTGAACGCGCGCGTCCGCTTCGCCACCGACCGCGACGCGTTATGAGGGCGCGGATCCGCGGCATCTACGCGACGGCGCTGACCCGGCTCCTGCTCGACGCCGGCCACGAGGTCGTCCAGGCGTCGTCGCCGATCCGCCGGCGCTTCGAGGCCGACTTCGAGACCGCAGACCACGACGTCGCCGTCGACGCGACCGCCGACCGCCGCGGCGTCGAGATCGCGGGCGATCCGGACGCGGTGACGGAGGCGGCCGCCCAGGTCGACGACCTCGCGCTCGACGCCTTCACCTGGGCCGACCCGGCCCCGCGGGGGGCGGTGTTCGACGCCCGGGTGACCGACACCCTGGGCCGGGGCGCGGTCTGCGACCTCGGGACGGTCGACGGCGCCGACGCCTCCGGCTTTTTGCCGTTCGACGAAGCCGACGAGCACGTCGCCGAGGGCGACGCCCTCCGGGTGCAGGTCGTCGACGGGCGCCCGCCGTGGCGCGATGGCCGGCCGGTCCTCTCGACGACCGTCGCGGCCGACGCCGGTCTCGCGGCGCTCGTCCCGGGCGAGGGCGTCCGCGTCGACGCCTACGACGCGGCCGCGGGGCGCGAACTCGCCGGGATGACCGACCTGCTCGACGTCGACGTGCCCGATGGCTGGGGCGTCCGCTGGCGCCGCGAGGCGACCGAGGCCGACATGGACGCGCTGTCGAGCGCACTCTCGCGGGCGGTCGACCGGGCCCGCGACCTCGACGGCCTCCCGGAGGCGGTCGACGCGCCCCGGCGGCTGGCCGCTCCGCGGGCGACCACCTGGGGCTGGCTCGGCCGGGACGCCCGCTTCTCGCTCGACGAAGCGCGGCGAGCCGTGACGACGACGATGCCGGGCCACCACCGCACCAAGGCGGCCTGCGAGGCCGCGAGCGGCGGCGTCGACCTCGTCGAGGCGCTCTGCGGCGAGCCGGCCGCGGAGGCGGAGGGGGAGGACGCCGACGTCGACTTCCCCTTCGCCGTCGTGACCGACCAGTACGGCCCCGTCGAGGGCGACGACGTCTCGATCGGCCACGGCAAGCCCGACGGCCGCCTGATCACGCTCGGCGAGGGCGAGGTCGTCGAGCGCCAGGCGGACGGGAACCTCTCGGTCCGCCGGGAGCTGACGGCCGGCGGGACCCTCGACGCCCTCGACGTCCCCATCGAGGCCGGGGACACGGCGCTCACCAAGTTCCGCGAGGGGCGCTGGTGGTACCCGACCGTGTACCGCGACGCGGACGGAAACCGGAAAGGCACCTACGTCAACGTCTGCACGCCCGTGGAGTGCTTCCCCGACCAGGTGCGGTACGTCGACCTCTACGTGGACGTGCTCAAGCACGCCGACGGCACCGTCGAGCGGGTCGACGACGACGAACTCGACGCCGCCGAGGACGCGGGCCACGTCGGGCCGGACCTCGCGGAGAAAGCGCGGAAGGTGGCGGCGGCCCTCGAAAAGGCGCTCTAACCGACCTTTTTCTTCGTCGCCCTTCCTCGCTCGCTGCGCTCGCTGCGGGAGGGCTCCTCGAAACAGCTCGATCAAAAAGTCCGCGAGCGGCGGTTGTGGCGGCCGCTCGCGGAACAGTCACGGTGTCCTGCACCGGCGCCCCTGGCCGCCGTTGCGTCGCCCACACGATTTTCCGTGCGTAGTATCTCCTGTCACTGTGTCGCTCCCACGCCTCCGCGCCCTCCTCACCGTCGCCCTGGTCCTCACCGCCGGTTGCGCCGCCGTGCCACAGCCACCGACCTCGACCGAGCGGGAGGCCAGCTTCGGCGCCAGTAACGACGGCGAGGAGCGCGCGGTCGTCACCGTCAATGTCGTGTCCGGCCGGGTGACCGGCTACCGCGTGACCGACGCCGACAACGTCACCCGGACCTACCGCAACGCCTCGACCGTCGACGACCTCCCGCCACGCGCCGTGTCGACTGCCGTGTCGCTCGTCCCGCTGGGCGACGACGTCCTCACCAAGCGGTTCGTCCTCGACCCCGGCGAGGGCGTGGGGACGACCTTTCCGGCCGTCGGGCAGAACGCGACGCTCGTGACGGTCGTCGGCTTTCCGGACAACCCGGAGCCGATGCGCACCGTCGGGGTCGGCACCTGCGGCCCGGGCGCCTCACTCATCGACGTCGAGATCCTGATCCAGCCCGGGGGCGCCTTCCACGAGTCGGTGTCCTGCGAGGGGTAGCGGTCCGGCGGTGCCGTGCGGTTAGCTCACCGGGACTGCGCCGCGAGCGAGGCCGAAGGCCGGGCCTCGCGACCCTTTTTGGTCGAGCTGTTTCGAGGAGTGGTGCGCCGAAGGCGCACCCGACGAAAAAAGGTCGGTTTCAGAAGTGCTCGGCCGACTCCGTCGAGTACTGGAGGTCGCCGCCGCGGCCGCCCTCGACGGTCTCGGCGCCGTGGTCGCCGGTGCTCGGGACCTTGACCTCGACGTCGGTCACCTCGTCGAAGTCCTTGATCAGGTCGGCCCGGATGTTGCCGGCGGTGACGTTGCTGATGCCACAGCCCGAACAGGTCCCGCCCAGTTCCACGACGACCTGGCCGGTCTCGGGGTCGGCCTCGCGGACGACGCTCGTCCCGCCGTGCATCTGGATGATGGGCATCTGCCCGACCATCCACTCCTCGATACGCTCCGCGAGAGAGGGGTCGCTCATTGGTACCACTTGGGGCCCCACGTACGGGAGCGTTACGGTTCGACGAAATGATCGTGAGGGATTCGTCGGCGTCGGCGCCAGCGACGGCCGCGCGGCGTCGGCGACGCCGCCGGTGCCGGTCGCGCGGAGCGACGGCGTGCGGGTGCCGCTCAGCGACGCCGGGCGCGGCGGAGCCACCAGCCCGCGGCGCCGAGGGCGGCGACCGCCGAACCGATGCCGAGGCCGGGCGCCGCGACGCCGGTGTCGCCCGCTGCGTCGTCCGCGCCGTCGCCCGCCGGGGAGCCGCCGGTGGCGGACGCCGCCGTGGACGCGGTTCGCGTCGGCGTGCGGGTCGGCGACGGCGAGACCGGCCACGGATCGCGGGTGGCGTTCTCGGCCAGGAGCGACGGCGGGTTCACCTGCTCGCCGGCGTGGTCCGGGAAGGTGTAGAGGGCGGGGTCGGTCCCGCCGATGTCGGTGCTGGAGGCCACGAAGAAGCCGGTTTCGGAGCCCGGGACCGCGCGCTGGGCGGTCCAGAAGCGCGCCACCGCCGGGTCGCGCCACCACGACTCGCGCACCGGGGCCGCGGGGTCGGAGACGTCGTGGCGCGAGACGCCGCCCTGGTACCATGCCGCGTAGAGGACGCCGTCGGCGAGGTCGAAGTTGTGGGCGGTCGTCCACACCCCCGAGAACGTGGGGTCGCGCGAGCGCGGCGGTTCGACGGTCGCGAGCTTTCGCGGAGCGGCGGGGTCGCGCACGTCCCAGAGGTCGATCCCGCTCGGACCCCCGACGAGTCCCGCGTCGGTCTCGACCGCCCACGACTCCCGGCCCACGGCCAGCAGGTCGCCCGAGTCGTCGGTCGCCGTCGAGTGGTGGTTTCCGGGCGGCACCCGCGACTCGCGACGGGCGGCGTCCCCGGCGCGGTCGGCGAGGGAGGCCGGCTCGGGGGCGTCGACGGAGCCGAGCGTCGTCGGATCCGCGGGGTCGCTGACGTCGACGAGCCACGTGCCGGCGTCCCAGTGGGCGCAGTAGGCGACGCCGTCGTGGACCCAGACGTCGTGGAGCGGCCGGAGCGGCGCGGCGACGTCGGCCCAGCGCTCGTCCGCGTCGAGCAGCGACCAGCGACCCACCTCGACCGGGTCGCCGTCGCGGACGTCCACGACGACGAGCGGGTTGGCGGGGACGGCGGGCGCGTCCTTCCCGTCGCCGGCGTCGAGAGCGGCCGAGCCGGCGCCGTTGCCGGTGAGGTAGGCGAAGCCGTCGCGCAGCGTGCAGTTGTGGATCGAGTAGTCGGTCTCGAAGAAGGCCCCCTCGACGGGCGCGGCGGGGTCGCTGACGTCAGCCACGAGGAGGCCGGAGAGGGCGTCGCGTCGGGGGTTCGCGGGGCCGACGACGGCGAGTCGTTCGCCCTCGACGGAGACGTCCTGGACGTTGCGGAGCGGCCCGGTCTCGCGGTCGGCCAGCGGGTCGCGGCGCTCGGCCATGACTGCGGGGCGGTCGGGTGCGGAGACGTCCACGGTGGCGTAGCCGTCCTGGACGGCGACGTAGGCGGTCTCGCCGTCCGCGCTCACGACGACCTCGGCGGCTCCGTCGAGCGCGATCCGGCCGAGCGGGCGGTAGGGACCGGGGTGGGCGGCGGCGTCGGCCGCGACGCCCGCGAGGGCGACGGCGCCGAGCGTGGCGGCGCCGGTCCGGAGGAACTCCCGTCGTCGCATACGCGTCCCTGGGGACGGACGCGAATAAATCGGCGGAATCGATCGTCGAAGCCCGTAAGTCGTTGTGGTCCGCGCGTCGAACGGCACCGTCGCCCGGGGGTCCGCGCGTGATTCGATCCGCGGCGACGTGGTCGATCCCGCCTGCGCCGGCACGGCTGCGTGCGCCTCAGAGGCGCGCCCGATCGCCCGTACCGCCGGTCATCGCGCTCGCGAGCGCCCCCTTCACCACCACCTCGTCGCCGAGGGCGGTGAGCTGGACGTCGGGGACGTTGACCATGACCATGTCGTCGATGCGTTCGCGGATCGGCTCGACCACCAGGTCGGGGTTGTTGAGCGCGACGGCGCCGCCGACGTAGACGATGATCGGCGCGTAGGCGTGGATGATGTTGGCGACGCCCATGGCGTTCCAGTGGTTGAGCTGGTCGATCACGTAGTCGGCGAAGGCGTCGTCGCCGGCGTGCTCGTACACGTCGGCCGCGGAGAACTCGGGGCCCTCAACCGGGAGTGCGGTCTCGACGGTCGGGTCCTCCTGGTACAGTTCCTCGGCGTACCGCGGGATGTTGTTCCCCGAGCAGTACCCCTCCCAGTGGCCGTCGTGGCCGCAACCGCAGGTCATGAAGCCCGTCGGGTCGATCGTCATGTGACCGACCTCGCCGGCGTTGCCGTCCCAGCCGGAGATCACGTGCCCGTCGACGCAGACGCCGGCGCCGACGCCCGAGGAGATGGTCAGGTAGACGATGTCGTCGGGGTTGCGGTCGGAGTGGAAGCGCTCGCCGATCACGCCCGCGTTGGTGTCGTTGTGCAGGAAGACGTCGTCCGTGTCCAGCAGGATCGACAGCGGCCCGGTCAGCGGGATCCGATCGATCGTGTCGGGGAGGTTGGCGGGGTTCGCGACGGCGCCCTCCGTGAGGTCGAGCGGGCCGATGGCGCCGATGCCGCAGGCGGTCGCGTCCGCCGGGGCGATCCCGGCCTCGGCGCAGGCCTCGCGAACCAGCCCCAGGACCGCCTCGGTGATGGCGATGCCCGTCGGCCCCCGCGGCGTCTCGCGCGCGCTCTGCCCGATGATCGTGCCCTCGTCGTCGCCGACGACGACCCTGACGTTGGTCGCCCCGAGGTCGACGCCCACGTAGTAGGCCATCACTCGCATTGGTGCGGCACGACACTTAATTGGGCCTGTTCGCGCCCCCGCGCCGGGCGGTCGGAGGTCGTCGAAGCGCGGCGATCAGCGGTCGTCGAAGCGCGGCCGACGGGGGACGCCGGGACGCGGCTCAGTTGCCCGTGTTCGTCGGGAGTTTCGGGATGAGCCAGGAGAGAAGGGCGTCCTCGCTCCGGGTCTGGAGCCAGACCGTCCCGGGGCCGGTGAAGGTGCAGACGAGCCCCTCGCCGCTGAACAGCGTCGACTTGAGGCCGCCGACGCGGTCGACGGTGAAGTCGGCGCTCTTCTCGAAGGCGACGATGTGGCCGGTGTCGACGGTGTAGGTCTCGCCCTGGCCGAGTTCGACCTCGTGGACCGCGCCGTAACTCGACATGAACGTCGCACCCGTGCCGGTCGCCTTCAGGAGAAACAGCCCCTCGCTCCCGAAGAACGTCTTGCCGCCCCCGAACTTCGTGTCGAGGTCGACCGCCGGGTCGGAGGCGAGGTACGATCCCGACTGGATGTAGACGGTCTCGTCCGCGAGGTCGTGGCGGACGACGTCGCCGGCGAGGGGCGGCGCGAGGGTGACGTGACCGGCCTCGCGGGCGGTGAACGTGTTCTGGAAGAACGACTCCCCGCCGAGGACGTTGCGCTTGAGCGACCCGAGGATGCCGCCGTTGGCTTTCGTCTCGATGTCGATGCCGTCGCTGTAGCTCACCATCGCGCCCGCCTCGGCCCGCAGCGACTCGCCGGCGTCGAGGTCGACGGTGAGGAGGGCGAACGACGGACGGTATTCGATCTCGTGGTCCATTACAGACGTCCTGACACGCTCTCAAGATATCTAGTTTCCCCCAGCGGCGCGTTCGCACGGGACACGATCCGCTCTAGGAGCAGGGGCGGGAGAAGGGAGTGGACCCGACCGGAGGCGACGGCCCGCCGGCGGGGGAACGGCGTCAGTAGTCGGGGGCGTCGTCCT
>ENA-ORDC01001656-ORDC01001656.1-marine-metagenome-genome-assembly--contig:-NODE-1656-length-15650-cov-3.576382_pt1 | contig 15650 bp, 16 predicted proteins | sample MGYA00237783_ERZ508515 | MGnify/ENA primary metagenome ERZ508515 (study PRJEB26186, sample SAMN06268792) | marine metagenome | isolation source: Eden Landing Ponds, San Francisco, CA, USA | place... | reverse complement strand
CCGAGACGCGCCCCTCGATGTCGTCGCGAATCGCCCGAACCGCATCGAGGTCCTTCCCGTCTGGGTCGTCGAGGTCCCAGTCGCGGGCGTCGCCACGCCACGTCATGGGACAGATGCCCTCGGCCGAACAGCCCATCGTGACGACGATGTCCACGCCCATAATCTCGTCTCGGTCGATTGCGCGGGGCGTCTCGTCGGCGAGGTCGAACCCCGCCTCGCCCATGACCTCGACGACCTCGTCGTGGACGTGGTCGGCGGGGTCGGTGCCGCCGGTGACGACCTCGATTCGGTCGCCGACGCCGCGCTCGTCGCGCTCCCGGCGGGCGAAGGCCGTCGCCATCTGGCTCCGGCCGGCGTTCTGGACGCAGACGAAGGCGACGCGGGTCGCAGTCGCGTCGTCGTCGTCGGCGTCGACATCAGCGGCGTCGCTCATCTCTCGGCACCTCGTCGGCGGGCGGCTGGGTTCGTCTCGTCGTTCCCCATGGGTTGGAGTTGCACAATCAGCTATTTGAGTGCTTTGAAGCTCGAAACCGTCGAAATCGTCGGATTAGCTATGTTCGAAGATAGTGACAACAACACCCATGGGGAGCCGAGGGGAACGGTGGGGTGCTCGCGGGAGCGCGCACGCGGGAGAGCGTGCGAACATCATATTGCGGTGAGTCCAAATCAGGAGTATTTTTAAGACCGCTGTCGTACGACGGCACATATGTTCAAGGCCATCGTGAGCGCCGCGACGCTCCGGGACGCGCTCGACTCCGTGAGCGTCCTCGTCGACGAGTGTAAGATTCGACTCAACGAGGAGAGTCTCTCCATCCGCGCTGTCGACCCCGCGAACGTCGGCATGGTGGACCTCACGCTCGACGCGGCGGCGTTCGAATCCTACGAAGCCGACGGCGGCGTCATCGGCGTCAACCTCTCGCGCCTCGAAGAGGTCGCCGGTATGGCGGGCTCGGGCGACCTCATCCACCTCACGCTCGACGAGGAGACCCGCAAGCTCAACATCCGCATCGACGGGCTATCGTACACGCTCGCGCTCATCGACCCCGACTCGATTCGCCAGGAACCCGACATTCCGGACCTCGACCTCGCCGCGAACATCGTCCTCGAAGGGACGCACCTCGACCGCGGTATCAAGGGTGCCGACATGGTCTCCGACCACATCCGCCTCCGCGTCGACGGCGCCGAAGAGACGTTCCACATCGAGGCCGAAGGCGACACCGACGACGTGGACCTGTCGCTTCCCCCCGCGGACCTCATCAGCATCGAGGCCGGCGCGGCCGACTCGCTGTTCTCGCTCGACTACCTCAAGGACATGAACAAGGCGATTCCGACCGACGCCGAGGTCACCGTCGAACTCGGCGAGGAGTTCCCGGTCAAGCTTCACTACCAGATCGCAGAGGGGATGGGCACCATCACGTACATGCTCGCCCCGCGCATCCAGAGCGACTGAGCGGACGTTTCGGCATCGCGTCGTTTCCCGATTTCCCGACCACCCGAGCCGTCCCACTCGTTTCTCTCGATTCTCACCCGCCAGCGTCGGCGTCGTCCGCGCCGTCCCGACACCAAAACGGCAGTCGAACCGTCGCCGTCGTGCCGGTGTCGGCGTGACTCGCCGACTCGTCTGTCGCGTCCCCGTCACCTCCGTCCGACTCGTCCCGTCCGTCTCTCACGTCGAAGGTGAGTTCGCCGCCGAGCGCGTCGACCGTCCACCGGACCGCCCAGAGCCCGAGCCCGCTACCGTGTTGGAGCGGCGACTCGCCGCCGGCCTCGACCACGGAGCGCTCGTAGTCGGGGACGCCCGGGCCGTCGTCCTCGACGACGACGACGAGGTCGGCGTCGACCGCGCGGACCGACACGCCGACCGTCGGGTCGTCGCCGCCGTGTTCGAGCGCGTTCTCGACGAGTTCGTCGACGAGGAGCTTCGCCGCGGACTCGCTTCCGGAGACGGGAAGCGACTCGGGGGCGGCCACGTCGACCGACCCGGCGTCGAACGCCGCTCGGAGCTCTGCGACCCGGTCGCGGGCCGTCGCGGCGACGTCGAAGCGACTTCCATCGTCGATACCGGCCATGACGCGCTCGACGGTCCGAGCCTTCTCGCCGAGTGAGAGGAGCTTGTTCGACCGGGTGCGTATCGTGTCGGTGGGGCCGTGTTGGTCCGGCGGAAGCCGCTCTGCGAGGATGTCGGCGTAGCCGATGACGACGGTCATGTCGTTTCTGAGGTTGTGCCGGAGGACGCGGTTGAGCACTTCGAGGCGCTGGCGACGGCGGACCCGCCCCGTCACGTCGGAGACGGTGACGGTCCGACCGAGGCGGCGGCCGTGCTGGTCGGTGACCGGCGAGAGCGTCACCTCGTAGGTCCGGCGGCGGCGGTCGACCGTCACGTCCACGAGCTGTCGGTCCTCGTCGAGGTCGACGCCCGGAAGCACCGACGACAGCGAGTCGAGCGCCGAGTCCGGATGGACGTCGAGGAGCGACGAGGCGGCCTCGTTGGCGTCGACGACGCGGTGCTCGCGGTCGAGGACGAGAATGCCGACGGCCACGTCGTCGATTGCGGCGCGGCGGCCGAGTCGTCCCGCCGCCGGGGAGAGGCCGAACAGCTGGAATCGATAGAGCGCGTGGCCGAACGTCGCGCCCGTCACGGCGAGCGCGATGGGCGTGAAGTTCACCATCTGAAGCGGGCCGATGCCGAAGGTGTGGGCGACGTGGGCGACCGTCGGCGCAATCGAGCCGACAGCGAGCGTGACCGCCTGCTCGCGGTAGTGCGAGAGCCGCTCGACGAGCATCTCGATGACGAGGACCAACCCGGTGCCGATGATGACGTAGCCGTACACCGCGTGGAGATAGTACCAGAGGTTCGGGTCGAACCGCACCGTGGCCGCACCGAACACCGGGTCGATATGGTAGTTGGTCCACAGCAAGCCGTGGCTCGGGTTCGTGGCGACCGCGACGACGGTGATGGCCGGAAACACGAGGACCGCGGCGACGAGCCGCCGCGAGAGGAGTTCGCCCCGCCCCGTGTAGGAAAGCGAGAACGCGAACCACGCGGGCGCGATGACGGCCTGTGCGATATCGATGGGGAGTTGGAACCAGACCCGGAGTTCGGGGTCGAACACCGTGAGCGCGACGCCGTAGGAGCCGGCCCAGAGCGCCGCCGAAAACAGGAGGACCGAAAGCGACTTCGAGCCGGGTTCGGTGCCCTCGCGCCAAGCGACGGCCGCGATGGAGACGGAGACGAGCGCCGCGACGAAACAGAGGACGACCAACGGCGAGACGGCGACGACCGAAGGCACGGGTAGACCTCAGACTCAGCGCTCCTAACACTTGCGGGCCGCGACGAGCTTCGAGCGGTGACCGTTCCGTGTCACGGCCGCGGCAGTCAGGGCGCTTCCGCCCGCGAGCGGCGCGCCACGGCCGCGAGGACGTAGACCACGGGGATGATGAGCACGGCCCCGACGACGAACGGCGACCAGTACGCGAGGACGTACAGCGCCGCCATCGACGGCGGGCCGAGCGTCCGGCCGAGGCTCCCCGCGCCCTGCGTGACGCCGAAGGCGTTGCCCTGCTGGTCGGCCGACGCCGACGTGGAGACGAGCGTCGACAGCGAGACGTTCAGCGTCCCGTTGCCGAACGACAGGAGCGCCCCGACGAGGAGGAGCGCCACGAGTTCGCGGGTGAGCCACGGCGGCCCGCCGACAGCGGGGAGAAACGCCCCGATGTCGGGCGAAAACGGGAGCAACGCGAGCGAGACAAGGAGTCCGACCGCGCCGACGACCGCCAGTTTCGCCTCCGAGTACCGCCGGGCGAGTCGGCCGACGACGACCCCCTGATTCAGCGTGCCGAGCAGGCCGATGTACGTCAGAAACAGCGCCGTTTCGGTCTCGCCGTAGCCGTACACGTCGGCGGCGAAGGGGATGAACATGACCTGAATCCCCGAGAAGGCGACCGAGACGACGAAAAAGGAGACGACGAGTCCCCGGAGGCCGTCGTCGGCGAGGGCGGCGCGGAACTGCGAGACGAGCGTCGTCGCGGGCGTACCGGCGGGCGCGCGGGTCCGCTCGGGTTCGCGCAGGAAGACGGACGCGAAGCCGAGGCTCACGAGGCTCAGCGCCGCCGCGGTGAAACTCGGTAGTGAAAAGCGCGTCGCGGGCACGAACGGCGGGAACAGGTCGCGGGCGAGCGCGACCACCGGGTCGGAGGCCATCAGGCCGCCGATGGCCGGGCCGAAGATGAACCCGAGGCTGAACGACGCGCCGACGAGGCCGAGCGCGCCGGCCCGACGCGCCGGCGGCGTGATGTCGGCGATGTACGCCTGCGCCGTGGCGATGTTGCCGCCCATCGCGCCCGCGAGCATCCGCGAGGCGAACAGGGTCGCCACCGCGAGCACGGTCCCGAACAACAGGTCGATTTCGCCGGCGACGCCGAAGACGGTCCACGCGAGGACGCTCCCGACGAGCGACAGCATGATGACCGGCCGGCGGCCCCGCCGGTCGGAGATGCGACCGAGGACGGGCGCAAAGAGGAACTGCATGAGCGAGTACGACGCCGCCAAGAACCCGATGTACACGTCGCTGATGCCGAAGCTCCGAACGTAGAACGGCAGGATGGGGATGACGACGCCGAAGCCGAGGAGGTCGATGAAGACGACGGCGATGACGACCGCGAGGGCGCGTCGCGTCCCTCGGGTCTCCTCGGGAATCTCGGCGTCGGAAGCAACGGCGGTCTCGGGGGCACTCACGACACCACAGACGCGAGAGAAGCGCCTAACAGTTACGCCGAGCGGGTCGGAAACTGGAAGCGACTCGAAGGGACAACCGGGTCGAAGCGAGAACGGAACGGGTCGGGCCTCAGGAGCGGTAGCGGTCGATGACGCGCTTGGCCGAGACGGCCTTTTCCTTCCAGCCGTAGCCCGCGTCGTAGACGTGGCGCTTCTTCTCGACGAGTTCGGCGGGCGTCGCCTCCTCGAAGCCGCCGCGGTTCCACGCGCCGGTGTCCCGGAGCCAGTTGACGACGTTCTCGCGCGTCTCGGGCCACGACAGGCCGACCATCTCGTACCACGCTATCATGGCGAAGACGGCGTTGTCGTGACAGCCGGGGACGCTCCCGTACTGGTGGAGCGTCCGCATCGGCTCCCGGGTCGGCTCGGACACCTCCTCTCTGAACTCCTCGGCGGTGAGGAGCCGGAGGACGCCCGAGTTCGCTTCCGACACCCGCTCGTCGCGCTTGAGTCGGCGGAGCGCGGCCTGCTGGAGCGGCCCCCACTCGCCCGGCGCTTCGCGGCGGAGCGTCTCCTCGTCGCACGGGCCGCCCGTGAGAACGGAGACGACGTCGACGTAGGCGCGCTCGACTTCGACCCACGGCGTCCCCTCGAAGCGACAGTCGGCGTCGTGGAGACTGGTCGTGGCGCGGCAGTCCGGACACGGGTAGTCGAAGTGCGGCACGTGAGAGCCTGAGGAAGTGGTCCGTAATAGGTTGTGTGATGCGCCGTCGCCGTCGGTCGCCCCCTACCGCGAGAACCGACCGCACGACCCACGGTCGCCACCGCCGAATCCGTCGCGTTTATCGGTGGGCACCCGGAACGTGGCGGTATGCGGATGCGCCCGCTCCACGCCCGATACCCGTTTTTCGCCGCGGCCAGAGAGGCGGTCGAATCGGCCGACGTCGCCATCGCGACGCTCGTCGCCGAGGACGCCCCGGCCGTCGAGCGTGGCGTCGACCGCGTCGAACGCGCCCTCATGGAGGGCACAGTCGAGCCCGACCCCGACGAGGCCTACGCGTGGGAGACCCAGACGGAACTGCTTTCGTACCCCATCTCGCGCATCATCGTCTCGCTCGTCGAGACGCCCGCGGCGGTGGACAAGTACGCCCGCGCCGAGGCCGACACGGCCTACGAGCGCATGCTCGCCGACTTCGACGCCGGCGACGACGACGTCCACGGCGAGGCCCGCGCGAGCCTCGACGACTTCCTCCGCGAGTTCGACCTCGAAGACGCGGTGCGGGCCGAGTCGAACCGGAACCGGAACAGCCGCCGCGCGCCCGACCACTACTGGGTCGACGTTGGGCCGTACCTGACCTACTCCGACACCGACTGGGACGCGGAGTGGCGGCTCGTCAACCGCTCGCTGGCCGACGGCGCGGTCCGCGTCACCCGCGAGGAGCTCTCGGAACTGCTCCGCGAGGCGGTCCGCCGCCGGGTCGCCGAGGGGCTTCCCTTCGCCGTCCGCGGGAGCGACGCCGGCGACCGACTCGCCGACGCGCTCAAACCCCACGTCGAGCGCCTGCGGAACCTGCTTTCGGACCGCGGCGCGGTCAACGTCGTCTACGTCGACGCGGTCGACCCCGACCACTTCCCGCCCTGCGTCGAGGCGCTGTTGGCGCGGGCGCAGGACGGCGAGTCGCTCCCGAACGAGGCGGCGTTCGCGCTCGCGGCGTTCCTCGTCGGCGTCGGCCTCGAACCCGAGGCAGTCGGCGGCGTCGTCGGCGACGCGAACGCCGAGGAGCTCACAAAGCGGGCGACCGTCCTCGCGGACTCAAGCGGGTCGCAGTACGCGCCGCCGACCTGCGAGACGATGCAGGCGTACGACCTCTGTGTGAACCGCGACGAGCGCTGTGACACCATCAAGCACCCGATGAACTACTTCGAGACGGCGACGGCCGACACCGACGCGGCCGCCGCGGACGAAGCCGCCGACTGACGAGGGGTGCGAAGAGCGTTTCTGCGGGCCGTCAGGGGACCGCCGAGCGTCGCCGCGACGCGTCGAGCCCCCACGACGGCGACCGCGTCACCGAAACCGACCGGCCGGGTTAGGAAGAACGCGACAGCCAAACGCCGATACCAGCCATCACGAGGACGAACGCCGTGATAGCGCCGACGAGTGCGAACCCGCCGGTGGAGACGAGTCCACTCTGGTTGTAGGTCGCACCGATGCCGACGAGGAGCGCGACAAACACCCCGACTGCGACGATGGAGACGGCAATCTTCCGCCGCATCTCCGCTTCGATAGCCATGCGACGACGTATCCGCGGCCGTTCTAAAAGGTCTTCGATGGGCGGATGCCCGACGAGAGCCACTCACGCGCCCGATTTTCCACGCGGAACGAGGGTTTAGGTCGTTCGGGAACCGACACTCAGGTGACGGAAACCGACCCCGAACGGACGCTCGGAGGGTCGGACTCCCGCACCACCATGACGCACATCGCACACACACCCGCGTCGACTCGCCGCTCGGTGCGCCGCAAGACCACGCTCCCGTCCGACGGACTGGTCGGGCGCGCCCGCCGCGCCCGCGTCGAACCGATGGCCGTCCGGCCGCTCCGCGACGGTCGCTACGTCGTCGAAACCGACGGCGGCACCTACGTCGTCGACGTGGAGGCGCGCACCTGCACCTGCCCCGACAACGCCATCCGGCGCGCCCGCTGTAAGCACCTCCGCCGGGTCGCCATCGAAATCACCCGCGGCGAGGTCCCGCCGCCGGGCCGCCGGAGCGCCACCTGCGCCGTCTGCGGCGACGAGACGTTCGTCCCGATGGACGCGACGGGCCCACAGCTCTGTCCCGACCACGAACACCGCGCCGGCGACCTCGTCCACGACCGCGAGAGCGGGAGCCTCCTCGTCGTCACGCGGGCGCTCGGCACCCGCGCCGACGAGACGCCGACCGAGACGGGACGCCTCGTCTCGGCGTACGAGAGCAATCGCGACTACGGCGACCACGAACCGGCCTTCGAGGCCGTGTATCTGGACTCACTGCCGGTGAACGCCGGCCTCGCCGACCTCGGCGAACTGCACGTCTATCGGTTCCCCGCCTCGCGGCTCAGCCGCGTCGAACGCGGCTTCGTCGGCGCTCGCACGCTCGGCGGACGACTCGCTCGGGCGTGAGCGGAGAACAGCGGAGCCGAGAACGAGACGCCGCGCCGCGGCCTCAGTCGCCGCCGAGTCTGGTCTGGGTCGGGCCGCCGGTAAAGGACTCGAAGTCCTCGCCCTCCGCCAGCGCCGTCTCCTTTTTGACGCGGTAGTTCCCGCCGTCTGTCACGTAGAGGTCGCCGGGGTGGAAGAAGTACCAGTCCTCGCGGTCGAATCGGACGGCGATGCGGGCCTTCGCGCCGAAGTTCCGCGAGAAGTAGACGAGCGCTTCGACCTCCTCGCCGCTCAGGTAGATGGGCCGACCGCTGGAGGCCTTCGCCTCGATGGCGTAGAAGATTTCGCCGTTGCCCGCGAGCACGTCGGGGAGTTCGCGCGTCGTCGCGCTCCCGGAGGCGGGAGCGCGCATGACCGCGAACCCGGCCTCGTCGAGAGCGTTGACGAGTTCGCGCTCGCGTCGGTCTCCCTTTCTGTTCGAAGACATGCTCATACGTCAGTAAGTCGCTGTGATAAAATAGGCGGAGCAGTCCGCCAGTAGAGCGTTCGACTGCGGTTCAAACCAGATGAGATATACCGTTTCGACCTACAAATTCCGACACAGTAGGTAGACTGGTCCTGATGAGCGAAACACTGTACATTTTTGTCGACGAAAGCGGGCAGTACGCGCAGGGGAGCCATTACGTTGTGGCAGGGTGTTGGTGTGTTTCCAGTAGTCGACCGGGTAACGTGTTCCAAAATGCGGTGAGCCAGTTAGTTGAATCGCTTACGACCAGTTACGGATACGGTGGCACAGTTAATGAACTCAAAGGGACAAGTCTACCAACCGAACATCTTGGAGAGCTTTTGCGGAACTTAGAACAGTACAGTTATAACGATGGGACAGTCGGCCATGACGGAACGACATGGAATCACGCACGACCGTTTGCTTGTACGTATCATCATCTTAATCCGACTGTCGGAACCGAATTGCTAGCTGATTATCTCCCGAGACCTGACGCTCCGCAAGCGCTACAAACGCTTGCACTTGCAAAAATCCTCAACCCGCTCCACCATCGCGCACGAATCGACCTCAGCGATATCGACACGATACGCTTAGTCCCTGACGCGGAAGTGTGGAATACGCCCGCCTCACGAGTATCGTCTGCACTGCAACAGCATGGTCAACTAGAGATTCCGGATATCGAAGTTAACACGAGAGACAGCGCCAAAACACCCGGAATACAAGTCTCAGATATGATGGCATACAGCCTGCGAACAAACTATAAGAGCGGAAACTGCCAGAGTGCGGAGAGGTTTCTCTCCGAGATTCAGTGTTAAACTAAGAAACTCAGTGGGCTGGGAAGTCTCATACCCCTTCACAGAGGGATCATCGTCTTCTCTTCCACTGGTCGGACAGGCTAGGAAGTCTCATACCCCTTCACAGAGGGATCATCGTCTTCCCTTCCGTCCTCACGATTGAGTGTAGCCCAACCAATAACATAAATGTTGTCACAACCACTCAATCGGGGAAGTACCGTGGAAGTGCTATGTCCCGTGGGCCCAGCTACCCATGTACTCGCGCTGTTCGTCGGTCATCGAGTCGAACTCGATGCCCTCGGCTTCGAGCTTGATTTCGGCGACCTCGCGGTCCAGTTCGTCGGGCACGTCGTGGACGCCGGCGTCGTAGGCGTCGCCGTTCTCGACGAGTTCGCGGACGACGACGGCCTGCACGCCGAACGACTGGTCCATGACCTCGACCGGGTGGCCGAGGGCGATGGGCGACGCGAGGTTGACGAGGCGGCCCTCGGCGAGGACGTTCAGGCGGCGGCCGTCTTCGAGTTCGTAGGCGTCGACGCCGTCGCGGGCCTCGTACTCGTCGACGGCGAGGTCCGACAGTGCGTCGAGGTCGATTTCGATGTCGAAGTGCCCGGCGTTGGCGAGCAGGACGCCGTCTTTCATGTTCTCGAAGTCCTCGCGGGTGATGACGTCGCGGTTGCCGGTGGTCGTGATGAACACGTCGCCGACCGCCGCGGCCTCCTCCATCGGCATGACGTCGTAGCCCTCCATGTGGGCTTCGAGCGCGCGGCGGGGGTCGACCTCGGTGACGATGACGTTCGCGTTCTGGCCGGACGCCTTCTTGGCGACGCCCTTGCCGCAGTAGCCGTAACCGCCGACGACGACGTTCTTCCCGGCGTACGAGAGGTTCGTCGTCATGGCGATAGTGGCCAACGACGACTCGCCCGTGCCGTGGACGTTGTCGAACAGGCGCTTCATCGGCGTGTCGTTGACGGCGAAGACGGGGTAGTTCAGTTCGCCGTCTTCGTCCATCGCGCGGAGGCGGTGAACGCCGGTCGTGGTCTCTTCGGCCCCGCCGACGATGGTGTCGATGAGTTCGGGGTACTCCTCGTGGATGGTGAACACCATGTCCATTCCGTCGTCGACCGTGACGGTCGGCTCGTGGGCGATGACGGCGTCGATGGCCGCGTAGTAGTCCTCTTCGCCGACGCCGCGGACGGCGTAGGAGGTGATGTCGTCGTTGGCGTCGAGCGCCGCCGACACGTCGTCGTGGGTCGAAAGCGGGTTACAGCCGGTGATGGCGACTTCCGCGCCGCCGAGCGCCAGCAGTTCGACGAGGTTCGCCGTCTTCGCCTCGACGTGCATGGCCATCCCGATGACCTCGCCGGCGAGCGGCTGTTCCGACTCGAACTGCTCGCGGAGCTCCTGCAGGATGGGCATGTGCTGGAGCGCCCAGTCCATCTTGCGTCGTCCCTCGGTCCGGGCGGCCTCGACGTCACGAAATTCCATTTCGTGGCCTGCCGAGGAACCCTCGGCAACGTCTTCGAGGTGCTCGGAGACGGGAGCGTAGTGTTCGCTCATACCCGTAGGTTCGGAGAGGGGTCCGAAAACCCTACCGAAGGCGGTCGCCGCCCCCGAATCTACAAGTGTCAACCGGGAGATTGTATCGCCGAGGGCCGATGCTCGTCATAGAAAACGGCAAGACGCTCGCCGAACAGGAGCTGTTCGCCCTGATGAGCGCCCCCGCGGTTCCGGACCTCCTCCGCGTCGCCGACGAACCGCTGACGGTCAAAGAGCTGAGCTGTCGGGCCGACGTGCCGCTGTCGACGGCCTACCGAGAGGTCAAACGACTTCACGAGGCCTCGCTGTTCGAGAAGTCCATCATGGTCGACCACAGCGACGGGCGACACGTCGCACAGTATCACCGGACGTTCGAGCGCATGGAGGTCAGCGTGACCGACGACGGACTGCGCATCGAGTTGGCCGGGTAGCGAGGTCGGAGGGCGGTGCGGGCGGACCGGACGGCGGGGGGTCAGACGGTGGGGGGTCAGACGGCAGGGCTTCAGACGGCGGCGGGCCGGACGGCGGCGGTTCAGACGCGCTCGCGGAGCGACGCGACCGCCTCTCGGGCGCGGGCCATCGCGGCGTCCTCGTCGAGCGTCAGCACCTCGCGGTCCCGCATCAGCACCCGGCCGTCGCAGACCGTGTGGCGGACGTCGGCGCCGCGGGCGGCGTACGCGAGGTGGCTCACGAGGTCGTTGGCGGGCGTGAGGTGCGGCGCGTCGAGGTCGACGACGGCGAGGTCGGCCGCGCCGCCGACTTCGAGCGCGCCGCCGGGGAGGTCGACCGCGGCGGCGGAGCCGGCGGTCGCCATCCGCACCACGTCGGGGGCGGCGACGGCGCTGGCGTCGTCCGCGGCGAGCTTGCCGAGCATCGCGGCGTCGCGCATCTCGTCGAACATGTCGAGGTCGTTGTTCGAGGCCGCGCCGTCGGTGCCGAGCCCGACCGCGACGCCCGCGTCGAGCAGTTTCTGGACGGGAGCCATGCCGGAGGCGAGCTTCATGTTCGACGCCGGGCAGTGGACGACGCCGGTGCCCGCCTCCGCGAGCAGGTCGATTTCCGCGTCGTCGACGTGGACGCCGTGGGCGAGGAAGTCGTCGCCGGTGAGCATGCCGAGTTGCTTCGCGTACGCGAGCGGACGTTCGCCGCGCTCGTCGACGATGGGGTCGACCTCGTCGGTCGTCTCGTTGGCGTGGTAGTGGACCGGGATGCCCTCGTCGTGGGCGTCGGCGACGAACTCGCGGAGGTACTCCTCCGCGACCGTCGTCAGCGAGTGGGGCATCGCGGCGGTTCGAATCCGGCCGTCGGCCGCGCCGTCGAACTCGCGGGCCACGGCGAGGCTCTCGTCGATGTCGGCCCGCGCGTCCGCGTCGTCTTTCCCGAGCGTGACGACGCCGTGGCCGAGGCGGGCGCGGAGGCCGGCCTCCTCGACCGCGGCGGCGATTTCGGGGACGTGGAAGTACATGTCCGCGAACGCGGTGGTCCCCGATTTAATCATCTCCACGAGGCCGAGTTCCGCGCCGGCGCGCACGTCCTCGGGCGTGAGCGCGGCCTCAGCGGGCCAGATGTCCTCGCGGAGCCACGCGTCGAGCGGCTTGTCGTCGGCGTAGCCGCGCAGGAGCGTCATCGCCACGTGGCAGTGGGCGTTCACCAAGCCGGGCGTGACGAGACAGCCCTCGGCGTCGAGCGTCTCGTCGGCGTCGGTATCGAGGTCCGCGCCGACGTCGAGGACGGTTCCCTCGTCTCGGTCCACGAGTACGTCCGCGTCCTCGACCGTCGCGTCGGGGCGGAGCACCTGTCCGCCCGCGATTCGGAGCGTGTTCATGTCGCTCGTTCGGGTCGGCGGGGTGGTGAATCCACCGTCTCGCGGCCGCGGGGGGCGAACAGCCGTTTCGGCGCGGAGCGGGCCGGATACCGGCGGTAGTCCGATTCCCGAAAATCGAGAACGAGCACTCCCCCTTAGGTCCGAACCCCCAGTATCGGGGGACATGGAGCCCCCGTCGAACCTCGCGCTCGTTCCGGGGCACGTCCAAGCGGGCGGTCCGTGGATGACCGCTGTCGTCGTCCTCGCGGGCGTCTCGTCGGTCACGCTGGCCGCGCTCGGCGTCGCCGTCTTCCTCCGGCGGCGGACGCGGTCGCACCTGCTCGTCGCGCTGGCGCTGTTGGCGTTCGCGTCGCGGGCGGCCGTCGCGGCGCTGACGCTCACCGGCGTCCTCTCCGAGTTCGACCACCACGTGGTCGAACATCTCTTGGACCTCGCGATGGCCGGTCTCGTCCTCGCGGCCGTCTACTACGCCCGGAGCATCGAGCGCGAGGCGGGGGTCAACGACCCATGAGTGAGACACGAACCCGCGTCGCCGACCACATCAAGCACAGTCCGGGAGTCCACTTCAACGAGCTCGTTCGCGCGCTCGACCTCGCTCCCGGCCAGGTACAACACCACGTCCGCAGACTGCTCTCCGACGAGACGGTTCGTCGCGCCGAGTTCTACGGGCGGACGCACTACTTCCCCCCGGAGTTCGACGCGTGGGAGCGCGGCACGCTCGCGCTCGTCCGCCGGGAGACCGCCCGCGACATCCTCGGCCACCTCCTCGAACACGGCGACGCCCGACCCGATGACGTGGCCGACGACATCGGCGTCGCGCGCAGTACGCTGGAGTGGCACCTCGACCACCTCGTCGAGCGCGACGTAGTCCGCAAGGAGCGCGACCTGCACAACCGCGTGACGCTCGTCCTCACCCACCCCGAGCGGACGACCCGACTGTTGGACGACGTGTCGCCGTCGCTCCCCGAGCGGTTCGTCGACCGGTTCGACCGCCTGCTCGACCACCTCGTCGAGGGATAGCGTCGGTCCGCAGGGGGCGTCGACATCTCTACTCCTCGCCCGCCCCGGAGCCGTCTCGGAGCCGTTCGATGCGCGACGCCAGCGACGGCTCGAACGAGAGACGCGACCCCGCGCGGCCGGTGTCGACCTCGTCGGCGGTCGCGTCGAGCGCGTCGGCGACGGCCGCGCGTCCGACCCGTTCTGCCGCCGCCTCGTCGCCCCGGTAGATGAGTCGCTTACTGGCGTACTCGCCGGTCACGAACAGTATCACGCCGATTCCGGCGGAGACCAAGAACGACAGGACGAATCCGAACGGCGGCCACGCGACGCCCACGAAGACGAGCCCAGCCACCACGCCCACCGTGAACAACCGAAGCTCGAAGACGTACCGAGCGACCCGCCCGGCGTCGACCGCGAGGAGCGCCGAAACCGTCTCGTCGTCGTAGCGGTCGAGAAGCGAGTCGGTGAGAAAGAGCGTCTTCCGACCGAGCGGGCCGCGGACGAGGTGGTCCGAGCGGTAGCCGCCGCCGTCGAGGAGGCGAATCCGAGCGACCGAGAGACCGGCGCGGTCGCACAGGCGGTCGAGTCGCTCGCGCGTCGCGTCGTCGGGGACCATCGTCGTCTGCGAGACGCCGACGAGCGGTGCCGAAAAGACGTATGCGGCGGCGACGAACGCGAACAGGGTGAGCAGGCCGCTGGTCTCCAAGACCCGGAATTCGACTTCTATCACGGTCACCACGCAGAAGACGAGCGCCGCGATGACGAGGTGATAGCGGAACATCTTCGCGGCGACCGTCCCCGCGCCGATATCGACGCCGCGCACGCGCCTCGCAACCGGGAACGCGCCCATGTACGAGACGGTCGCCACGACCGCGGCACCGACGCCGACGAGCGCCCAGCCGAGAATCGACCACGGCCAGTCGGTCGGGAGGCCAACGGCCGCGAGGAGCGCCCGGTCGGCGTTCGTCCACCAGACGACGCCGACGAACAGTATCGCGGCGTAGAGCCAGTTGCTTCGAACCCGCTTTCTGAACCGCTGGATAGACGAATCGCGACGCTCGTGGAACCCGGCGCTGAGCCGCGACCAGCCGGCACCGAGGAGGGAGACGCCGACGAGCGCGCCGGCGAACGTGACGGGAGCCATACGTGACAATTCACAGACGTATCAAAAACCGTTCCGGCTTGCGAAAGTCAATTACCTTCGGGCCGTGACGGGGAGGTATGCGAATCGCCGTGCCCAACAAGGGCCGCCTGCACGAACCGACGATTGAACTCCTGGAGCGTGCGGGACTGCACCTCGACAACGGTGCCGAGCGCAAACTCTACGCCGGGACCGTCGACCCCGACGTGACCGTGCTGTTCGCCCGCGCCGCCGACATCCCCGAGTACGTCCGTGACGGGGCCGCCGAGGTCGGCATCACGGGCCTCGACCAGGTCCGCGAGTCGGGCCACGAACTCGAAGACCTGCTCGATTTGGAGTACGGCAACTGTCGGCTCGTCCTCGCCGCGCCCGAGGACGGCGACATCGAGACCGTCGCGGACGTGTCGGGCAAGGTCGTCGCCACCGAGTTCCCGCACATCGCGCGGACCTACTTCGAGGCGGAGGGTATCGACGCCGAGGTCGTCGAGGTCACGGGCGCGACCGAACTGACGCCCCACGTCGAGATGGCCGACGCCATCATCGACATCACCTCGACCGGGACGACCCTCCGGGTGAACCGCCTCGCCGTCATCGACGAGGTGCTGTCGTCGTCGGTTCGCCTGTTCGCCCGCCCCGACGTGGTCGACGACCCGAAGGTCCAGCAGTTGCTCATGGCGCTCGAATCCGTCCGCTCGGCGGAGGGCAAGCGCTACCTGATGATGAACGCGCCGCGCGAGAAACTCGACGCGGTGAAGGAGGTTATCCCCGGTCTCGGCGGCCCGACCGTGATGGACGTCGCCGGCGACTCGACCGTGGCCGTCCACGCCGTCGTGAACGAGCGCGACGTGTTCGAGGTCGTCAGCGACCTGAAGAACGTCGGCGCGAGCGGCATCCTCGTCACCGAAATCGAGCGGTTAGTCGAGTGAACTACCCCACCCTACCGCTCGCCTGACGGCTCGCGCTTGAGGGTGGGGCTTCCTGTTTCCACGACGCGCT
>ENA-ORDC01001654-ORDC01001654.1-marine-metagenome-genome-assembly--contig:-NODE-1654-length-15668-cov-3.086139_pt1 | contig 15668 bp, 15 predicted proteins | sample MGYA00237783_ERZ508515 | MGnify/ENA primary metagenome ERZ508515 (study PRJEB26186, sample SAMN06268792) | marine metagenome | isolation source: Eden Landing Ponds, San Francisco, CA, USA | place... | reverse complement strand
CCGCAGCGTCCGCCGTCAGCCGGCCGTGCCAGCCCTCCGAGGGCAGCACGCGGGCGGCGCGCAGCGTCTCGTCGAGCGCCTCGGGCAGCTTGGGGTCGTCGCCCAGCAGGTCCTCGACGCGGCGCTGCAGGCCGCGGATCCGGCTGGCCGAGCGGCCGCCGCGCTCGGCGCCCAGCAGCCAGCGCCGCAGCTCCACCGTCTCGCGGCCGCTGAGGTGCGCGGAGAACGCGCCGTCTGCGGCGTCGAACACGTGGTGGCCCTCGTCGAACACCGTGCGCGCCGGCAGGCTGCCCTCGTCGCCGCCGCCCAGCGCCGCCTGGATCATCACCAGCGCGTGGTTGGCGACGACGATCTCGGCCCGCCGGGCGCGCCGGATCGAGCCCTCGATGAAGCACTTCTTGTAGTGCGGGCAAGCAGCGTAGATGCACTCGCCGCGCCGGTCCGTGAGTCCCAGCGTACGCGTACGCCCCACCAGATCGGGCAGCCAGCCCGGGAAGTCGCCGCCGACCATGTCGCCGTCGCGCGTACGCGCGGTCCAGCGCGCCATCAGGCCGACCGCGACCGCGTCGCCGGGCCGGGTCGGCAGCCCCTTCACCGCCTCCTCGTAGTTCAGCAGGCAGAGGTAGTTCTCGCGGCCCTTGCGCACCACCACCTTGCGCTGCTTGTCGCGGCGCTCCGGGAACAGCCGGTCGAGCTCGTCGTCGATCTGGTGCTGCAGGTTGCGGGTGTAGGTGGAGATCCAGACCGGCCCGTGGTTCTTCTGCGCCCAGACGCTGGCCGGGGCGATGTAGCCCAGCGTCTTGCCAACGCCGGTGCCGGCCTCCGCCAGCACCATGTTGGGCGCGCCCTCGACGGCGCGCGGCTGGAACGCCTGGGCGACGGCGCTGGCGTAGTCGGCCTGCTGCGGCCGCGCCTCCGCCTCCGGGCCCAGCAGCTGCGCCAGCCGCCAGCGCGCCTCCTGCGCGCTCACGCCGTCGTTGCCGGGCGGCGGCTCGGGCGCGTGCTCGGACCACTCGCCGAAGCGCTCCCAGACGCGCAACCCGGCGCCGCGCCGCGGCGCCTCTCCACCGGTACCGTCGAAGCCCAGCGCGCCCAGCACGTACGACCCCCAGCGCCAGCCGCCCTCGGCCATCGTCCAGGCGACGCCCAGGGCGTCGCGGTCGCTGGCGCCGCGGGCGGCCTGCTCCCGCAGCAGCGCCGCCATCGCCCGCTGCAGCGTCAGCGCGCCGTCCTCCAGGCTGTCCGGCCGCGGCAGGCCGAGCGCGTCGGCCAGCCCGCGCGGCGTCGGCGTGCAGAAGCTGGCCGGCCGCACGAAGGCGTAGAGCTCCAGCAGGTCGAAGCACTCGAACGGCTCGGCGCCGAGCCGGCGGCCGGTGGAGCGGGCGTGGCAGACCAGCGGCGGCGCCGCCCGGGCGCGGCGCAGCGCCTCCTCGTGGTCGAGCCGCGCCACCTCGCCGTCCGCCTCCAGCCAGCCGGCCGCGGCCAGCCCGGGCGCGAGCGCCGGCGCCCGCGGCACCCGCAAACGGGCGGCGGCGGGCGGACTGTCGGGGGTCGAAGTGCCGCTGGCGCTCATCGCGCGCGAGTATAGGCGCGCACCGGCGGCGCCGCCATGGGGTGGCACCACCGCGCCCGCGCGTTGACGCCGTGCCGCGCCCGCCCTAGGGTCCGCGCACTTTCACCGCGACAACCGGAGATGCGAGGCGTGTCGGAGACCGTGGCCCAGAGTGCGGCCGATCTGGCCGGGGGCGAGGCCGAGCTGCGCCGACTGGCGCGCGCCGGCAAGGCGTGGCCGTTCGAGGAGGCGCGCAAGCTGATCGAGCGCATCGGCGACAGGCCGCCGGAGAAGGGCCACGTGCTGTTCGAGACCGGCTACGGCCCGTCCGGCCTGCCGCACATCGGCACGTTCGGCGAGGTCGCGCGCACCACCATGGTGCGCCGCGCGTTCCAGGCGATGTCCGACGTGCCGACGCGGCTGGTGTGCTTCTCCGACGATATGGACGGCCTGCGCAAGGTGCCGGACAACATCCCCCACCAGGAGATGGTGCGCGAGCATCTGGGCAAGCCGCTGACGGCGATCCCCGACCCGTTCGGCACGCACGAGAGCTTCGGCCATCACAACAACGCCCGGCTGCGCGGCTTCCTGGATCACTTCGGCTTCGAGTACGAGTTCGTCTCCTCCACCGAGTGCTACCGCCGCGGCGACTTCGATGCGGCGCTGCTGACCGTGCTGCGCAACTACCAGGCGGTGATGGAGGTGATGCTGCCCACCCTGGGCGAGGAGCGCCAGCGCACCTACAGCCCGTTCCTGCCGGTCAGCCCGACGACCGGCCGGGTGCTGCAGGTGCCGATCCTGGAGCACGACGCCGAGGCCGGCACCGTCACCTTCGAGGACGAGGACGGCACCACCCTGACCCAGCCGGTCACCGGCGGCTGGGCGAAGCTGCAGTGGAAGCCGGACTGGGCGATGCGCTGGGCGGCGCTTGGCGTGGACTACGAGATGGCCGGCAAGGACCTGATCGATTCCGCCAAGCTGGGCAACAAGATCTGCAGGATCCTGGGCGGCCGGCCGCCGGAGGGCTTCCACTACGAGCTGTTCCTGGACGAGAACGGCGAGAAGATCTCCAAGTCCAAGGGCAACGGCCTGACGGTCGACGAGTGGCTGACCTACGCGCCGGCGGACAGCCTGGCGCTGTTCATGTTCCAGAAGCCGCGCTCGGCGAAGAAGCTGTACTTCGACGTGATCCCGCGCACGGTCGACGACCACCTGACCTTCCTACGCAAGTATCACGAGGAAGCCGACCCGGCGCAGCGGCTGGAAAACCCGGTCTGGCACGTGCACGGCGGCCACCCGCCGGAGAGCGAGAGCGGCCTGTCGTTCTCGATCCTGCTCAACCTGGCGAGCGCCACCAACACCGAGGACCGCGACGTGCTTTGGGGCTTCATCAGCCGCTACGTGCCGGACGCGAGCCCCAGCGCGACGCCGATCCTGGACCGGCTGGTCGACCACGCGATCGCCTACTACCGGGACTTCGTCAAGCCGCACAAACGCTACCGCCAGCCCGACGCGGCCGAGCGCGCCGCCCTGACCGACCTGATGACCGACCTGGACCGGCTGGCGCCCGACGCCGCCGCGGAGGACATCCAGTCGGTGATCTACGAGGTCGGCAAGCGCCACCAGTACGAGCCGCTGCGCGCCTGGTTCAAGGCGCTGTACGAAATCCTGCTGGGCCAGCAGCAGGGCCCGCGCCTGGGCTCCTTCGTCGCGCTGTACGGCCTGCAGGAGTTCAAGACCTTGCTGGCCCGCGCGCTGGCCGGCGAGGACCTGAGCCGGGGCTGATCGCCGCCCGCCTGCATCCGCGGACAGGACCGCCACCACCCAGCTTCATCCTGAGCCGGCCCGCCAGGGCCGAGTCGAACGACGCACGCACCCCGGGAAGTCAGGCGACTGAAGCGAACCACAGAGGCCACAGAGGATTCCCGCCGCAGGCCGGCACCGCGGCGTCTCTGTGCCTCTGTGGTGAATGTGCTGACGCGCTGTGCCGAGGCAAACTGCGTCCTTCGACAAGGCGCCTACGGCGCCGGCTCAGGATGAAGTGCCCGATCTGAGACGCTCCCTACGTGTCGCCGCAGATCGGGCACTTGGCGATCGTGCCCGGTGGCGGCTTGGGGTGGCGGCTGTTGTCGAGCTGGTTGGCCGAGTTGAAGCCGTGGTAGGTGCGGCAGTGCTTGCCGTAGGCCGCCTCGGCGTCGGCGGCGTAGGAGAACTTGAACGCCTGCGCGCCCTCGTCCTTGCCGAACAGCCGGCCCAGCAGCCCCGGCTTGCCGCTGGCCGAATGCGCGGCGTTGAGCAGCGAATCGCGCACGTTCATATCGTCGCGCCCGACGTACTGCACGACGAAGCGCTTGTCCTTGTTCAGGCGGCCCAGCGCAAAGTTGCCCGGGCCGTTGCGCCCGACCACGCGGACGATCTCGTTGGGATCGAGCGCGAACGGCCCGTCCATGTCCAGCGAACGCATTGCGCCCCGCTCCTGTAGCTTTCGCGTCGCCCCCTCGATGGGCCGGATGCTAAAAGCCGGGGATGAAGCCGACGTTAACGAAACTCCGCCGACGGCGCCGGCAGGCTGCGGCGTCAGGCGCCGGCCGCCGCGCGCCGGTCCAGACGGCGCACCTCCAGCGCGGCGGCCAGCGCCAGCATCGAGGACGCCAGCATCACCGCGAGCAGCGTGGGCGCCGCCTGGGCCGGGCTCAGCAGCGCGCCGGTCAGACCGGACACCAGCGCACCGCAGGCGAGCGCCAGGGCGCCGGTCACGCCGGCGGCGCTGCCGGCCAGATCGGGGCGCACGGCCATCGCCCCGGCGTTGGCGCTGGGCATGGTCAGGCCGTTGCCCAGGCCCGCCAGCACGCAGGCGCCGAACAGCACCGCCTCGTGCACCAGCCCGGCCAGCAGCAGCGCCAGCCCGGCGGCGAGCCCGGCGCTCGCCGTGAGGCGGCCGGCGATCATCATCCGGGCCAGCCCGGCCCGCTCGGCGTAGCGGCCGGACAGATAGTTGCCCACCACGAAGCCGCCCGACATCACCCCCATGTAGATGCCGAGCCGCCCGCTGCCGATGCCGAAGCTCTGCACCGCGGCCAGCGGGGCGCCGCCAAGAAAGGCGTAGAAGGTGCCGGTGGAGAAGGCGCGGCACAGCGCGTAGCCCCAGAAGGAGCGGGCGCGCAGCAGCTCGGGATAGCGCCGGATCTGCGCGCCGACGCTGCCGGCGCGGCGCGTGTTGGTCTCGCCGAAGTCGCTCCAAGCGACGGCGAAGGCGGCGACCCCCAGCACGACGAACGCCCAGAAGCTGGCGCGCCAGCCGAAGCCCTCGTCGAGCGCGCCGCCCAGCATCGGCGCCAGCATCGGGCCGAGCGCCCAGAACGAGGCGACGTAACCCATCCGGCTGGCGGCCCGGTCGCGCGTGTTGGTGTCGGCGATCGCCGCCGAGGACACCGCGTAGCCCGAGACGATCGCGGCCTGAAGCATGCGGAACGTCAGGAAGGTGACGATGTCCGGGGCCAGCAGGCATCCCAGCGACGCCGCCGCGAACACGGCCAGCGAGACCAGCATGACGGGGCGTCGGCCAAACCGGTCCGACAGCGGCCCGATGACCAGCTGCAGCACCGCCGTCACGCCAGCGTAGCCGGAGATCGCCAGGGTAACCACCGCGTCGTCGGTGCCGAAGGCGCGCGCGATGGCGGCGAGCGAGGGCAGGAACAGGTTGAGCGAGACGACCGAGAGCGCGCTGAGCAGAATCAGCGTGGCGAGACGCGGCGGCGTGCGGGCGGGGCGGAGCATGGAGGGATTCGGACGGCGCGGCGCCGCCGCCTAGGTGAGCTGGGGCTCGGGGAGAGGGCCGGCGCCGCCGATCACAGCAGCGGGTGCGCGTGCGCCCATTCCCAGTACAGCTTGCGGGCGGCGGTGTAGACCGGGCCGGGCTGCAGGTCGCGGTCCTCGACCTGCACGATCGGCATCACCTTGCCGTAGTTGCCGGTGGAGAACACCTCGTCGGCGCGGGTCAATTCGTCGAAGGTCACGCGGCGCTCGACGACGTGGTGGCCCTGCTGGCGCAGCAGCGCCTGCACGCGCTGCTTGGTGATGCCGTTCAGGAAGGTGCCGTTGGGCGCCGGCGTGGCGACCTCGCCGTCCTTCACCAGCCAGATGTTGGCGGTCGCCAGCTCGGCGACGTTGCCCAGCGCGTCCAGCATCACCGCGTTGTGGCAGCCGCGCGCCTGCGCCTCGCGCAGCGCCCGGCCGCTCACCGGGTACAGGCAGGCGGCCTTGGCGTCGGTGGGCGCGCTTTCCGGCAGCGGCCGGCGGTAGCGCGACAGGATCACCTTGAGCCCGGCCGGCTCCGGCATCGCGCTCTGGTGCAGCGTCAGGCAGAAGCGGGTGCTCTGCGGGTCCGGCGCGACGAAGCCGCTCTCGGCCCAGAACATCGGCCGCACGTAGAGCGCGGTGCCGCGCGGGAACCGGTTCACGCCCTCCAGGGCCAGCTCCAGCACCTCGCTGGCGGTGACCACCGGCTGCAGGTCCATCGCGTGCGCGCTGGCGATCAGCCGGTCGCAGTGCCGGTCCAGGTCCGGGGCGGTGTCCTCGAACACCCGGGCGCCGTCGAACACGGTCGAGGCCATCCAGGAGCCGTGCGACATCGGCCCCATGATGCCGGGGTTGCCTTCGAGCCATTCGCCGTCGACGAACGTGAGCGAGGTCATGCCGGCGTCTCCTCCGCTAAGCCGCGCCCGTCTGGTTTTTGTCGGGACCGCGCGTGTTCCGGGCCGGTCGCGGCCGGCTTGGGCGAAAACGCTAGCACAGTCCTTTCAGAGCGGGCAAAGCGCTCGACGCGCCGGCCCGCGCCGCCGCGGCATCTCGCCTCAGGCTGCGACCCAGACACGGGCCGTCGCGTTCGCCGTGGCGCGCCTCCGGGTGCGGTGCAACGGCAAAGCCGCGTCGCCGCGCTGCCTCCCTGATCACCGTTTGCGGCCTCGATGGTGAAGGCGTCCCAGCCGTTGCCGCTGAGGCGGCGGGCTGGTAAAGCAGCGCCGTCGTCGCCGACCCGCCCGGAAGCCCGCATTCTCATGCTGCAGCGCCTGTACGACCGCACGCTGGCGATCGCCGCGCACCGGCACGCCTTGCCGGGGCTGGCCGCGGTCTCGTTCGTCGAGAGCTCGGTGTTCCCGATCCCGCCGGACGTGCTGCTGATCCCGATGGTGCTGGCCGATCGCTCAAAGGCCTGGCTGATCGGCCTGGTCTGCACGGTGGCGAGCGTCGCCGGCGGGATGCTGGGCTGGGCGATCGGCTACTACCTGTTCGACAGCGTCGGGCAGGCGGTGCTGGAATTCTACGGCTACACCGAGAAGTTCCAGGAGGTGCGGCACTTCTACGACGAATGGGGCTTCTGGTTCGTCATGGCCGCCGGCCTCACGCCCTTCCCCTACAAGGTGGTCACGATCACCAGCGGCGTGCTGAGCCTGAATCCGCTGGTGTTCCTGCTCGGCTCGACGCTGTCGCGCGGCGTCCGCTTCTACCTGGAGTGCGCGCTGCTGTGGTACTTCGGCCCGCCGATCCGCAACTTCATCGAGAAGAACCTGGGGCTGCTGACGGTGCTGTTCTTCGTGCTGCTACTGGGCGGTTTCGTGCTGGCCCGCTATGTTGTCTGAGGTGCTGCGCCCGCCGCGCGCCGTGCCGCTGGCGATCACGCTGGTCAGCGCGCTGGCGCTGGGCGCGGCGCTGGTGGCGCAGTTCGGGTTCGGGTTGCAGCCTTGCCAGCTCTGCATCTGGCAGCGCTGGCCCTACGTCGCGGCACTCGCCCTGGGGCTGATCGGCGCGGGCGTCGCCGGCCACGCGACGGCGCGCCGCGCCGCGGTCGGCCTCACCGCGCTCGCCTTCCTGGTCGGCGCCGGCATTGCCGGCTTTCACGCCGGCGTCGAGTACGGCTGGTGGCAGGGCCTGCCCGGCTGCGCCGGCGACGGGCTGAGCGGCGAGATCACCGCCGACGACCTGCAGGCCGCCCTCAGCGGCCAGGACCGCCTGGTGCCCTGCGACGAGCCGGCGTTCGTCGTCGCCGGGCTGTCGATGGCAGGGTGGAACTTCGTGCTGTCGCTGGGGCTGGCGGTGGCGGCGCTGGTGGCGTTGCGGCGCGCGTAGGGTGGGTTCGCGAAGCAACCCACCGAATTGCTCTGCCAGCCGAACGACCAGCGGTGGAGTGTCGCTGCGCTCCGACTCCACCCTACGGCGCGCCGCTACTCCTCCAGCTCGGTGTCCCAGTACAGGAAGTCGTGCCAGCTCTCGTGCAGGTAGTTCGGCGGAAACTTGCGGGCCTGGCGCTGCAGTTCGTAGACCGTCGGCTGGCGCGCGTGCCGGCGCAGGTGCATGCCGGCCTCCGCCGGCGTGCGGTTCGCCTTCAGCAGGTTCATGTCGCTGGAGGCGGTGACCACGTTGTCCCAGGTCGTGCGGCCGCCGCGCGAGCGCGGGATCACGTGGTCGAAGGTGAGCTGGTCAGCCGGCAGGCGCACGCCGCAATACTGGCAGCGGAAGCCGTCGCGCAGGAACACGTTGAAGCGGGTGAAGGCCGGCCGCCGGTTCAGCGGCACGTACTCCTTCAGCGAGATCACGCTGGGCAGCCGGATCGAGCAGGAGGGCGAGGCGATGCGCTGGTCGTATTCGCTGACGATGTTGACGCGGTCGAGGAACACCGCCTTCACCGCGTCCTGCCACGCCCAGATGGACAGCGGGAAGTAGCTCAGCGGCCGGAAGTCCGCATTCAGCACGAGGGCCGGGAAGGCATTGGCCGGGACGCTCACAGCCCCGTTCTCCTCCTCTGCAGTACCCACCGCGACGCGCGACGGTCGCGAGCCGTAGCATCTTGATACGCCAGCCGGTCGCCGCGCACAAGATTTTGTGTCGTCGCGGCCGAGAACTTCATCAGTTTGTAAAATCCGTCCGCCACGACTGCTGCGATCCTGGACTCGCCTCGCGGCGTCTGTCCAGTCCCCAGGGATATAGCGCCGGCGCGGCCGCCGGCCAGCCGGCGTAATCAGCCCGGCGCCGCCGCCCCGTCGCGACCCGGCAGATGCCGCTGCAGCGCCTGCGCGGCGAGCTGCAGGCAGCGCTCGTCGATGCCGTGGCCCAGGCCCTCGCGCATCTCCGACTGCACCTCGATCCGGTTGGCCTTCAGGGCGGCCTCGCTGGCCGGCATCGCCTGCGCCGGGATCACCTGGTCGGCGTCGCCGTGGGTCAGCAGCACCGGCGGCCGGCCCTTCAGCTCCTCGCCGAGCTGCTCCGGGCCCAGCAGCAGCGTCGAGAAGCCGCAGATCACCGCCGGCGCCGGATCGCGGCGCAGGCCGCAGTGCAGCGCCATCATGCCGCCCTGGCTGAAGCCGCACAGCGCCGTGTCGGCCATGCTCAGGCCGTACCGCCGCAGCTCGGCGTCGAGAAACCCGTCGACCACTGGCGCGGCCGCGCGGGCGCCGCGCAGCATCGCCTCCGGCGAGTGGTCCTGCAGCGAAAACCACTGCCGGCCGAACGGCGCCATGTCGCAGGCCTGGTGCGCGTGCGGCGACACGAAGGCGGCGTCGGGCAGCACCTGCGCCAGGTGCTGCGCCAGCGGGATCAGATCGTTGCCGTCGGCGCCCAGGCCGTGCAGCAGCACCACCAACTGCTTCGCCGGGCCGCCGCTGGCCGGCTCGGCGCGGGGGCCGTCGATCTGCGGGAAGTCGCCATGGGTCTGCTCGGTCATGCGGGCTCCTCGTTCGGGCTCGTCGGGACGCTCAGGTGGGGGCGCCGGGATGGCGGTAGGCGTGCCAGAGGAACCGGGCCGCCGCGCTGCGGTAAGGCCGCCAGGTCTCGGCGATCTCGCGCAGGCGCTTGTGGTCCGGCCGGTCGTCCAGGCCGTGGATGCGCTGGGCCGAGACCTGCAGCGCCAGGTCCTGCGCCGGAAACACGTCGGGGCGCTCCAGCGCGAACAGCAGGAAGATCTCCGCGGTCCAGGTACCGATGCCCTTAATCGCCGTGAGCTGCCGCATCACCTCGGCGTCCTCGGCCGCCGCCAGCTCCGCGAAGTCCAGCTCGCCGGACGCGACCTGCTCGGCCAGGCCGGCGAGGTAGCGGTACTTGGGCCGGCTCAGCCCCAGCGCCTTGCCCTCGTCCTCGCCCAGCGCCAGGAAGCCATGTGGCGTCACCGGATCGAGCCGGGCGCGGATGCGGGCGACGATGGCGTTGGCGGCGTGCTTGGAGAGCTGCTGCGCGGCGACGATGTTGACCAGCCCGGCGAACCCGGGATCGGCGCGGCGCGGCGGCGGCAGGCCGCAGCCAGCGTAGGCCCGGCCCAGCGCCGGGTCGGCCGCGGCCAGCGCCTCCAGCGCCGGGCGCAGGCGTTCGTCGCCGTCTGGGGTCTGCGGGTCCATGGCGCTGGACCTTAGCGCCTGGCGGCGGTAGATGCAGCCCCGATGGCAGTCATCGAGTCCGCACCCCCGGTGGTCCGCTTCGCGCCCTCGCCGACCGGGCAATTGCACCTGGGCCACGCCCATTCCGCGCTGTTCTGCCAGCAGCAGGCGGGCCCGGACGGGCGCTTCCTGCTGCGCATCGAGGACATCGACCGGGATCGCTGCCGCGACGAGTTCGAGCACGGCATCTTCGAGGACCTGGCCTGGCTCGGCCTGATCTGGGAGGAACCGGTGATGCGGCAGCACGCGCGCATGCCGGCGTACCGGGAGGCGCTGCAGCGGCTGCAGGCGCTGGGGGGCGTCTACCCCTGCTTCTGCAGCCGCAAGGAGATCCAGGCCGAGGCCGCGCGCATCGGCGCGGCGCCGCACGGCCCGCTGGGCACGCCTTACCCCGGCACCTGCCGCGCGCTGTCGGCGGCCGAGCGGGACTCGCGAATCGGCGCCGGCGAGCCATACGCGCTGCGGCTCGACCACCGGCGCACGCACGCCCTCGTCGGCACCCCCGAGTGGCACGACCGCGCGCTGGGCCGGCAGGCGGCGGACCTGTCGGAGATCGGCGACGTCATGCTGGCGCGCAAGGAGGTCGCGACCAGCTACCACCTGGCCGTCGTGGTAGACGACGCGGCCCAGGGCATTACGCTGGTCACCCGCGGCGAGGACCTGCTGCCGGCGACGCCAATCCACCGGGTGCTGCAGGCGCTGCTCGACCTGCCGGTGCCGGAGTGGCACCACCACGGGTTGCTGAGCGACGCACAGGGCCGCCGGCTGGCCAAGCGCGACGACGCCCGCGCCATCGCCACGCTGCGCGAGCAGGGCCGCACGCCGGCCGAGGTGCGGGCGCTGGCAGGCTTCCCGGACCGGGAAGACGGCGGCCCCGCGCTGTGACCGCAATCACAGCGCACCGCTTGACCCTGCGCTCCACTCGTTGGAAAGGGGTACCACGTCGGGATGAGGAAATGAGAGGACGATGCGGCTGACGGTTCTGGGCTGCGGCGACGCGTTCGGCAGCGGCGGGCGCCTGAACACCTGCTTCCTGCTGGACACGGACGGCGCGCGCGTGCTGGTCGACTGCGGCGCCAGCGCGATGATCTCGATGCACCGCTTCGGGGTCGACCCCGAAAGCGTCGACGCGGTGCTGCTGACCCACCTGCACGGCGACCACTTCGGCGGCCTGCCGTTCCTGCTGCTGCACCAGCAGTTCGAGGCCGGGCGCAGCCGCCCGCTGACGATCGCCGGTCCGGCCGGCGTGCGCGCCCGGGTGCGGCAGGCGGGCGAGGCGCTGTTCGGCGGCCTGGCCAGCGACTGGAGCTTCGAGCTGGCGTTCCGCCGCCTGGAGCCGGGCCCGCCGCTCGAGCTCGCCGGCCTCACCGTCGAGGCGCTGCCAGTGGTGCACGGCGACGGCCCCGCGCACGGCCTGCGGATAAACGACGGCGCGCGCCTGTTCGCCTACTCCGGCGACACCTGCTGGACCGAGACGGTGCCGGCGCTCGCCGAAGGCGCCGATCTGTTCGTCATGGAGTGCTACGGCTACGACACGCCGCAGGCAACGCACAGCGACTACAGGACGCTTGAAGCCCACCTGCCCGAGCTGACCGCCAAGCGCATCTGTCTGACCCACATGTCGAGCGCCATGCTGGCGCGGCACGACCAAGTCGCGCTGGAGATGCTCGACGACGGGATGGTGATCGACATCTAGGTGACCGGCGGCCGCCATCGCCACGGATTCGACGGCACTGCAGCTTTTTCTTCTGGCCGATCGCGCCGGACAAGCGCACACTTGGCGATCACCGAGCGCGGTCCGCGCCCGCCGATGCGCCGGCCGGCGTGGGCTCCGCAGCAGGGGAGTCTGCCATGTCCCGCGCCGCCCGCCCGGCCTTCGTCGCCGGCCTCGTCGCCGCCTTCGCCCTCGCCGCACCGGCCGCCGCCGACACCAGCACGGTCACCCACACCGAGCCCGTGGTGATCGCCAAGCAGGGCCCGCACTGCGCCGAGGACCCAAACTGCTTCAACCGCTACCACCCGGCGATCCCGACGGTGGCGACGGTGCAGCCCGGCGACGTGCTGGTGTTCCAGACGCGCGACGCGCTGGATTCCGATCTGACGCTGGAGTCCACCGCCGACGACCTGGCCGCACTGGACCTGAACCTGGTGCACCCGATGACCGGCCCGGTGCACGTCGACGGCGCGGAGCGCGGCGACGTGCTGGCGGTGACGCTGATGGACATCGCGCCCGACCAGTACGGCTACACGGTGATCGTGCCGGGCTTCGGCTTCCTGCGCGACCGCTTCACCGAGCCGTTCCTGGCGAGCTGGAAGGCGGACCGGCTGGCGGCGGTGTCCGAGCAGATCCCCGGCGTGCGGATCCCGTTCAACGGCTTCATGGGCTCGGTCGGCGTGCTGCCGGGCGACCCCGAGGTCGAGGCCTGGCTGGCGCGCGAGGCGCAGCTGGCGGAGGTCAACGGCGTGGCGCTGCCGCCGCAGCCGATCGGCGCCCAGCCGACCGAGGTCTGCGGCCCCGACGGCCCGCACAAGGACGCCTGCCTGCGCACGATCCCACCGCGCGAGAACGGCGGCAACATGGACGTAAAGCAGATGCAGGTGGGGACGACGCTGCTGCTGCCCTGCTTCGTCGACGGCTGCGGCCTGTTCGTCGGCGACGTGCACTTCGCCCAGGGCGACGGCGAGGTGTCCGGCACGGCGATCGAGATGGGCGCCGAGGTGACCGTGCAGGTCGAGGTGCGCAAGGGCGCCGGCGAGCACATCAAGCAGCCGCAGTTCCACGGCGGCGCGCAGCTCAAGACCCTGGCCCCGACCAAGTTCTACGCCACCACCGGCATCCCGGTGAAGGCGGCGGGCGAGGTGCCGGCGCAGCACGAGTACCTGAACGGCGAGAAGATCGGCGCGCTGGAGAACCTGAGCGAGGACCTGGTGCTGGCGGCGCGCAATGCGCTCAGCGAGGCGATCGACTGGATGGTGCGGGAGAAGGGGCTGACCCCGGAGCAGGCCTACGTCGTCGCCAGCGTCGCCGTCGACCTGCGGATCGGCCAAGTGGTCGACGTGCCGAACTACATCGTCTCGGCGATCATCCCGCTCGAGATCTTCGACGACGAGCGGTGAGCGCCCTGAGCCCCGGCCGTCCCCTGCACCGGCGCCGCCTGCTGCGGACGGCGGCGCTCGCCGCGGTCTGGCTGGCCGCCAGCGCACACACGCCGTACCGGCAGTGGAAGGTGTACCGACAGAAGCACCTGCTGCTGCTCGCCCACCGCGGCGACCCGGACAGCTACGAGTTGGCGAACGCACTGGCGGCGACGCTGCTGGCGCACCTGCCGGAGAGCAAGGCGCGCGTCACCCGGGCGCCGCACCTGCACCGCGTGGCCAGCCTGCTGGCGACCGGCCAGCTACAGTTCGCCGTGCTGAAGGCCCAGGACGCGGCGACGATGCTGCGCGGCGCCGCGCCGCTTGAGGCCTACGGCGCCGTCTCGCTCACGGCGGTGGCGCGGATCGGCAACCATCTGCTGGCAGCGCGCGCCGACGTGCCGGCCGAGCACGCCTGGCTGCTGGCGGAAGCGCTCGACGGCGCGCAGGCGCGCGGCCTGCCCGTCGACCTGCCGGCCGAGGCGTCCGACGCCGCCCCCTGGGCCCTGCCAGCCCACGCCGGCGCCCGCGCCTACGTTCGCGGCGAGCCATTGCCGCATGCGGAGGGGCGGCACGAGTAGGGCTCAGGGGAATGCTGGGCTGGAGATTCGCTGAACGCTACGCGACCGCGTCCAGGCCACGGGTCTGAATCAACGTCAGCAGTTTCAGCGACGCGCCGGCCGGAGACTTTTCGCCGCGTTCCCACTGACTGACCAGACCCGTCGTCACATTCAGGTAGCGGGCCATCACCGCCTGACTGACGTTTTCGCGCTCGCGCAGGGCGCGGATCTGCCCTGCAGACATCGGCTGGACCGGCGTCAGTGCCATCTCGTCGAAACGCCGCATCGTGCGCTTGTCGAGCAGACCCGCGTCGTGAAGATCGGACGCCGTCTCGTGGATCGCGGCGAAGGCGTCACTCCGATAGGTCTTCGTCATCGCTGCCAATTTCCCTCAGCGCGCCGGTGTCCAGGGCTCTTTCGAGATCGGCGTCAGAGTAGTCCAACATTCGGGACGCAAGCTCTTTGAAGCCGCGGACCTCGTCATGACGAACGGTCTCGCGCTGGTTCTTCAGTGGCCATCCGAAGATCTTCCCGGCTGGAGCGCGGGTGCCACCTCACCCTGTCCCTCTCCCCCCATTGGCGGAGAGGGGACTCAGCCGAATGCCGTGCGGACGTCCCCTCTCCTCCCATGTGCTTCAAAGGACTGGGGAGGAGAGGGACAGGGTGAGGAGGTGGCCGCCCAACTCGACAGCGCTCTGAAGCTTCGAAGAGCCGTATCCAAAGACCGCTCACGTGTCCGCGCCCGCCGCGCCCCCTACCCGCCCTTGGCCTCGGCCTCGACCAGGCCCTGTTCGACGTAGAACTTCCGCGCGCCGGGGTGCAGCGGCACGCCGAGGCCTTCGAGGGCGCTGTCGAGGCGGATCTGTGAGCCCTTCGGATGGCCGGTGTCGAGCAGCCGGCGGGTGCTCTCGTTCCACAGCGCCGCAGTGATCTCGTACACCCGCTCCTCGGGGATCGCGGCGTCGACCAGCCACTGCGCGCCGACCGACAGGGTCTGCGTCTGCGCCACGTTCTGGTAGGTGGCGGCGGGCACGTCGTAGCGGGCGAAGAAGGGGTATTGCTCGCGCAGCCGCTCGGCCTCCGGGCCGTCGATCGCCAGCAGGTCGATCGACACCTCGTCGGCCAGGTTGGCGATCGCCTTGGCGGGCGTGCCGGCGACGAAGAAGAAGGCGTCGAGCTCGCCGGCGCGCATCGCGTCCGCCGCCTGACCCGCCGGCAGGTCGCTGACCTCCAGGTCGTCCGGCGACAGCCCGTAGGCGTCCAGGATCAGGCGCGCGTCGACCCGGGTGCCGGAGCCCTCGCGGTCCAGCGAGATGCGCTTGCCCTCGAGGTCCTCGAACGAGTGGATGTCGGCGTCGCGCCGCACCACGAGTTGGATCGCCTCGGGATAGAGGTTGGCGATCGCCCGCAAGTTCTCGATCCGTCCGTCGTCCTCGAACAGGCCCATGCCCTTGTAGGCCCAGAACGCCACGTCGGCCTGCACGAAGCCGGAGTCGAGCTGGCCGCGGCCGATCTGCTGGACGTTGGCCACCGAGCCGTCGGTCGACTGCACCACCGCGATCAGCCCCGGGACGCCGCAGCTGCCGCCGGTCTCGCAGGCCCGGCTGCCGGGCGGATTGCTGATCGCGTTCGCCAGGATGCCGCCGATCGGATAGTAGGTCCCGGCGGTCGAGGCGGTGCCGATGCGGAAGAAGCTGAGCGGCGCCTCCGTCGTCTCCTGAGCGCGCGCGCCACCGCTCCAGCCGACCGCCAAGCTGGCGGTGAGCAGGGCGATCAGCGCCAGCAGCGCGCCGCGGCTGAGCGCGCGGACGGCGGTGGCGGCGTTGGAGGCGTTGGAGGCGGTGGCGGCAGGTGACGTCATGGCACAGCGTCTCCCGGACTGGGCGGCGGCCGGCGTGGTTAACCATGCTAACGCATTTCGCCGCCGATGGGTTGCAAATCGCTGGTATTCTGGGGAATTCGGCGGGCCTCGGGATCGCACCGGGACCACACCAAGGC
>ENA-ORDC01001653-ORDC01001653.1-marine-metagenome-genome-assembly--contig:-NODE-1653-length-15671-cov-6.631910_pt1 | contig 15671 bp, 13 predicted proteins | sample MGYA00237783_ERZ508515 | MGnify/ENA primary metagenome ERZ508515 (study PRJEB26186, sample SAMN06268792) | marine metagenome | isolation source: Eden Landing Ponds, San Francisco, CA, USA | place... | reverse complement strand
TCGCTCGCGCAAGCGAGAGGAATGTACGAGGGACAGCGGGCGAGTACGGACGAGAAACGCGTGCTCAACCTCACGCGGAGCGGGCTGCCCGGCCAGCAGCGCTACGGCGCGATCACGTGGTCGGGCGACGTCGAGGCCACGTGGGATCGCCTCGAAAAGCAGATCGCCGACGGGTTGCAGTTCACGGCGACCGGCAATCCCAAGTGGACGCTCGACGTCGGCGGCTTCTTCACCGACGACGGCGACCCGTGGTACGTCGACGGCGACTTCCCGGACGGTCACGAGGACGCGGGCTACCGGGAACTGTACACCCGGTGGTTCCAGTTCGGGACGTTCCTGCCCATGCTGCGCTCGCATGGCACGAACACGCCCCGAGAAGTCTGGCGCTTCGGCGAACCCGGCGACCGGACCTACGACACGCTCGTCAAATTCGACGAGTTGCGCTACCGACTCCTGCCGTACATCTACTCGCTTTCGGGCTGGGAAACCCATCGCGCGTACACGATGTTCCGCCACCTCGCCTTCGACTTCCGTGCGGACGAGGCGGTCCACGACATCGCCGACCAGTTCATGTTCGGCCCCTCGTTGCTGGTCTGTCCGGTGACCGAGCCGATGTACGACGGCCCCGGATCGGAGCCACTCGAGGGGACGCCAACAGCCCGGGAGGTATACCTGCCCGACGGCACTGACTGGTACGACTTCTGGACGGGCCAGCGCTACGATGGCGGGCAGACGATCCTGGCCGACGCCCCGCTGGAGAAGATCCCGATCTTCGTGCCTGCAGGGAGTATCCTGCCGATGGGGCCGGTCGTCCAGCACACGGGCGAGGCCGCGGAACAACCGTGGCAGGTGCGGGTCTATCCAGGGGCAGACGCCGAGTTCGACGTCTACGAGGACGCGGGCGACGGCTACGAGTACGAGGACGGCGCGTCCGCCTGGACGCCGCTACGGTGGGATGACACGTCGCGAACGTTCACCGTCGGCGATCGCGAGGGTGGGTTCCCCGAACTCGTCGAGAACAGGGACATCCAGATCGTCGTGGTCGGAGACGGGCGTGGGGTCGGCCACGAACCGGCCGCGGAGACGACGACGATTGCGTACGACGGTCGTGAGGATAGTGTCGAGATAGCGTGACTCCCTGTTCGTCACGCGCCGTCACCGGCGGCGGTCGAGTGCAGCCAGCGTCTCGGCGGCCTCGCGGGCGGCTTCGAGGGCATCCCGTGCCCGTCGGGGATCGTCGGTCGCTTCGGCCTGTCGCGCAAAGGACGACAGCGTCGCCACCAGCGAGTCGCGGGCGTCCTCGAGATCGCCGGCGTCGCGTGCCGTCGGTTGCTGCTGGCCGGGATCGAGTGCCGGCACGTCGACGTGACGGTCACGTTGGGTGCCGGCCGACGACTTCTCAGCGGGCCCAGCGGCCTGGGTCCCGTCAGCCGCGTCCGCCGTCGCCGCACCGGCCGGTGATTCGCCCGCCGGCTCGGACGGTTCGGCCGTCGTCCCCGACCTCGATTCGGCGGGTGGGGCACTCGACGCTTCGGCCGGCGCGTTTGCCGATGGCTCGTCTCCGGCGGCCGTCCCGTCAGCGGCCGCCGTCGCATCGTCCGCGCTCCCGCCGGCCGACCCCTGACAGGTCGGGCAGAACTCCTGGCCCTCGTACCGGAAGATGGGGTCGCCACACGTCTCGCAGTGAGCATCAGTCATCGTCGCTCCCTGTAACAACAACTCGCTCATCTGCTCGGTCGCCTCGCGTTTCTTTCGATCCTGCTCGAACTGCTCGCGGAGGCGCTCGCGTTCGGCCTCCTCGTCGAAGTCGCTCATATGTCTATCTAGGACCGGGCAACGGGCATAGACGTTGCGACCTGGGACGTCTGCCAGTGCGGACGCTCGACTCGAACTCGCTACGCGGACAGCGTCAGGGACTCCTCGTCGAGGGCCACCTCGTAATACCCGTGCGTGTTCCAGTCGAGTGCCGTCCCGTTCTGGGAGAGGGTCCCGCCGTCGACGGCCACGCGCACATGTCTGCCGGCCGGGAAGTCCTCCGGCACCGTCCAGGTCCAGACGGTTTCCTCCTCGGACTCGGTGACGTCGGCGGATTCGAGGAGTTGCTGTCCCCGCCAGTACGCGCCGACGGTGGCGAACGTGTCGATCCAGACGTCCCCGACGTTTTTCGCGTGTTCGACGCTGTCGGTGATCGCCTCGATGTCGACCGGTGCGTACCAGACGTCGTCGGTCGGCGAGATCGTATGGAACAGGAGGATTTGCCACGTGCCGGCCTCGCGGGCGTCGTCGATTAGACCCGTGAACGTCTCGGCCGTATCGCCCTCGCTGGCCATGTAGCAGGGAACGTTGTACGGATCGGCGTCCCCGTCGGGCGCGACCGCGCCGCCGCCGACGCCGCGGCTGAGAAAGAGATCGGACTGCGCGGCCGGCTCGCTCCAGCCAGGGTCGCCGTACGGTGCTGCCATCGTCCAGACGTCGTCCTGGCCCAGGGTCTCGGTGATGTACTGTGAGCACTCCCGGATCTCCGCCGCCGGGTTCTCGACCGGGTCCCCGAAGGAACTGTCGGACATATCAGCGTTCGGGTGACTGACAGAGTGATTCCCGAGTTCGTGCCCGTCCGTAGCGACCTCCCTCCAGCCCTCCTCGAACCCGTCGAACCCGACGTTGCTGGTGATGAAAAACGTCATGTTCATCTCGGTCGCCGCGAGCGCGTCGTAGTGTTCGAGATTGGACGGCTGGCCGTCGTCGAACGTGTAGGTGACCGCACCCTCGAAGCCGGCCCAGTCCAGCACTTCGAGGGTTTTCGGCTCGCCGTCGGGTTTCCGGACGGCAGCACGGTCGGGCGTTGGCAGCGGGGCCAGCGGGCCGTCCGCCGACTGCGGGATCTCCGGATCCGGTTCTGCGTCCGTCTCCGCTTCCGTCTCGGACTCTAACTCAGTCGCGGCTTCCGTTTCGGCCTCGCCCCCGGTTTCCGTCACGGTCACCGTCTCCGTCGTCGGGGCTGCGTCGGTCGACGTCGCATTGGTCGACAGGGACTCCGTCGGAGGTTCCCCGCCGTCTGTCGTGGTCTCTCCCTCACACCCGGCGACCGTCGCGAGTCCCGACGTCCCGGCGATCGTCAGGAACTGCCGACGGTCGACGATCGTCCGTGACTCGTCGTTCAAATCTGACATCCGACGCCCGCCCAATTCTCGGACGTATTTGATAAGTATATCGGGATTTCCCCGTCTGTGTTGCCTCGAACGAAGCGATCGTTTCGATACTTTTTCAATCCCGTCTGTACAGGTGGGCGACAGGCATGGGTGAAACCGAGAACACGGACGAACGTGATTCGCTCGTCGAGTATGGTATCGAAGATCGACCCCCACTTTCTCGTTCAATTCTGCTCGGTCTCCAGCATTACCTGACGATGATCGGCGCGAACATCGCCGTGCCACTCATCCTGATCGGCGCACTGGGTGGTGATGCGATGCCTGCAACCGCGCAGGCGAAGTTCATCGGGACCTTCTTCGTCGTAAGCGGTATTGCGACCCTCGCACAGACGACGCTGGGCAACCGGTACCCGATCGTTCAGGGCGCGCCGTTCTCGATGCTCGCGCCCGCAATCGCGATCCTCGCGGCGGCACCGATGCTTTCGGGCATGGCTGGCTGGGAAGCGAAACTCCTGTTCCTACAGGGGGCGATCATTACTGCTGGACTGGCCGAGGTCCTCATCGGCTATCTCGGCCTCGTCGGGAAGATCCGTGAGTACCTCTCGCCGGTCGTGGTCGCGCCGGTCGTCGCGCTGATCGGCCTGTCGCTGTTCTCGACAGCCGACATCACGTCGGCGACGAACAACTGGTACCTCCTCGGACTCACCCTCCTGCTGATCGTCGTCTTCTCGCAGTACCTCGATCGCGTCTCGCGCGTGTTCGACCTCTATCCCGTCCTGCTCGGGATCGTCGGCGCGTGGCTCATCGCCGCGGTCGGCTCCGCGGCCGGGCTCATCCCCGCCGGCGACCCGGCCGCGATCGACTTCACCGAACTCACGGCCGAGACGCTCGTCTCCGTTCCCTATCCCCTCCAGTGGGGGATGCCCCGGTTCGAACTCTCCTTCGCGATCGGGATGTTCGCGGGCGTGCTCGCCTCGATCATCGAGTCCTTCGCCGATTACCACGCCGTCGCCCGGATCTCGGGGGTCGGCGCACCCTCCAAACGCCGGATCAACCACGGCATCGGCATGGAAGGGCTGGCGAACGTCTTCTCCGGGCTGATGGGCACCGGCGGGTCGACCTCCTACTCGGAGAACATCGGCGCGATCGGGCTCACCGGCGTCGCCTCGCGACTCGTCGTCCAGGTCGGTGCGGTCGCGATGCTGATCGTCGGCGTGATCCCCCTGTTCGGTCGGGTGATCGCGACGATCCCGGGCCCGATCGTCGGCGGCCTCTACATCGCCATGTTCGGCCAGATCGTCGCCGTTGGCCTCTCGAACCTGAAGTACGTCGATCTGGACTCCTCGCGGAACCTCTTCATCATCGGGATCGCGCTCTTCGCGGGCATGGCGATCCCGGCCTACATGGGCAACGTCGACGCCGCGGCCGCTTCGATGGACGCCGTCGACAGCGGCTACGACCTCCTCCGGACGGGGCTGTCCGACGTCCCGCTTGCGGGTGCCGTTCTCGGCACCGAGATCGTTTCCCGGACCGTCTACATCATCGGTGGCGTTCACATGGCCGTCGGCGGGATCATCGCGTTCGTCCTGGACAACACGGTTCCCGGCACCCGTGAGGAACGCGGGCTGGCTGACTGGGCGTCGATCACCGAGAAGGACGGTGAGTTCACCTCGGCAGTCGAACGCGCGTCCGATCGACTCGGAGGCGATCAGCCGCCGTTCTCCGGGGACTGACCGGCTAATCGGTCGCTGTCAGTCGGCGACTGAGACGTGCTCGCGCGACGAGGCGATCCGTGGGACGGACCCTCACTCCTCGGTGGCCACGAAGTCCTCGTCGGCTCGTTCTCCATTGTCTGACTCGTCTCCCTTGTCGCCCGTCACTTCTCCGTCGGGTTCTTTTCCATTTTCAGAGGCCACGGGATCCGCGGGTTCGGGCTGATCGTCGGCTGCCAGACGATCGAGGGGCGCTCCCTGATCATCTCCTCCTCGATCGGGTTCCGCGGGGGGGTCGAACCGGAACCGTTCGTCGCCGGCGAAGACGTAGAACGCCCCAGTCCGTGTGTCTTCGATGACGCGACTGTCGGTATCGATCGCGACGTTGACGAGTCCCGCGAGCGAGTCAGTCTCGACTGTCGTCGGTCGGCGATCGGCCGTGCTGACCGCGCCGGTCGAGATCCACTCGTCGAACTCCCTGCGGTCCGCCTGGAACGACAGCCACGCACGCTCTCGATCCGAAACCGAGAGTCGTCCCGTGTAAGCGCCGTAGCCGAGTGCGAGCACGCCGGCGAACGAGAGCACGAGCAACGCCGGCCCGACGGCCCGCCGGAGCGGCCCGTCGGTCGCCTGGACGGTGACTTGTGTCGTTTCGGTGTCCTCCGTTCGTACCGTTCCAGGGTCGTTGACGCGATAGACGCTCCCACTCGGGTCGATCGGAAGCTGATAGCTCCGGGTCGTCTCGACTGTATGGTCGTTTCGCGTTCCCGCGAGCGAGACGGTTGCGACGATGTCGATCCGCAATTGACCGGGCGTCCCGCCGAGTTGGTCGTCCACGCGCTTGACGTCCTCGGCGACAGCGCTGACGTTCACCGAAAACGGGGTTCGGACCCCCTCGCCGGGGGACAGCGATTCCATGCGCTGCTGTCCCAGTTGTCGGTCGATCTGCCAGTAGGTGGTCGCTGGCTCGTCCCCGTCGCCCGGCTCGACCGACCGAAGGACGACGGACAACGTGGTATTGGCATCGAGTTCACCACCCGCACTCGCTGTGTAGGCATACGAAAACGATCCGTTGAGTCGAGGGGTGGTGCGTGTGAAATACACTGTCCGATTTCGAAGCCGTTCACCCTCCTCGAAGGCCGCTGTCCCGTTCACGACGGACGCGTAGTGACTGAAATCACCGGTCGACTCCCAGGACGCTGTCTCCACTGTCTCGACCTGTGTTCCGGGATCGACGTGTGTCGTGTAGGTGAGATACCCCCCGAACGCCCCGAGTACCAACACGACGACGATGACGAGTGAGACGTTGTCAGCGAGGTGCGTTTTGACTCTGCGGTACTGGTCCCGCTCTCTCATGTCCGCGAGTATACCGAACACGGCGACATAATGATTGGGGCACAGAGTGGGTTAGCGGCGGAGACGGAACCGCCCCAGTCTTGACGGCGCGTCGCGGGATCGAGATCGAACGCGGTCGGAGCCGGCCAGGAGTGTCCCGATCAGATAGAACGATCCGCCGAGGAGGAGGTCGATGACGACGATGGGTGCCCAGGGGTGTATCCGGTACAATGCGGTGAGCACTTGCTCCGGCAGAACGAGCAGGTAGCGATGTTCGACGACGTAGTGACGATAGTAGCCGGTTTCCGGCGGTGCGGTGAGCGAAAGCGTCGCGTTGACTGTCGACTGTCCCGGGATCACCATCCTCGTTGGTTCGACGTTGATCTCCTCGGAGACGGGTTCGAAGTACGTCGCCATCGGGACGAATCCACCGTTGCCGAGTCGAAGCTCGGTCGACTCAGTGGTTCCTTGTTCGATGACGCGGATGCCCGGCGCGTCGCTTTCGGCACTCACGACGCCGAACTCCTGTGGGCCGGCGGGCAGCACCATCGTCGCCGTCGCCGATAGCACCACGGCTGCCGCGAAGAGCCCGACGAGCAACCGGGCGTCTATTCCCGTCTGCCGCGAGGTGTCTCGCGTTCTGGATCTGTCGCCGCCCATGAGCACGTCGATCGCGTACCCGAGCAACGACGCGCCGAGTAACAGATAGGCGAGCCCCTGCGTACCCAGCAGCGACCGGGTTCCAAGCAGTGTGGCGAGGTGACGCTGGACTGTCCGGAGCGTCTCCTGGGTCCCACTCACGAACGTCCCGACACCTGGGATCGCAAGCACGTCGCCACTGGGTTGCCAGGCGACGGCCACGATCTGTGCGTCGCTGACCGGGGGCTCACCGCCGTCCTGGTCGGTGAACGGATTGGCGTCGCCGCGGGTGATATATCCGCGGTCGGTCGTCTCGACGATTCGGTGTGTCGTGAGTCCCCCTCCCTGTACGTCTTCGGCCCGGAACGTGACGACGTCCCCCGCTTCGATCGAGTCGGCGAGGGCCGACGGGATCGCCACGAATCCGTCACCCGGGTCGAGCGTCGGCTGCATGCTCCCCGTCGTGACGTAGCCGAGCAGGATCGGCTGCCCGAGCACTTGCCCGGCGACCATCGCGACCAGAAAGATCGCGACGGCCCCTTTCCCTACCCCCGCTACCACCTGCCGGAGTGCCATCGCCGGGGGGTTCTCTCGCCGCGTACAAAACAGTTCGTCCATCACCGAGCCGTTGTTTCATCGAACAGCCAGCGCTCGACCGCCAACCACGTGTACGTCGCCGTGAAGCCGAGTCCGTATCCCACCAGGTGCGAATAGAGGTTCAACACGCCCGCCTCGGTGACCGGATTGATCGGGAAAGTCGCGAACGGGATCGCAAGGAACACACCCCCGGCGACGATCGCGAGTTCGGCGTATCCGGGCCGCCTCACTGCTCGTCGAAGTTTTCCCCTGATTTCGTGACTGTGTTCGGGAACGGACGTGAGATACAATATCACCACCAATACGAGCGCACCAGTGAGGCTGACGAGCGTCCCGGCAAGCACCGACGTCACCGGAACGGAGACACCTCGAACCGGGACAACCACGGGATTCAGGACGACGGCGATCAGCGTCAGCACTGTCATCACCGACAGTCCGACGAAGAACAGAAGCGGGGCTGTGGTTCGGTCGGCTCCGAGATCGAACTGCTGTTGCAGGTAGGTTCCCAGCGAAACCGGCAGGTACCCGTACAGCGCCATCAAGACACCGGAAAATCCGACTGTCGCACTCTGCCTGACGATGGTCAAATTGAGATACGGAACCAACACTGGGGTCGCGATCACCAGCGAGACGAACACCACCCGAAACTGTCGGCGTTGGCCACTCGAGATCGCCAGGAGATACGTGACACTGACGACGACGGTGTATGCAACGAGATTCCAGACCAGATGCAGTGGACTCAGGTGTACGAACGACGACGCGAACGCGGTCACTGGCGACGGAGACACGTACTCGAAGGCGAAGGACGCTCGAACGGATCGCGGGATAGTCATGATGGCGAGCATGATGACAGGCACCGACAGGATGAGCGCAACGTCCACGACTGTGCTCTCCGCTCGGAGGGTCGCTCCGAACGGTCGACGAGTCGAGGACGGTGGACGAGAACCCGACATACCAGACGCTTTCACTACCGACTGTTCGTGGTGCCGTCCTTTCAGCGTACTGCCTCGATACATCCGGGCCGAACTGTCGCTGGACGACCCACGACCGCCGATTCATCAGCCCGTCCGTTCGCCAGCCACTATCGGTATCGCCAGAGCGCGACGAGCACCGCGATCATCGCGAGTAATACCAGGAACACACCCACGACCGTGCTCACGGTCACACCGCCGAGTTCGATGGGGCCGCCGTCGCTATCGAGTCCCGTAGCAGTCGTCTCCGTCCCCGACGACGTCGTGGTCGACGGCGGTTCTGCGGGCGTATCGGTCGGTGTCGACGTGTCCGTCGGGGCGGAAGTCGGTGTCTGGGTTGGTGTGCCAGTCGGTGTCGACGTGTTCGGCGGGGCGGGAGTCGGTGTCCCGGTAGACGTCGGCGTGTCCGTCGAGGTGGGGGTTGGTGTCCCGGTAGACGTCGGCGTGTCCGTCGAGGTGGGGGTTGGTGTCTCGGTAGACGCCGGCGTATCGGGTGGCGTCTGTGTCGGCGTATCAGGTGGCGTCTGTGTCGGCGTATCCGTGGGTGTCGGCGTATCGGGTGGCGTCTGTGTTGGCGTGTCCGTGGGTGTCGGCGTATCGGGTGGCGTCTGGGTCGGAGTGTCCGTGGGGGTGGGCGTCGGTGTCTCGGTTGGCGTCGGCTCGGGCGGTTCAGGGGGTTCGGGATCGGTCGGGACGGGTGTCGGAGTCGATTGATCCGTCGGCTCTGCGACCCGTGCCTCGACGCTGAACGTGTCAGCGTCGGCGACGTCGTTGCCGTTGCGAGTGTCGACGACGATCCCGACGGCGACGGTTTCGTCCGGGGCGAGCGTGACGTTGTTTTCACGTCCCTCGATCGATCGGGCCGGAGTGGTACCGCGGAAGAACCGGATCGCATCGGCGTCGTCGGTAATCCACACCTCGGCGTATTCTTCACCCGTGTACGTGATCGTGAACACGTGATCAAGTGGCGTGACGGCGTTCGAGGGAACGCCACTGCCGTCGACGTACGGGTTCTCATCGGTCAACAACAACTCGACATTATCGTCCTCGTTCAGGATGGCGTACTCACCGTTTCCCCCCTCGACTGGGGCAAGTTCGATCGCGGCGTCCGGCACCTCGTCCGTCCCCAGCGGGTTGAACGGCACGGCACCCGTCGGAACGAGGATCGCGGTTGTCGCGAGCACGGCGACGATGAGAAGTGGGGTCCTGTTCACGTGCGTCCTCCGGTATTTTCTCAGTAGGTCGTCCCCTCACTGGATTGTATTACCCCGCTTGAACCGCCTCAATGGCCACCTGAAGCTCATCCTCAGTACGAACATCGGTTTCGACGTGAATTGACGAGTGTCTTTTCAATCGATAGATAATCTGACTGATGCCATGGTCTTCACTGGGCGGAACTCGTACCCGTTTTCCTGACGATCATACTTCGGTCGGAAACGAACTCGCGCCGACGAGCCCCTTGGTCCCCGTCCCGACGGAGCTGGGGGTCCACCCGCACCAGTTTCCGTCCGGGCCGGGCTTGTCGAACAGTGATTCTCGGAGGACCCGGTCCCGCCTTCGTCTAACGTGTCGTTTCACACTGTCATAGTGCACAATACAAAGGGACATGCGGTCGTATCACGGCCGGGTGAATGGGGATGGGAACGAAACACGACGATCACAAGCGAACGACGGTGAGCGAACATCTCTCGACGGCCTTAGAGACAGCGGAGAACGACGACACGAAGTACCACCTTCGGGAAGCCTATCAGAAGCTCATCTTCCTGACTGACAGCGAGCGCGATTGAACGCCGATCTCGATCGAGGCTTCCAACTACGGTGTGTACGTCGGCGTGAACACGTCGGCCAGTTCGGACTCGTTTGCAGTCGCGTTGATCGTCACGCCCTGGTGATCCTTGAGCACTCGACTCCCCGCACCGCCGAGGGGATCCACGACCAGGCCGACGTCCACGTAGTCGCCGACGCCCAACTCGACAGCGGCGGTGTCGATTCCCGCGTCGTACTGTGGCTGGCGCTGTCGGCCGTCGCCCTTCATCGCTCCGACGTCGTTGTTGAAGTTCGCCAGGCTGACCGCGCGTGCACCTCCTGTGTCTTGCCACGAACCGACGAAGAACGCATGTGACTTACTCCCGTTCCGACCGCCATCTTCGAGCATCCAGAGGTACACCGTCTGCGTCCCCTGGTTTTCGACACGGAACAGGTCGTCGAAGACGGTGACGGCGTCGGGGTTTACCCCATCACCCAGTATGTCGTCGTTGCTGTCGGACATGTCGACAGCCAACTGGTTATTCTCGACTTGGACGTACTCCGCGTTGGCGCTGTTCGGGACTGGAACGCGACGGAGAAACGCGTTCGCGTCGTCGGCGTCAGCCCAATTCAATCAGTACGCACGGGGGTGCGAAACCGACGAATTACTAGTAATATATTATGTAGCTGTGAAACGAGGGGGATCAAGAGATCTCGCTTGATGACTTGACCAAAAATATCATCGATATAATCTGACCCAGAGACAGGCTATTCGAATCGATCAGTCCGCTGAATTACTCACTATCTGTCAAAAACGCTGTGACCGATATAGATGTTGAGTTCAGCAGCCGGGTTCGTCAGCAAAGTGAGAGGGGAGAGACTATGGGAAAGGGGTCATCTCTCAAGATTGGTCTGCCATGTGGATCTCTTTCTGAGAACGACCCACCAGCGGAATCGAACCGCCGTACGACAGCGTGATCGACCCACCCGTTAGCGGGGATTAATACGCAGCAGCATCCTCTTCTGGCGGTTGCTTGGCATCTCCTTCGACGGTCTGTGAGTTGAGTCCACCGTCCTGAGTGCCAAGGAACTCCCAGACAATCTTGAATCCACCGTCAGTTTCGCTGATCTCGACGAGTTCGTAGTCGCCGTCAGGGCCACCTGAGATCGGTCCGCCCTGGAAGTCACCATTACTGTCCCAGGCCGTCTCAGGGGGGACAAGCGGATATGGCGTGCCTTCTCCAGTCGGGATACGGGTCCACTGGTTCTCCCCCGCGAATGCTACTCCGTTGTACGCACCGACACCTAAATCTAACTCCGTAGGTCCGAACCCGTTAGACACCACGTCGATGGAGATAGACTCATCAGTTTTGTTTGCGTATACCGGCTGCATAAATTCTCCATCAAGACCGTACGGACTACCTGGACCCGTGGGGAACTCACTCAATTTCGTTCCCGCCTGAAGCGGAGCTATCCCATCTGTGCCGAGGTTTGCGAACAGCCCGCCGCTCTCGGTTTGCAGGGGGATGATTCGGTTCTCGCCGGCCACGGCTTCCGGATTGAACACGTTGTTCTTGTCGTTGAGAACCTTGTTAAGGGAAGGCGACCCGCTGCTTCGGTCCTCGACGAACACTTCGGTGTCTTGGCTGTCGGCAGTCAGGTCGTTTCCGGTGATGTTGACATTAGACGCATTCGGTCCAACGATGATGTGGAACGGTGGCGCCCAGTTGTCCGCCGTCGTCGTCTCGATGTTCGAGATGCCGTTGTTCTTGATCGTGACGTCGGACGGGCCAGTCGTGCTGTTGCCGCCTTGTTGAAGCGCAATCACCTGCGTGAATCCACCCGGATCGTCTGTTCCGGGGATGTCGCCCTCGGTGTTCAGATTGGAGATCGTGTTGCCGACGATCTCGCCCGAGACATCGCCGTTGAACCGGATCGCGTTCGTCGAGCGGGTGTCGAGCAGGTTGGTGATCGTGTTGTTCGCCACGCGGGCGTTGTCGATGCCGTCGTCGATACCGTTCAATGCTTTCTGCGAGTTGATCAGCACGGCTTGGACGGCGCCCTCGTCCTCATCGGTCCCTTCGAGATTTTCTATCCGGTTGCTCTCGACGGTAATGCCGCTCGTTTCGCCTTGGGCGTTCACAGCGATCGGATTGGCATCGTCGTTTCCGGTTCCGAGCCCCGCGATGAGGTTGTCTCTCACCGTCACTCCGGTCGTCCCTGACTGAACATTGACGCCGATGACGCCCGAGAAGTCCGTCGGACTCGCACTGACATTGGTTCCTGGATTTCGGATTTCGAACCCTTCGATCGTCACGTCGTCGGCGGTGACCTCGAATGTGTTCGCCGTTCCGGGCGCTACGACGGTCGGATCGTCGATCCCCCGGAGGGTGAGCGACGTGTCAACAGTGACCTGTTCGTCGTACGTATCGGGACCATCTTCAACGAGGATGGTTGTCCCGTCGACACTGTCGATAGCATTCTGTATCGAACTGAAGTCACCTTGATCGGGCGTCTGGCTGACGACCAGTGCCTCGTCACCCCCAGGACCGACGGATCCGGAGTTGCCGGGCTTATCAACGTCGGCCCGGATCGTCGCGGTGATGCTGTCGGAGCCGGTCGAAAGCTCGCCGGTGTCGACGTGGACGCCGATCTTCGCGCTCTCGCCCGGGCTGAGGGTAAGAACGCTGTTCGAACTGTCATTCAGTTCCGTTGACCGCGAGCCGTTCGGGTAGAAGTAGAGGTTGTCGTCATCAAACTTCGACCCGCCGGAGAGTCTCGACCAGACGTAGATCGTCTGCGTCCCCTGGTTAGCGATCCGGAACACGTCGTCGAAGTTGTACACGGAGTTTTGGCCGACACCACTTCCACCGTTGCCGCTTCCGGAGAAGTCCAGCCCGATCTGGTTGTCCGTTGACCCCTGCGTGGCGAACTGCCCGTTCGCGGTGTTCGAGGGTTTGATCGATAGGAAGGCGTTATTTTCGTTTGCCACCTGAACGGATACATCCCGGGTGGCTTCCGCCGTTGAGAACGCTCCGGTCCCAAGCACACTTCCGCCGGCGGCAGCGAACGATCCCATTCCGATGAGGAGGTTGCGTCGTTTCATTGGTCTAGTTACCTGGCATCCCGTCGTCTTCGGCGACGAACGTCACCGAGCCGGTGAAGCTGTTGGGCGATTCCCCGACCGCGTCGACGACCAGGTGGAGGTAGATGTCCTCACCCGTATCGAGGGTATACGGACTCACGCTCCCCGCGTTCCCGCCGTCGAAGGCGAGCTGTGAGCTCGCTCCGGTCGTGCTCCCGAAATTCGAATTGAACGTGGGGTACCCACTCGCTTCGATGGTCACGAAGTCGCTTCCGGCACCCAGGTTCTCGATGTTGACCCAGAAGTTGACGGCCTGTGTGCCCTGATTGGTGACCCGTAGCAGGTCGTTGATCCGCGTCGTCGCGTCGGGGTTGAATCCGTTCCCGTTGACGTTCGAGTTGCTGCTGCTGAAATCGAGACTGATCTCTTCGCTGTTCTCCTCCACGAAATCCGAGTTAGGACTGCTGCTCACCGGCTCCAGCCCAAAATACGCGCTCGCATCCCCAGCGACGTTCACGTCAATCGTTCGCTCCGCTGTTACGCTGGTGAACGCACTAGTACCCATTGCAGCCGCCCCGCCGGCGGCGAGCGATCCGAATCCTATCAAGAACTTGCGTCGTTGCATTGTCGTTTGCCCTCGTTGTCCGCACGCTCACTTCAGCACGACACATCTGCCTCACCTCCCACCACGACCCCTCCGTCAGGTGCGCGTGCTTGTCACGACACTCATCCCATACCTGCATTGTATTGAGACGCTTGACCCGCCCGAATACACTCCCCGAACGCTGGAATGGTTCGCTTGAACTCTCTCTCCGAACCCGTTACTGTGACGACCCACAGTATGGCCCCGCTTGAATCTCCGTTAGGTGACTCTATCTGGTTCCAACTTCCCTGTGGACGTCACTGTGGAGTGAAGCCAGCTGTCGAAACTAAATATTATTGAACTAGTATGAAAATCTAAGAGATGTGGCTGTGCAGTGTGGGACAGTCGTGGGTTTCGATGTATCATTTTTGCAAACTAATTGTCGAATTCACACAAAGTTTTATGATTCTTCTCTTTGAGTATTACGATGGTCCGTGCCCATAGGGTGGGAGTGGAATGTCAACATCGAAGGCAACACAGCCGTCCGGAGCCGTTGGTCCGTCCGCCGATGATGCCGCAGATGAACCGCTCACGCGCGACGACGCGTTCGAAATGCTCAGCAATCGACGACGGCGGTACGCCCTGCACTACCTGAAACACAACGGGAAGGACGCAACGATCGGCGACGTCGCAGAACAGCTCGCGGCATGGGAGAACAACAAGTCCGTCGAGGCGATCTCCTCGAGCGAACGCAAGACCGTCTACACCTCCCTCCAGCAGTTTCACCTCCCGAAGCTCGACGAAAACGACGTCGTGGAGTACGACGAGCGCTCCGGCGAGGTGACGCTGGACGAGACCGCCGAGGATCTCGACATCTACCTGGAGGTCGTCGACAAATACGACTTCCCCTGGAGTTTCTACTACCTCGGCGCGACCGTTCTCGGTATCGGTCTGGTCGGGCTGTCCTCGCTCGGGATCGGTCCCTTCGCCACGGTGCCGGCCGCAGGCTGGACGGCTTTCGTCCTCGGCGTGTTCCTCGTGTCCTCACTCTCACACGTGTTCATCTCGCGTCGGATGCGGCTCGGCTCGACCGACAGGCCGCCGGAGGTGACCGAAGCCGATGCGTAACCGGCGGCGGCTGTTCGCGCTGCTCGCGGTGACGGCACTGGCCGTCAGTGCTGTCGGGACTGGCGGGTTCAGTACGACGACGGCCGATCGAGGTGTGACAGTCGATGTGGTCGGGGACGAGAACGCCTACATGGCGCTGGAATACAAAGACAAAACCGTCAGCGAGGGAACGCACTCCCTTGTCACCGCTACAAATCAGTTCGCACAGGATGTCTCGTTCACGATATCAGCCAACGTTGAACAGTCCCATACTAATCTCTCGGTTTCAGTAAACGGCGACATATCGGATGAAAATATTTCTCCTGGGGACAGTACCGACCTCGACGTAACACTCGATTGTACGAACAACGAGACCGCTGACAGATCGGCCACTGTCTCTTTCAGTGCTACCGCTGACGGAGACGGTGTCTTTGCGACGACGAGCGAGCGACGGTCTGTCACATACACGGTCGAATGTTCTAACTAGACCTTCTAACGCCAATCGCAGCGGTGATCACAACTGAGCTCCGTCATCCGGTGAACTCTGAGCTTAGACGGCCATGGGGACGAAAACAGACCTAACTCTCGAATGAAATCCGGAACCCACCCGCCAACAGTTAAGTAGCGTCCGGGGCCTCGTGCAAACGATGACAGACGACCCCGAGGAGGGGATGCTCTCCTGGGACGAGTCAGTCTTCCGGGACGAGCACGTCTTCGAGATCGACTACGTCCCCGAGACGTTCCGCC
>ENA-ORDC01001652-ORDC01001652.1-marine-metagenome-genome-assembly--contig:-NODE-1652-length-15679-cov-9.699462_pt1 | contig 15679 bp, 4 predicted proteins | sample MGYA00237783_ERZ508515 | MGnify/ENA primary metagenome ERZ508515 (study PRJEB26186, sample SAMN06268792) | marine metagenome | isolation source: Eden Landing Ponds, San Francisco, CA, USA | place... | reverse complement strand
TACGACACGCTCGTCGGTGAGCGGGGCGTCCGGCTCTCGGGCGGGCAGCGCCAGCGCGTCGCACTCGCCCGGACGTTCCTGAAGGATCCGGCCATCCTGGTGCTCGACGAGGCGACGAGTCACGTCGACACCGAGACCGAGCGTCTGGTCCAGGAGCACCTCGCCGACATCACCGCGGACCGGACGACGTTCGTCGTCGCCCATCGGCTCTCCACCGTCCGCCACGCGGACCAGATCGTCGTCCTCGACTCCGGCGTGGTCGCCGAGTCGGGGACACACGACGAACTCGTCGACGCGAACGGGCCCTACGCGAACCTCTGGAACGTGCAGGTCGGCGCGCTCGAAGCCGCGGGCGATTGAGGACGAGCCGCCCTGCTCTCTCGGTACGCTGGTCCCCTCGTGGGTTGGGGTACCTGAGAGCTGCCCGAGAACGGGGGACCATGGCAGATGCACCGAGGCAGAGATAGGAACGACTGCCACGGACGGAGGGCCGAACGGTCTTCGAACCGCACACCGACAGCGAGTGACCGACGCTTCGCTACCATCGACCGTCGAGCGCTGCTGGCGACCGCGGCATCGCTGTTCGTCGGCCACTCGCTGTGGGCTGTAACTCGTGCTGGAAACCCAGGTCTGGCTGACCGCCAACCACGGTCAACCGCCCCAAAATTATAGAATTTCAAGGTAATACTGGGAAGTGGTATTTCTGTACACCGATTGATGCTGAGTTCCATAGTGGCGTGTGGCTTCTCGCTTTCACCGACCGGGCTACTCCTGCTGTCGGTGCAGTCGTGACCGATGGCCGCTGGGAGAGACACGACTGCAGCACTCCGCCTGTCCAGTCGACTGCTATCGAACACTGTCCGGAACCGTCCCTCCGATAGAGTCTATATCTCCGTTACGACCTCCTGTCCGGCAGTGACCTCACTCGCGTCCTCCGGAAGCAGCGCGACGACCAAGAACTCCGAGTGGTCTGCGAAGTACTCGACGAGCTTCGAGATGCGGGCTCCGTCGATGGCTTCCAACGAGTCCAGGAGCATTATCGGAACCGTCTCCTGAAGGTCGTGAACGAGGTATCCAGCCAGCGCGACGACCAGCCCGACGACCTCGCGCTCGCTCTCACTGAGCGTGTCGATAGTCCCCTCGTATGCCTCGCCGGAGTCGGCCTCTCGGACGACGTGAAGCTCGAAGGTGGTCTCCTGAACCGTCTGTCGGCCTTGGCTGGTTTCTCGTTCCTGACGGTCGATCCACACCCGAGTGATGTTCTCGTATTCGAGGAGCTCCAGAATCTTGGCCATGTGGTGGTTGAACTCCGAAACAGCCTGTTCCTCGATGCGGTCGATTCGGGTCCGGAGTTCGTCGAGTTCCTCGCCGATCTGGTCCCGACGGTCCTCGTACTGCTGTCTGTCCGCGAGGAGTGCCTCGATCTCGTCGATCTCCGATTCGACCGAGTCGAGATCCGTCTCCATCTGTTCGAGCTGCAGCTCGACCCTGTTCGCCTGTTTGTGGAGCTGCAAGACGTCATCGTAGTTCGAGGGCGGGTCCTGCTCGATGGTAGACTCCAGTTCGTCGATCTCGCCGTGGAGCTGCTCACGCCGCGTTTCGAGTTCTGTGACCCGTTCACGCTTTGCTTCAAGCTGGGCATCGATCTCGGCCAGGCGTTCGTCGAGTGTGTCGAGTTCGTCCGCGACCGTCTCGACCTTGGATACGCGGTCTTTCACTTCGTCTATCTTTTCTTGAATCGTTCGGCGTTCTGTTAGTTTTTCTCGTCGAAGCGAACGGAGTCGGTCGAGTGTCTCCTCGATATCGGCCCGGGCCACCTGGGAGCCACACGTCCAACACGTGACAGTGCCGTCGCTCTCGAGCAACTGGTCCGTGGGCGAGGTGGCAGTGCCCTCGTCGCCCGCATCTTCGAGGACTGCTGATATCTCACTGTCCGTCCCCGCGAGCATCTCCTCGTTGCCGGTCGTTCCCGCCGGTGCGGGCGGTGGGGCTTCGGTCTCCTCGCTGCCGCTGTACGGCAACGTCACGTACGACTACGAGGGGACCGGGACTGTCGACGGACGGGAGGCCTACGTGGTGGCGGTGATCCCGCAGGGCGACGACCCGATCGTCCGCAACGTCACCACGTGGCTCGACGCCGAGTGGTACTATCCCCTCAAGCAGACGGGACAGGTGACCGTGGGGGACGCCAACGGGTCGGTGTCGATGACCTACCGCAACGTCACGTTCAATCCAGACGTTCCGGACGGGGCGTTCACCTTCGACCCGCCCGCGAACGCCACCGTCGAGGACAGTTCCGATCGACAGTTCGAGTCGTTCGAGTCCCGAGACGCACTCGCGAGCGCGGCGAACCGGTCGCGCTCGACACCGAGATCAGCAACGTCGACCGCGCCGTGGGGGCGACCCTGTCGAACGCCATCTCCAGCGAGTACGGCACGGAGGGGCTGCCCGACGACACGATCCACGTCGACTTCGACGGCACGGCCGGACAGAGCTTCGGCGCGTTCCTCCAGGATGGGGCGACCTTCGAGCTCACTGGGACCGGCAATGACTACGTCGGTAAAGGGCTCTCGGGCGGGAAGCTGATCGTCCACACGCCCGAGGAGGCGTCCTACGAACCAACCGAGAACGTCCTGATCGGCAACGTCGCCCTCTACGGGGCGACCCAGGGCGAAGTGTACGTCAACGGGATGGCCGGCGAGCGCTTCGGCGTGCGCAACTCCGGGGTCACGGGCGTCGTCGAGGGCGTCGGCGACCACGGCTGTGAGTACATGACCGGCGGCGCGATCGCCGTCATCGGCGACACTGGCAAGAACTTCGCGGCAGGGATGAGCGGCGGCGTCGCCTACGTCTACGACCCCGACGACGAGTTCGAGTCCGACGCCAACACCGGGATGGTGACGCTCTCGGAGACGCTCGAAGAGAAAGACCGGCGAATGCTCCGGCGGCTACTGGAGAACCACGTCGCGTACACCGACTCTGCGCGCGCGAAGGCGCTGCTCGACGACTGGGAGCAGACCCTCTCGGCGTTCGTCCGGGTCATGCCCGACGCCTACGCCGAGATTATCGACGAACGCGAGGGAGACGACGTCCGGAACGAACGCCCGCCGGCCGCCACTCCGGACACCGGAACGGGCCCGGCCGACTTCACCGCCTCCAGCGACGACTAGCCGAACGCTACGTCCAGTTTTTCTCTCATGGACACCGGCTGATAGTGGGTGCTGTAGGTTCCTTTCGAATCGATCGCCGGAATCGTGCGACCGGACTGGCAAATCGCTACAGCAACCACTGTGAATCGAGATAGACAATCAAATCACGCTTGATAGTGATTATTGTAGATTATTTCCGGATCGCGCCCGTCCCGTCGTCGGCGCGTACCGGTAAATCACTACAATAATCACTATGAGTCGAGAAATGGGGACAATGCCCAACCACAGTCACGACGACGAATCGACGATACGGGAGATGCTCGAGATATTCGGTCTGACAGAAAAGGAGATCGACGTGTATCTCGCCGTGCTGAGGCTGGGTGAGGCGACCACGAGCACCATCGCAGAGAAGGCCAACGTTTCACAGCAGGCTGTCTACACCATCACGGAGCGGCTCGCAGACCGGGGGTTCGTTCGTGTGAACAGCCACGCTTCTCCAAAGACGATCAGTGCGATCCCTCCGGAGGAATCGATGGGGAGAGTGTCCAGCGAGATCGGGAAGATGACAGGACTACTCGACGATCTCTTCAACGAGCCTGAAACGCAAACGCCAGAACTACGATTAGTGCAGTCCCGAAAGACCGCGATCAACCGTCTGCGTGACGCGATCTCACAGGCCAGAAACGAGATCGTTCTCGCAATCCCGGAACGCATCTATCCGGATATCGAGAGCGAACTGCAGGACGCACGTGACCGGGGCGTGCTCGTCTTCTTGCTGATACAGGGCGTCAGCGACGATAAGGACCGGTTCCGAGAGACAGCAGACGCCGTCCGCTACTGGAACGAAGAGGGGGTCTTTTTGTATACAGTCGATATTCAGACAGACAACAAAACGTCATTTATCGGGGATTCAGACCTGGTATCTGGCACTCATCGGTCCGGAACCGGTGTCGTCGTCTCGCAGCGCCACCTCTGTAACGCGATCCACGGAATATTCTTCTCGACGTACTGGGCGTCGGGTGTCGAGTTGTTCGTGACTGAACCGTACGCGCTACCGAGACGCTTCGAGTGGTTCCGAGCGGCCGTGTTCCACGCGTTTCTGCACGATCGGAGCGGGACCGAACTGCGTGCCGACATCGAGGTGCAGAACGGAGAGACTGTCTCGGGAGCAGTGACTGAAATCCGCCAGGCGTTCGTCGAACCGGTGACGAGCGAGTTCTACCTCGAAACCGCACTGTTTCTCGAAACCGCCGAAGGGCGCGTCAGCGTTGGCGGCCCCGACTCGTTCATCGAGGATTACGAAGCCGCAGTCGTCACGCTCCGATCCGCGGATCAGTAATAGTGATTCCTGTAGCGATTTACCGCTACGACCGCACGCCTTCGTGCGGTCGGTACGGAACAGACCGACAGTAATCACTATAAGCCATACGAGTGGCTACCTGTTCGTCGAGATCGTCGCGACGCCGTTGTGCCGAATCAGTTCGAAACGACATCGCCACCAGTAGCAGAGCAATCTGTCTCGTTTCCAGGCCCGACACTCTGGCGTTGAAATTCAATAAAGTATTTTCACAAGGTTTTTGCACCAGGTCGTTCAGTATCATTACTGTGCGATTGGACATCCCGGGGCGACTCGACGCACGTGATGCGTGGCGTGTGAATGGCGGTGAGCACGACGCGATGGCGTCTCGCGGACAGAGACAGTTGTCCTCAGAGATCCAATCGGAGTTTTTCAAGACATGAAACGAAGAGAATACCTCACAGGACTCGCAGGAGTTGGCGCACTGTCAGCAGCGACAGGGCAGGTCGGTGCTGACACGGATGCCCGCCGGCTCGGTCTGTCGAGCGCGGTTGGCGACGATACCCACCATCCGGGTCCACCGCGGTTCGGCCACGTCGGCGAGACGTTCTACGACCGGCTGATCACCGACGTCACGATGGATCACGCCGGCGGCCTCGATCGGGACAGCTTCGCCCCCCAGATCACCGGGAAACCACAGCAGGACCCCGACAACTACAGCGCCGACGATTTCTCGTGGTCGATCGTCGACGCCCCCGAAAGCAGTTCGGCGACACTCGAGTATCGGCCGCCGGACGAGACTGCCGACGCCGAACAGTACGACCCCGGACAGGACAACGTCGCGGAGTTCGCCCCCGACGTTCCTGGTCGATACGTCTTCGAACTGGACGCCCCTGACGGCACCCACCAGCAGATTCTCCACATCTTCCCCGAGGACCAGGGAGACGCTGGACCGCCCCGGATCTCGCTGGACGGAACCTACGACAGCGACGCCGGTGCGTTCGTCGTCGAGTCCAGCGCACACCTCGCCCCCAACAGTTCGCCAGCGACCAACGAGGTCGCTGTCGAGTGGATCGTGGACAATCGCGACGCGCTGGCAACCGACGATATCACGATCAGTGACGATTCCCTGACCGCGACGATTCCCGAAAACGCACTCGACGGGGAGACGGCACGACTGCACGCCTGTCCCTACGACGGCGCGAAAGCAGGGTACAGCGACACGGTCGTCCTCGACCCCGAGAGCAAGACGGTCGAAAACCCGACCCATCCCCCCGAGTGGATCGAGGACGCGATCATGTACGAGATCTTCCCGCGGTCGTTCGGCGGCCCGCCCGAAGAGGGCGAATGGCCCTTCGAGAACTCCAACGCCAACTTCGCCACGATGGAACAACGGCTGGACTACCTCGAATCGCTGAACACCGACGTCATCTGGTTCACGCCGATCGTTCCTTCCGAGAGCGCGAACTACAAGCCACAGGCCTACCTCGACGGGGACGAACGCACTCGGTTCAAGTTCGTGGGCGGTGGTCCTCACGGTTACGACACACTTGCGTACACCCAGGTCGCCGAGGATCTCACCGCCGACTACTCGATCCAGGACTACTACGACGCTCCCTGGCCCTGGGAAGACGGCTACGACCCCGCGAACAACGCCCGCGAAGCGGCTCGTGAGAGTGCGATGGCGGAGTTCGAGAACTTCGTGGAGGCTGCCCACGAGCGAGACATCAAGATCTGTTTCGACCTTGTCATCAATCACTGTGGGCGGCACAACGCGATGTTCCAGGACACGATTGCGGCCAAGACGGACACCCTGCCTGAAGGAGGCGTCTACCACAACATCGAGTCCTACAATACAGACTCGAAGTACTTCGACTGGTTCGAGCGCAGGACGGGACAGAACACGACCGGTGACGGCGCAGTCGCCGATCCCGCGCCGGCCCCGACCGGCTTCGCGGGCCTGCGCGTGATGCCCGAGTGGAACTACCATAACATCGCCACGCGCGAGCATATTCTCGCGATTGCCGACGAGCTATCCAGCAAGACGAGCATCGACGCCTTCCGCTGTGACGTCGCCTACGGCGTCCCCCACGGCTTCTGGAAGGAAGTCCGAGAGGTCGTCCGGCAAAACGACAGCGAGTTCATGATGCTCGACGAGACGCTCCCGAACGACCCGGACTTCGCCGAAAACGAGTTCGGACTCCACTACGACACCCACGATTTCACCCGGAACGCCGGCCACGGCGTCGCCGGCGGGAGCGACCCGATGAACCTCTACGACGCAATCGCCAAGCGCGACAACGAGGCCTGGCCCGAGCACTCGCTACTGCTGAACGCCACCGAGAATCACGACGAGCCCCGACTCTACAAACTGGCCCGAGATGGCTCTCGTGAGGACCCGGCGAAAGCCCAGCGCGCAGTGTGGGCCGCCGGCGTCACCCTGCCCGGCGTGCCGATGATCTACTACGGCCAGGAGCGGCTCATTACCGAGTACGGCCACCAGCGCAACGACTTCGACGGCTCCGGCGAGGACGACCGCACCGGCGACGCTGGCCCCGATATGTACCAGCGTGCGTTCATGAACTGGGAAGACAACGGCGATACCGTCCCGGAGGATCACCTCCAGTTCTATCAAGACGTCACGCAGTTCTACAGGGACAACGAGATATTCCACCCCCACGCGGACGTCGAGAAGACGTGGTTCCAGTCCGAGGACAGCGTGCTGGTGTTCGGTCGATCGATGGAGACCGACGAAGGAACCGAGCAGGTCGTCGTCATGCTCCACTTCGATCCGGGCACGGCGACGGTCGACCTGCTGCCCGGCGCGGAAACGACCGACTGGTTCACCGGCAGCGACATCGGTGTCGAAAGCGATGGCCCGGCAGTCACTGTCGAGTTCGAGACGCTGGCCGTCGTCGAGACAGACACGCTGTTCAGCGTCGGTGAGTTGATCGCCGAGTTCGACGAATCGAGCGGAGACGACAACGGCCCCGGCAGCTACACCTACCCGACCGGTGACGACTACCCCGACGGCGCATTCGACATCTCGGCCGCGACGGTTCATACGACGGCCGAGGACGTCCAGTTCCGGTTCGCCTTCGACAGCGAACTGACGAACTCGGCAGGGTACGACGGCGGGATCACCGCCCAGCACCTCCAGATCTACCTGCAGAACCCCGAAGCCGACAGCGGCACGACCGAGGGACGAGCGGGGACGAACGTCACCTTCACAGACCCCTACCAGTATCGTGTTGTCGCCGATGGACAGAACGGTGCTCGCCTCGAAAGCCACGAGGGCGAGCACCTCGCAGACTGCTCGCTCGTGGTCAACGAGCCCGCAGACGAGATCGTCGTCGAAGTCCCCCGGGCGGAACTCGACACCGACATCCAGACCCACTACGTCACGCCGCTGGTCTTTGGCTACGACCCGGACGCAGCGGGGGGCGTCGTGCCGGTCGAATCCGAGAGCGGCGAGGCAGCCTTCGGCGGGGCCGAAACGCCCGAGATGGCCCCCCGTGTGATCGATATGGTCGTCCCGGATTCGACGACCCAGTCCGCAGCACTGAGTTACACGAGTGACGCGCTGGCGACGCTCCCGTATCTCTCGCTCACGAGCGGATACGAGCAGATCGGTGAAGCCGTCGATCCGGAAGGTGACGACAACGGGCCGGGCAACTACCAGTATCCCACCGGACCAGCGGACGTACACTACGAGGGGATGTGGGACGTCACGAGTGTCCGGGTCTACGAGAGTCTCGAACGCGTGCGCTTCGAGTACGTCATGGCCACGGAGATGCAGAACGTCTGGGACCTCAACGGCATCTCCCAGCAGTTCGTTCAGGTGTACATCCGTGACCCCGAGGCCGGCGACGGCGTCCCGACCTCGACGGACGGACGCGAGGGAGTCAACACCCGGTTCGCCGAGCCCTATCACTACCGCATCGTCGTCCCGGGCTACGGGCCGATCCAGGTCGAGAACGCCAACGGCAGCGCGATCACCACGGACGTCAACGTCGCCGTCGACGGCGACACGATCAGCTTCGACGTGCCCAAAGACGCTATCGGCGGTTCGCCGACGGACAAACAGCTCGCAGCACTGCTGATCCCGTATGACGGATACGGAACCGGCCTCGTCAGGCAGAACTTCGGCGAGCAACCCGGCAGCTACCAGATCGGGACCGACGGCGAGCCCGTCGAGACGGCTCCGCGAGTCATGGACATGATCCCGCCCAGCGACACCAGTCAGTCGGAGGCGCTGGCCTACACGGCCGAGGAGACAGCCGAGATCCCGCTCGCTGAATTCCAGAACGCCTACATCCAGACTGAAGAGCAAGCCCCCATCACCGATCCCGAGGGAGACGACAACGGGCCCGGGACTTACACCTACCCGACAAGCGACGAGGTTCCCGATGGTTGTTTCGACGTAACGCAGGTCGACATTACCGCCTCGACAACCACCTGGGACGTCACAGTTCATCTCAACGGCCCCGTCACGAACCCGTGGGGCGGCGGGGCAGGGTTCAGCGTGCAGGCCCTCCAGTTGTACCTGCAAGATCCCAGCGCGCCCGCCGACGCGCCCCGCTCGTCCAGTGGGCGTACCGGGATGACGTCGGAGTTTCAGGAAGGCTATCATTACCGCGTGGTCGTTCACGGCGAGAACGGCCCGAAAGTCGTCGAGAACGCCACCGGCGAGGAACTGGCGACAGTCGAGGCGTCCGCCAGTCAGGAGAACAACACGATCAGCTTCAGCGTGCCGAAAGCGCCGTTCCAGACCGACGACATCACACAGATGAAGATGGCCTTCCTCGTGATGGCCAAAGACAGCTACGGAGACGGCGACCTCCGCCAGAGCTTCGGCGTCGAACCAGCCCAGTACGGCTTCGGTGGTGTGGATCCCGATGCACTACAGACCGCCCCGCGCGTGATCGACCTCGTCGGCCCCGAAACGGTCGTCGACCAGGAACAGGCGCTGCGTTACGGCCCTGACTCGCCGGCGACGATCCCGCTGTATCCGGTCGCAAACCTCATCTCCGGGGAACCGCCCGAAGGGTCGCTTCAGGCGATCGCCACGCCCGGACCGACGGTATTCGCCGGGCAGTCGGGGCAGCTCAACGCCTCGAACTCTTCGGATCCCGACGGACAGTCGCTGTCGTTCCAGTGGACCCAGACTGGCGGGCCGGACGCGTCCCTAGAGAGCACTGACACGTCCCAGCCGACGTTCACCGCACCCGAAAGCGTCGATGGAGAGACGACACTCGAGTTCGAGCTGACAGTGACCGATCCCGACGGCAACACCGCAACGGCGACGACGACCGCGACGGTTCGCCCGCAATCGGAAAACGACGCACCCATCGCCGAGACCACGGAGAGCAGCAAGACGGTCGACCCCGGCGAGATTGTCCTGCTGGATGGGGCACCGTCGGAAGACCCCAACGGCGGCACGCTCTCTTTCCAGTGGGAGCAGACCGGTGGCAGTCCATCAGTCGAACTGTCCAACGCCGACACCTCCGGGGCCGGGTTCACCGCCCCCGAAGTCGACAGCGAGACGACGCTGACGTTCGAACTCACAGTCGGGGACGGACAGGGGAAAACGTCGACGGCGACGGTCGAGGTCACGGTCCAGCCAGCCGACACGGAGACGTCTTCCGGAAGTAGTGACGATACCGGCTCCGGGTTCGGTCCCGGCTTCGGCGTCGTCTCCGGCGCACTCGGCACCGCTGGTGGTGCCGCCTACGCCGCCAGACGACTCCTCGGTGAAGACAAACCTGCACAGCCCGACGACGTTGACGTCGACGATATCGAAGAACCAGCTGACGACCAGTAGTGTCGACGGCCGGCTGAAGTGCCGGCCGTCCCGCTGTCGACGGCCGGCTCGCGAGCACGTTCATGTGCGAGCAATCCACATAGACGACTTCCGATCCACCTCCGCCATCATATTTCCTTCGAAGAAAATAAATTCGAAGTCCGAATTCAGGCAGTTAGAACCTCCGTGCAGGAAAATTCCTACATTATAGTCCGGGAAATATCGACAACAAATACCATAATGCTTTTGCACAGGTGGCAAAACTGTTCTGACGTGCGATTGGACACACTCGGTGGCGGCGCTTCGCGGGCGATTCGCGGTGAGCGATCTGTAGGCGAGCACGGCGGGGCGAACGCATGCGAACGCGGGCGAGCGCCCCCGAGTCGGCCAATCGTTATGAGTAATCCATGAAACGAAGAGAGTATCTCACAGGACTTGCAGGGCTTGGAGCGGTATCCGGTGCGGCAGGACAGGTCGGGGCTGATACTGGCCTCCGTCGGTTGAACCTTTCCAGCGCGGTCGGAGACGACACCCACCATCCAGGTGCGCCACGGTTCGCGCCACTTGGAGTGACGTTCTACGACCGGCTGCTCAGTGACTTCAGCAGCGATCACGCGGGCGGGAAAGACCGAGACAGCTTCGCACCGCAGATCGTCGGCGACCCACAACAGGAAGCGGACAATTACAGTCCCGACGACTTCTCGTGGTCGCTCGTCGAATCACCGGACGGCAGCACTGCCACGATCGAGTACCGGCCGCCGGACGGCGATATGGAGCAGTGGACACCGGATCCAGCACCCAACAACGTCGCCGAGTTCAACCCGGACGTTCCCGGACGGTACGTCCTCGAACTCGACGCACCGGACGGGACACACCACCAGGAACTACACATCTTCCCCGAAGACGGAAGCGCCGGTGGTCCGCCGCGAATCTCCATCGAAGGCGAATACGACAGCGACGCCGAGGAGTTCGTCCTTGACTCGAACCCGAAACTCGCGCCGAACAGCCAGATGAGCGAGGCCGACCTGATGGTCGCCTGGCTCGCAGACACCCGAGACGCACTGACGACCGAGGACATTCAGGTCGGCGAAGGGATGGATTCGTGGACCGCACGGATCCCCAAGAGCGCGCTCGGCGGGGAGAGCTGTCGCGTCCACGCCGCCCCGAACGATTCGAACGCCTCCGGAGTCACTGACACGGTCGTTCTCAATCCTGACGAGGACGCCGTCGAGTATCCGAACCGACCGCCGGAGTGGGCCAAAGACGGGATCATGTACCAGATCTTCCCGCGGTCGTTCATGGGCCCGCCAGAAGAGGGAGAGTGGCCGCTGGAGAACTCCAACGCCAACTTCGCCAACTTCGAGGAGAAACTCGATTACCTCGAAGAGTTGAACACCGACGTCATCTGGTTCACGCCGACGGTCCCTGGCGAGAGTTCGAACTGGAAACCGCAAAACGCCGACGAATGGATCGGGCCGAGCAACGAAAACGCCTACAAGTACGTCGGCGGTGGCCCACACGCATACGACGCGATATCGTACTTCCAGAAGGCCGAGGACCTCACTTCCGAATACAGTTTCTCGGACTACGCGGACGAACCGTGGCCCTGGGAAGACGGCTACGACCCGGAGACCAACGTCCGCGAACAGGCCCGTCAGAGTGCGATGGAGGAGTTCCAGAGCTTCCTCGATGCCGCCCACGAGCGCGACATCAAAGTCTGTCTGGACTTCGTGATCAACCACGGCGCTCGCCACCACCCGCTGCTGCAGGATACGATCGGTGAGGTTGGGAACTCGCTCATCGAGGGCTACGACGAGTATCCGCGAGTCACCTCCTACAACGAGGACTCGAAGTACTTCGACTGGTTCAACCGCTCGAAGAGTGCCCGGATGCACAACGGCGAAGCAGTCGAGCCAGCGCCGGCCTACCGCGGATTCGCGAATCTCGACCTCCGGTCGATGCCACAGTGGAACTACAGCAACATGGCGCTGCGCGAGCACATCCTCGCGGCAGCCAAACACTGGGCAGAGATGGATGTCGACGCCTTCCGGTGTGACATCGCCTACGGTGTCCCACACGGCATGTGGAAAGAGATTCGGGAGGTCGTCCGGGCCGAGAACACCGAGTTCATGATGCTCGACGAGACGATCCCGAACGACCCCACGTTCGCCGAGAGCGAGTTCGACATGCACTTCGACACGTCGGACTTCATGACCAGCGCCGGTCACGGCGTCGTCAACGGCGGCGATCCGATGCAGCTGTACGACTCCGTCTACCAGCGCAAGAACGAGGGGTGGCCGGATCACGCACTGATCATCAACTCGACGGAGAACCACGACGAGTTCCGGCTGATGGACATCGCGAAAGACGGCTCTCGTGCGGACCCGGCGAAAGCCCAGCGTGCGGTCTGGGCCTCGGGCGTCCTGCTGGAAGGGGTTCCGTTCATCTACTACGGCCAGGAACGGCTCATCACCGAATACGGCCACGAACGGTACAATTACGACGGGACTGGCGAGGACTACCGAAGCGGAGACGGCGACGTCGGGCCGGGTAACCCGGCGCGTGCGTTCATGAACTGGGAAGAGAACGGCGACACCGTTCCCCAGGAGCATCTCCAGTTCTACAAGGATGTCACGCAGTTCTACACGGATCACGACATCTTCAAACCCGACGCCGAGCTTTCGGGCGCGTGGTTCCAATCTGACGACAGCGTCCTGGCGTTCGGTCGATCGATGGAGACCGATGATGGCGAGCAGAACGTCATCGTCTTGCTCCACTTCGATCCGGGCACGGCGACGGTCGACTTGCTCCCGGGTGCGAATACCCAGGACATGTTCACCGACAGCGACATCGGTGTCGATTCGGAGAGCGAGGCGACCACCGTCGAGTTCGAGACGCTGGCAGTCGTCGAGACCGACTCGCTGTTCAACCTCGGATCGCGGATCTCCCAGTTCGACGACCCGGTAGACGACGATACCGGCCCCGGGAGTTACACCTACCCGACAACCTACGGCGACGACAGCGCGGTGTTCGACATCACCGAGGCTTCGATTCACTCGACCGCCGACACTCTGCAGTTCCGCGTCGCACTCAACGACGATCTTGCCGTCGACGACGACGGCAAGATCGTCGACCAGCACCTGCAGTTCTACCTCCGCAACCCCGAAGCGGAGAGCGGTGCGACCGACGGACGAACCGGGACGAACGTCACGTTCGAGGAGTCCTACCAGTTCCGTCTCATCGCCAACAACAGCGGGGCCTGGGTCGAAGACCACGAAGGGAACGAAGTGGCGACCGGATCGATGGTCGCCAACCCCGTCGCCGACGAGATTGTCGTCGAGATGCCCAAGGGTGTGCTGAATGCTGGCATCCGCTCGCATTACATCGCGCCGCTGCTGCTCGGTTACGATGGCGACGCCGATGGCAGTGTCATGGCCGTACAGGCCGAGGCCAGCGAGACGGCCTTCGGTGGTGCCGAGACGCCCGGAATGGCACCGCGAGTCATCGACATGGTCGTCGGTCAGGGTGACGACCAATCCGAAGCCCTCTCGTCGTACGGATCCGATTCGCTGGCGACCCTTCCGTTCACGCCGCTTGCGTCCGACTACGAACTGCTCGGGAGAGCCTCCGACAGCACCGGGGACGACAACGGTCCGGGCTTCTACGAGTATCCGACCGGCGACCCCTACTACGACGGTGCGTTCGACATCGAACAGGTCAACCTCTACGAGAGTCGCTCTCGTGTCCGCTTCGAGTACGTCATGCGAACAGAGGTTCAGAACCCGTGGGGCGAGCCCAACGGAATGTCACAGCAGTTCGCGATGGTCTGCATTCGTGATCCAGAAGCCGGTGACGACGTCGTCTCGACGACGGCCGGATACAACGGGCTCGGTGCCAACTTCGCTGATCCGTACCACTACCGGGTCATCGCCAACCCGAAAGAGGCCAGAGTCGATCAGTTCCAGGTCAACGACGATGACGAAGTCGAGTCGGCCGGAGCCTCGACCGACGTCAACCTCATCATCGACGGGAAGACACTCGCGTTCGACGTGCCAAAGAGCGCGATCGGCGGCTCGCCGGAGGGCAAGCAGCTCGCAGCGCTGCTCGCGCCGGCAGACGGCTACGGAACTGGCCTGATCAGACAGAACTTCGCTTCCTCACCCGGAGAGCACGATATCGGTGTCGGCGACAACCCGACCGAGAACGCCCCGCGTGTGATGGATATGATCACGCCCGCGGGAACCAGCCAGGCACAGGCGCTTGCCTACACCGAATCCTCGCCGGCGCAAATTCCGTTCGCGTCCTGGGATAGCACGTTCAGGATTCAGGAAGGGCTCGGTAGCATCTCCGATCCGGAGGGTGACGACGTCGGGCCAGGCGAGTACACCTACCCGAACAACCTCACGAAGGGGATGTTCGACGTCACGAACGTCAGCATCGAGAGTAAGGCCCAGAACTGGGAGTTCACAGTCGATGTCGGCGTTCTGGAGAATCAGTTCGGAAACGACGCCGGGTTCAGCACGCAACTCATCCAGCTGTACCTGCAGGATCCGAACGCGCCCGACGACGCGCCCACAGGGACGGCAGGAAGTCCCGGTGTCGTCTCGAGCTTCCTGGAGGATTATCACTACCTCCTGCACGTCGAGGCCGGAAGTACCCGTCTCGAAAACGGCAACCACAGCGCTGTGATCGAAGATATCTCCGCGAGCGGGAGTACGGAGAACAACACGATCACGTTCAGTCTGCCGAAGTCGGAGTTCAACACCGACGACCTCACGCAGATGAAGGCAGCCATGCTGGTGTTCAGCCAGGACGGATTCGGGACGAACGGCATCAGGCAGGACTTCAGCGTCGAAGCGGGTGACTGGGCCTTCGGTGGCGCTATCGAAGACGCGACCGGGAACGCCCCACGCGCGCTCGAGCTGGTCGGCCCCGACAACGTCGTCAAGCAGTCCGAGTCGCTGGCCTACAGCGCGGACTCGAAGGCACTCATCCCGCTGTTCAGTGTCGAATCACTCATCTCCGGCGTCCCTACTGGCGGCTCGGGAGTGACGGCAATCGCTGCACCAGGCCCGACGCTGTTCGCCGGTACGAGCGGCCAGCTCGACGCCTCGAAATCGTCGGATCCGGAAGAGCAGACACTCAGCTTCCAGTGGGCCCAGATCGGCGGTCCGACCGTCGAACTCTCGGGTACCGACACGGCCAAGCCGACATTCACCGCACCAGAGAGTGTCGAGGAAGAGACGACCCTCGAGTTCGAAGTGACGGTGACCGACCCCGATGACAACAGCGCGACGGCGACGACAACTGCGACGGTGCGTCCGCAGTCCGAAAACGACGCACCCGTCGCCAGAGTGACCAACGGCGATCGGACGGTCGACCCCGGCGATATCGTCCTGCTGGACGGGGCACCGTCGGACGACCCCAACG
>ENA-ORDC01001649-ORDC01001649.1-marine-metagenome-genome-assembly--contig:-NODE-1649-length-15692-cov-4.423311_pt1 | contig 15692 bp, 16 predicted proteins | sample MGYA00237783_ERZ508515 | MGnify/ENA primary metagenome ERZ508515 (study PRJEB26186, sample SAMN06268792) | marine metagenome | isolation source: Eden Landing Ponds, San Francisco, CA, USA | place... | reverse complement strand
ATGGCTACGTTCGTCGGCACGCGAGTCTCGCAGGCCGATCTCTCAACCGAGGCCCAGCGGATAATCTCTGAAGCCAGAGCTGATGATTACAGCGAACCTCACCCGTTTTCGGACGCCTACACGGAACTCCTGCGTAAGCTTGACAAACGCGCCTACATCGATGGAAACATCCGGAAAGACGCGGGCGTCAGCGCAACCGAGAAAGAAATGGTCCAATACGAGGACGCATATTACGAGTATATCCTTCGGTTCACTAACGAGCCAGATACGTAGCTTGGAAGAAGCGACTATCGTGAGTTCGTACTTTGAATCTTGCACGCCGCTACGAATGTTCTATAGAACTGTTAGGACTTCCAACAAGCAGTTCAGGGTATTCACATCTCGTTTCATATTTTGGTTTAGTTTGCTCACTCTGCCGATGGACGGTTGTCCGCTGGGTCAGGAAGATATGTTCGCACAAACTGTATGCCAGCGGCAAGTGCGATTATTCCACCAGCAATACCAGCAATAGCCCAAATCATCTCATCTTGGTAATTCGTGAGGATGTAGCCCATATCTGCGACGGTAACTACTCCGACCCCGAGCAGAACCGTACTTAGTAACATCCAGCGGCGGATTGAACGAAGCAGTATAGTCATCTCGGAGGGCATAGAAAGTGGGTTCAGAGCGACCAGTATCACTCTATCGATGACTTACAGGCGGTGGTCACTTCACACGCTTGTTCTACCGGCTGGTTCGTCGTTATCGAACTGGAATCAAAGGTGGAGAACCACTCAAGACAGGGTACCTACTGACTCCTATTCTCACGACCTGTCGAAGAAGGAATCGAGTTGATAGGAGAACATCGACTAGTTTTGGGCCAAATGGTCTACCCGGAATGCCTGTACACTCCTGCCGAGGAGAATTACAGACAGTAGGACTAGCACGAACAGTAGCGGTCTGAGTCCTTCCTGAGAGTAGTATGCTACCGAGAGAAGCGTAGCGAGAATACCAGTCACGGGAAGCAGGTAGGAAAAGCCTCTTATTCCCCTAAGGAGCAGTACACCCTCAATTGCTAAAATGACGAACAGCGGAAACGACAAAAGTCCGTAAAACCCGAAAAATACGAAAGAGAAACTCACCCCAATCATACCGCTGATTATAGCACCTAAACCGATGATTCGTCGTTTCCGCGGTGCAAGATTCATACATTCGCATAAGTAGAATGACTATAAATATATTGGTGTTCGATATGCACGCTCATTTTACCGGCTGATTCGTCGAGACCGAATGTGGAATAGGGTTTAGGAATCGCTCAAAACAGGGGGAGATTGCTACGGACGCCTATTTACGAACGTGACATCAAATCACTTTTCAAATACCTCTCTGATATCGTGTGTATGATTCCCCTCCAATTCGGTGTTCCCGGCGGACCGGAACTCATCATACTCGGTTTGGTTTTTCTGATAATTCCCTTTGCAATGGCATACTGGGTGTACAATGATGCCGAACGACGCGGCGAGGATAACGCAGCGCTGTGGGCCGTGGTCGTCGGTGGCCTTACGTACCTGACGTTTTTCGGCGGTATTCTCGCACTCGTCGTCTACATTTGGCAACGCGAATAGTGCATATAACAAGCTTCTCGGTATCGTTTGATTCGCAGGCTTGATCTCTCAGCTGATTCCTCGTGACTAGGCGTGAAAGCAAAGTATAGGAATCGCTCAAGACAGACGAACGCTGTATCAAATCGAATCGCCATCTACTCAGGGTCCGTCAAAAACGAGGTCTGAATATTGAGCGTTCTTTCCGCTAGATGACCGAAACCAAGTGCGCCACGCAGGAAAATTCAAAACATCCCGTACCTTATTTTCGATTGAAATGTCAAAAGGTCGTGGTCAGGGCGACCCCGTGGGAGTGATCGTTACTGCCGTTATAGTGGCGATAACCGTCTTACTCGGCATCTACCTGTTCTCAGAGCTTAATCAAACCATTACAATAACTGGACCTCTTGCTCGGACCGGGGAGGACTTGCTGATTGATGCGGCTGACGCGCTCTTGTTTGCGGTTGGCGGAACAGGTCTCGTCGCTTTTGTTATCCTGACACTTCGGGGTGCTGGACAGTGAATCCTGAAACTATTGGGAAATCTGTTCTCTACGCACTCACCGTAGTTCTGATTCTTGCTGCCTTCTGGCCGTTTATTCCATCCTCCAGCCCTTTCTCCCAGATACCCAGAACAATAGAAGCAGTTAGCGATATTGGGATTCCTGCGATTGTGGTTGGCGCACCAGCGGTCGCGTATTACCTCCTGAGCAGTTGGTGAGAAAGCCGTTAGGAACGATTGGGGGTCTGCAGGATTCGCACCCTAGTTCTCTCGGTTGATTCACCGACGTAGAATCAAAGTTAGCGAATCGCCCAGTACAGACGAACACTGTATCACACTAAGTCGTCATCTACTCATAATGTGTCAGGAACGAATTGCTGGATATAGAACATAGATGCAGCAGATCGATAACTACAGTCGGTTTGATTTACCAAGCGGTCCATCTCCTCTATAGTTATGTCAGAGTCAGGGTCTCGGTGTGATAATTTGATTGAACGGCTGTCGGATGCGACGATGGGTGCCTTGTTGCTGTACACGGTATTCATCGGAGATGAACTTGGATACTACAAGGAACTAGTCGAGACGTGGTTGACGTCTGAAGAGTTGGCAGCGGAGACGGGGACCCACGAACGGTATGCCCGTGAGTGGCTCGAACAGCAGGCAGTTGCCGGAGTGCTCGATGTTGAGGATGAATCAGTGGGGGCCAAGGAACGGTGCTATCGACTTCCACCGGAGTACGAATCGGTTCTGCTTAATCGTGATAGCTTCGACTATATGGCCCAGCAGGGCCACCTCATTGCTGGTGGTGCGCAGCCATTAGCTGCTGTCGTCGAGGCGTTTCGGACGGGCGAAGGAGTTCCATTCGATGCCTATGGGTCGCTTCGAGAGGGGCAGGCACGCACGAACCGTGCCGAGTTACGGCACCGACTCGGGAGCCAATGGCTGCCCACGATTCCTGAACTCGATGATCGACTTCGGTCGCACGACTCACCACAAGTCGCCGATGTTGGCTGTGGGGCGGGTTGGGCGAGTATCGGTATTGCAGAAACGTATTCGAACGTTCGTGTGGATGGCTATGATATCGACGAACCTTCGGTGGGACGTGCACGTGAGAATGTGGCGGCTGCGGCGCTCGAAGACCGTGTGACAATACATACGCAAGATATCAGAAAGCTCTCCGACTCGAACGTGTACGACCTTACAGTGGCGGTTGAAGTTATTCACGATCTCCCGAATCCAGTCACAGTTCTCGAAGGGATGCGGCGAATTACGCGACCGGACGGAGAAGTCCTTATCATCGATCAACGAGTCACAGACTCATTCACGACTGATGTTTCCACGGTTGAAGAGATGATGTACGGGTGGAGTGTCGTCCACTGCCTACCGGTCGGAATGAGTGTACAACCCTCTGTAGGGACAGGGACGGTTATGCGAGAAGCGACGGTGCGAGAGTACGCATCCGAGGCAGGCTTCGATGACGTCGAGATTCTTCCGATTGACCACGACGCCTTTCAGTTCTACAGGCTAATCTAATAGCCGCCAACGGGCCGTTCCATATTCAGATTTATTCAAACGGCTTGCGGCTAAAAGAAGGAATAATTACCCAGTTCCGTACTCCGGGAGTTGCTGAATAAGCAAGCACGCTCTCACGCCTGATTCGGTTGTGAGGTCGTGAAATAAACACCGTAACGAGTCTTCGATGATATCCAGTGAGGGTCAAGGTACTCCGCCGCCGGAACCCATTCTTCGACCTAGAGGACATTCGGGCAGTGGTCGAGACGAGAGACGTCACTATTGGTGAGCTATTGGACGCTACCGGTACTCCCTGCTACGCGGTCGTTTCAATCGCCATCAGGTCGGACAACTCGAAGAGTCGGACGTCGTCACGTATGTCAGCGACGTTTTCGAGATCGTCAGTATATCCGGAGCGGCTGAACAAGACGTACAGCAGCTCTCCGTCTGCTGGTCTGCCTGCCCACTGGACTTCCGACGCCGTTCGTTCGAGATCGGCGAGGATACCTTCGCTCACGGGGTGAGACGTAAACTTACACTCACCGGCAACGGCCTCGTTGCCGGCGAGACCGAGGACATCCAGTTCGTGTTCCTTGAACCACCACTGCCCGACGTTGCGGAATTGTCGGTCGACGAGGTCCGGGAGTGTTCGCTGGCAGAGCCGTTCGAACAGCGGACTCACGTAATCCGCCAGGTCCGGTCGACGAGTTCGTCATACGCGTCGTTGCCGAGCATCCGAAGCTGGTCCTGTTGCCCGTAGACGAACCGGAACCAGAACCGGAACAGCGGCGCACCGATGCGATACCGCCCGCGTTTCGAGGCTGTCGGTGATTCCATCACGGGGATGTGGCGTTCGACGAGGCGGGGGCGGCGAAGTTTCTGCAGGTACGTTCTGAGTGGGCCTGACTCGAAGCCGGCCACCCCTGCGATCTCGTTCGGGGTGCATCGCCCGTGGGCGAGCGCGCGGAGAATACTGAAGTACGTGTTCGGCTGTTGGAGTTCAGTTCGGAGCAAAAACTCAGGTTCGGAGTACAATCGTCCCTGCTCTGAGAGGATCCCTTGCTGGACGTTCGTACCGAGCGACTGGTCGGGATTGATAGTCTGGAGGTAGTACGGCGTGCCGCCGTAAATCCGTCCACCTTGTACTTGCGGACTGTCGTGTCTTCCCTACACCGTTCACAGTTCATTAGCCGTTCCTGTTAGAGTGGCAAATAGTTCTTGTCGATCCGCAATAATTACAATACATCAGCAGTAATTCGCAGGTGGATAGTTGGTGCAGACTATCCTTTTCCCCATCCCCCTCTGCCCTTGATCCGTTCAGTACAGAACAAGCAGCTATCAGACCCTCTGGCCTAGGCGTCTGTGTTTATATTGACGATGACGGAGAGTATGTCGCGACCACACGGGACGAAACCGAGATCGCCCGCGATGCGACGGACGTTGCCCTAGTCGTCAAAGATGCGGCTGAAACATCGATCCCAAATAACAACCAATCGACCATCCAAAACTCGATCGAGTTCGGACGTGGGCAATTCGATTGGAAAAGTGGCATCACTATCGACAAGGCATTCCATATGTGGGGACAGGGCCCGAATCAAACCTATTTCAACGGCATCGCAGAACGCGATTCGGGCGACTCTACTGCAATGACGGTCTCGTCGAATGCTAGTGCGATTACTGAGATGCGGTATTTTAAGTGGAGTTCAAAAATGTGATGTCGCACCCGGAACCGACCAAACCGGATCTATTCGCATCCCCAGTTCGTGGTGGGGACTCGTTGGGATCAAACCGACGCACGGACTCGTTCCGGTTCACCGGTGTCGTCCCGCTCGAACGGACGATTGATCACCTGGGTCCGATGGCACCGACCGTCGAGACGGTCGTTCAAACGCTCGAAGTGATAGCTGGGACAGATACCACCGACGGAATCAAACTCGATACCCGACAGCCCGATGGTGTCGAAGCGGGTTCGTACGCCGCCGCGGCTGCTGATGATCCAGAAGGGCTCTCGATTGCGTTTTTGGACGAAGGATTCGGGTGGGAGTTCTCGGATTCCGTCGTCGACGAAACGGTTCGTGAGACACAGGCTGGCTTCGAGGCGTGCGGCGTCAGCGTCGATCACATCTCGATCCCACGACACCGACAGTCGATGGCGATCTGGGGGGCGATCGCAACGCAGGGCGGAGCGCGGCTCCTCCAGGAAGGAAGCGTCGGCACGAATCAGAAGGGTTGGTCGTGGCCACAACTGGCGCGCGTGAGGGATTCGTTCCAAGAGGCACGCCCCCGAGATCTGCCGCCAACGGTGATACGCTCCCTACTGGCTGCGGCCTTCCTCAAATCCGATGGTCGGATGGGAGTGTCCGACTAAACCACGGGAAGCCTTGGGGCTTGACCCCGAGGCGGTTCACACCTGTCGGTCACTGATCTCCTTGATTCGGTCACTGGGCTCACGGAGCTCACTTTATTCGACCTCATAGACGCACCCGGAGATGGTGACATCGGCGGAATGAACGCCGACTGATGGAGGAACTCCATTTTGGGTGCAGAGTGTACAGACAGCGTCAGATCGGACCTGTAATCGTCTAAAAATCGAGATTGTTGTCTGTCGCTGTGAGCGACAGGTGTGTCTCGGTATTACTGCCGGACGACGTTCGTCGCGCGAAGCCCCTTGGGAGAGGACTCGATGTCGAACTCGACCCTCAGTACCTTCCGTGAGGTCTTCGCCGCCAACACTTTCCATATGGAAGAAAACGTCTTCCTCGCCGTCGAAGTCGCCGCAGTCAGTCGAAATTAAAAATCGTAGCCGCCTGTGTCGTTGAAAAACCAATCTCCCCCGACTCCTCACACCACCTTCGCACGCTGATTCTGGCGTGTGGTCTAGTGGGTTGTGAATGAAACGAAGACCTTGTGAATAAGTCTACGACACCCGCTCGGCTCTGTCCATTTGGTCTCCGAAGTCGACATCCGTAATCTCGAACCGTGCACCACCACTGGAACCCTCGGTAACGCGAATATCCCAATCGTGCGCTGCTACAACTTGCTGGACGATTGCTAATCCCAATCCAGTTCCTCCTGTCGCTGTCGAGTAGCCAGCCTCAAAGATGTCTGTCTGCGCTTCTGAGGCAATCCCTGCGCCATCGTCCTCGACGAAAAACCCATCCGGGAGTTCACCGACGGTGACGGTCACGTCCGCCCCGCCGTGTTCGACCGCATTCCGGAAGAGGTTCTCCAGCAGTTGCTTGACGCGACGTTGATCCGCTCGAATCGGTAGTGTGACGTTGTCCTCAAGTCTCGAACGCTTTGTCTCGACGTTGTCCCAGCACTCCGCACTCAGATCGCTGATGAAAACCATCTCGTGATCCGCAAGCTGCTCTGCGTCACGCGCCACTGTAAGCAAATCATCGATCAAGGTCCGCATTCGATCGTGTGATTGCGCCACTGTATCGAGATGCTCGTTGTCGCAGTCGTCTCGGGCAAGTTCAAGATGACCCTCAGCTATGTTCAGCGGATTCCGCAAATCGTGTGAGACGAAGCTCGCGAACTGCTCGAGACGGTCGTTCTGCCGTGATAACTCCGCCTCCCGGTCACGGAGTCGCTCCGTTTGTTCGAGGGTATCTAACGCCACTACGATACTCTTTGCGAGCAGCTTTCCGAGAGCGAGAGCTTCCTGGTCAAAGGCAGCGACCGTTGGTGATCCCGCAACTAGGATTCCATACTGGTCAAGCGGAAGATGGAGTTCACTCCGGATCGGTGTCTCTGGGTTATACACGTCCGGGTCGGTATGAATATTATCGATCGCTTGGGCGGTCCCCTGATCGAAGGCCCGCCACGCGATACTCTCCCCACCAGTGAGGACAGGGAGTGACTCAACGAGATCGGAGACTTCGTCCGTACTGTTAGTCGGAACTAATGCATCTCGGTCCGCATCGTAAAGATTGCACACGTTCGCATCCAACCCGATGATGTCACGCGCTGCTTCAACACCAATGGCGGCGATTTCTTCCCGGGACTCTGCGGCCAGTAGCTCGTGCGCCGTTTCGTGGAGAGCTTCGAGTTGCCGCTCGTGTTCTTTCCGGCGAGAAATATCACGAGTCGTCAGCACGTATCCGTCAATCGTGGTCTCCGTCTCGTTACTCCCGCGTGTCTCAACCCACACCCACGAGCCATCCGCAGCTTGGAACCGGTACTCAACCCGCTCGGTTACCGTCCCAGGCTGTTCAATCATCTCGGTGAATGCTTCGTAGACACGCTCCCGATCGTCCGGATGGAAATACTCGAATGCGTTTTCACTCTCCAACTCCGCCGACGAGTAATCAAAGAGTTGCTTGACGGCCGGGCTCGCGTACTGAATCTCACCAGTGTCATCAACGACAGAAAGGAGATCAGACGAATGTTCGATAAATGCTTGATAACGTTCTTTGAGACGCGCGAGTTCCTGTTCACGCGATTGCCGCTCACTAATGTCCCGTGAGATAGCCAGAAACCGATCGTTGTCAGCGATATCAAGACATACGACGTGCACCTCGACTGGAATCGTCGACCCGTCGCACCGCTGATACTCGGTCTCGGTCCGGAACCGATCACCGGTGTCAATCTCAGCTAACTTCGCACAGAACTCGTCGGGGTCGAGCATCTGATCGACCGTCCAGACACCCCGGCCGATGATCTCCTCGTCAGCATACCCGAGCTCCTCACAGAAGCGACGGTTCACGTCGCAAATGATACCGTCTGCGTCGTGGGTGGTAATCATATCCGGTGAGTTCTCAAACAAGGCTTCAAGACGCGCTTGCGCTCGTTCGAGTTCTCGCGCCCGCTCAATTTGGGGCGTTGCATCACGGACCGTACAGACGAGTTCATCGTTGTCGGTCAGCGCGAGGACATGATCTCTGGTGAACGTTTCGCCGTCGGCCCGAACACCGATCGTCTCCCCGTGCCAGTAACCGGTGGATTCGGCGGCTGGAAGGACCTCATTCCGGATTTCATCAAGGTCCTCATCGCGATACAGTACCTCCCAGTTCTCGCCGATAAGCTCGTCGGGGTCGTAGCCATAAAGGTCGGCGTACGCACGGTTCACGTAGGTCAATCGACGGTCTTTGTCAAGAATGCTGATGCCTTTGCGTGCTGTTTCGATCGCGTTGAGCTGGCGTTGATGTTCGGCTTGTGCCTGCGCCCGTTCGACGGCATTCCGAATTCGATTAGCTAAGACCGTATACTGCTCCGTCCCAGATTCTTTTTGTAGGTAGTCGGTGACGCCGGCAGAGATCGCATCGCTCGCGATTTCTTCAGACCCCTTTCCAGTGAGGAGAATAAATGGGAGGTCCGGATAGTTTTCTCGAACAGCTTTGAGGAAGTCGATCCCGTTCTGACACGGCATATCATAGTCAGAAATGACGCAATCGAAATGCCGACCTGCAAGCGTGTCAAGAGCGGTATCAGCGTGCGTTTCTATTTCGATGCTGAAGCGGTCATCGTCACGTTCCAGAAACGTTGCTGTGAGCTCTGCGAAGTCTCGATCGTCGTCGATATGGAGGATATGAATCGAATCCGAGGACATACTCATAAACAGTTGTACTTCGAACATGATTCGGGGCAATATATAAGATTTCGATTAAGTTGTCTGACACGGCACCGTCTAGTTAAGATGAACCGCTCTGTTGAATCCACAGAAACGAAGGGATAGCGTCGCTCTGAAGGTGGATCGAAGCGGAAGAGTCCGAATGTATTAACCCACTCTTCCGCTTCGCTAAGCAAGCCGCACCGCTGGCTCAAAAAGCTGTACTGTCAGTCCAACGGTGGTGAGTGATCCGACTAGCAACGGATTTCCCGGGTGGAAGTACGTAACGCTCCATTTTTGTGGGTTCATATAGACGCGATGTACCGCGAGATCTTCGATTGGGCGAGTGAAATGGATCGGGTTCAAGGTGTGAGCCCCTTCGGGAGTCCGCAAAGATCTACGATCCGGGCTCGCACGGTGCTATTGATGCCATATTCTTCGACCGCGAAACGGCATCGAGACATTACCAATACCACTCGGATCACCAGATACGCACGCCCAACACGACAGCGCTGGTCGATACAGACACGTGTGCCGTGCTCGATATTCACTGCTCGGTACACTGGCCGCACGGCATACAGACTGGCCGTCGAGTTGCTCTTCGCAACACCGAGAAATTGGAGAATCTCTCCGGTGACAAAGGCTATGACAACCAATCGCTCCGGAATGCCCTCCGTTTAGAGGGCGTCCGGCCCTTGTTGCGGCACCGATTGTTTGCCACTACGATCACGCACACAACGCACGGTTGGACAGCGAATTAGACGGCACACGCTGGATAGCCGAGACTGCCTTTTCGACCATCAAACGTCGATTCGGCCCCGCTTTCCACCCCTGCGCGTGGTCCCACAAATTCAGAGAGATAGTCCTCACCGCCGCCGTCCACAACCTCGAAAAAGCACTCAAACAGTGATCCCGACACTGCCATCGGATTCAACAAAGCAGATTAACCACACTCCTAGATCAATCAAGTAACATTATTAACCTTTCCTACAATCTGCCCTGATATGGTGAGTGAAAACACGCTCGGTTATTTCCTGAGTTGGATATTCGTCCTTCTCGTTGGATTTGGACTTAATTACGCCAACTCACACGGGGGGCTCTCCAGTTATAGCCTCATCAGCAACTCAATTATTATTGCTGGTCTTGGATTAGGTACGTTCTATTTAGCTACCAATCTGCTAAAAAAGACGGTTCTGTAGTTTCGTTAGGAGCAAGCGGAATGACCTCGTTATCTCGGTAAACCGCCACGGGATCAAGCCCCCAAGGCACTCGATCTGCTCCGTCTGTATACATACTCGCAGATTGTCGTGGCATTGTTCAGATTAGCTGATTGAAGCAGACGACAAACGCTTGCAACCAGGTTTCTGCAGTGTTCGGATCAGCGTGTCTGAAGTGGTTCGCGAAGGCTTCGGTTCGACGTTTCAGCTCTTTAAACACGCCTTCGACGGTACGACGAGGACCGCGACACCCCTCACAGCCGGTATCTCGACAACGACGACTACGAGGTGGCGGGGGCAGAACTCCACAACAAAGACGGCGAGTGGTTCCTTCATCTCCGAACAAAAGCGGAGGTGGAGTCTGACACACCGGAACAGGCACGACCGGGCACAGCACAGTCCTCGGCGTTGACCTCGGCGTGAACCAACTCGCGGTCACTTCGACGGGCACGTTTTGGAGCGGTCACGAGTTTGACCACTGGCGGCGCGAGTACGAGAAACGGCGGGCGTCACTCCAGCGGTGTGGATCGCGCCACGCTCACGAGAACATCCAGTCGGTCGGTAGGAAAGAGACGGGTAGGTTCAAGATGATGCTCCACCGCATTGCCAACGGCATCATCAAAGAAGCTGCCGAGAACGGCTGTACGGTCATCGCCTTCGAGGAGTTGACCGGCATCCGAGATCGGCTCTCGGGTGCCTCGTAGGGGCACAAGTGGGCTGAGCGGTTGTACGCGTACGTCACATACAAGGCCGAACTCCACAGCATCGACGTGGAACAGGTGAACCCGGAGAATACGTCACGCCGTTGCTCACACTGTGGGTTCACCCATCCGGACAACCGCGACGGCGAAGACTTCGAGTGTCTGAAATGCGGCTACGAGAACCACGCCGACTACAACGCCGCGAAGAACATCGGACTACGGTATCTCCATCGCAACCAAACTGGGGACGGCGGAGGCGCACCCGTAGGCGTGCGCTTGAATCGCGGGGTGTTGAACGCGAACGGAGGATATGAACCTCCTGCCGAGGAGTCCGGCCAGAGCGGGAGTCCACGCGAAAGCCCCACCCTCAACGAAGCGAGGTCGTCAGACCGAGCGAAGTAGGGTGGGGTAGTTTACGTCATGCCCTTCCCGAGCAGTTCCCGGGCGATGATGTTCTTCTGGATTTCGGTCGTCCCCTCGTAGATCTGCGTGATCTTGGCGTCGCGGTAGAACCGCTCGACGTCGAAGTCGTTGACGTAGCCGGCGCCGCCGTGAATCTGAACGGCCTCGTCGGCTGTCTCGACGGCGACGCGGGAGGCCTTTTCCTTGGCCATCGAGGCCAGTTGGGTGAGCTGGTCTTCGGAATTGTCCACGCTCCAGGCCGATTTGTACGTGAGCTGGCGCGCCGCCTCGATCTCGGTGAACATCTCGGCGAGCTTGTGCTGGATGGCCTGGAACTCCGAGATGGACTGGCCGAACTGCTCGCGGTCCTGGGCGTACGCCAGGGCGCGCTCGGCGGCCCCGCGGGCGATGCCGACACCCTGGGCGGCCACGCCGGTCCGCGTTTCGTCGAAGAATTGCATGATCTGGAGGAAGCCGGCTCCGCGCGTGCCGATGAGGTTCTCCTCGGGGACGCGCACGTCGTCGAGGATGAGCTCCGCCGTGTCCGACGCGCGGATGCCGAGCTTCCCGGTAATCTTCTCGGCCTCGAACCCGTCACGGTCGGATTCGACGAGAATCTGGGAGAAGCCGTTGTACCGCCCCTCCGCATCGGGATCGGTCTCACAGAGCACGACGAAGTAGTCGCCGACCGACCCGTTGGTAATCCACATCTTGTTGCCGTTGATGACCCACTCGTCGCCCTCCTTTCGCGCCTGTGTCGACACCGACGACACGTCCGAGCCGGTGTCGGGTTCGGAGATGGCCGTGCCCATGATGGCGTCCCCAGTCGCCACGGGCTCCAGGTACTCCTCCTTCTGGGCCTCGGACCCGAACCCGATGATAGCGTCGGCACCGAACGCGGCCGACTGAATGCTCAGGCCGATACCGGGGTCGGCCGCGAACAGTTCCTCGGCGATGATGGCGTTCGTCAGCGTGTCGTAGCCCGCGCCGCCGTACTCAAGCGGGATGTTCGCACCTGTCAGCCCCATCTCCGCGGCCTTCTCGACGATTTCACGGGGGAACTTCTCTTCCGTGTCGTACTCGGTCGCGACCGGCTTGATTTCGTTCTCGGCGAACCGAGCGATCTCGTCCTGTATCTGTCGCTGCTCGTCCGTCAGTCCGAAGTCCATGTGTGGTGTGTTGACGTGGAATGCATTAATGGTTCGTAATCCGAAATAAACTGAAGAGTGGTTTGCTTTCGAGAGAAACGTTGAAGCGTCGGCCGGCAGTGGAACGATATGTCATGGATTTCGAGGATATTGACACTATCGCCGTGCTCGGTGCCGGGAATATGGGCCATGGAATCACCGAAGTGGCCGCGCTCGCAGGCTACGACGTACGAATGCGGGACATCAAAGACGAGTTCGTCCAGGACGGCTACGACAACATCGAGTGGTCGCTGAACAAGCTGGCCGAGAAAGACCAGCTCAGCCAGGACGAGGCCGACGCGGCGCTGGACCGCGTGACGCCGCTGGTCGATGTCGAAGAAGCCGTCAGCGACGTCGACGTGGTCATCGAGGCCGTTCCGGAGAAGATGGAGATCAAGAAGGACGTGTACACGGAAGTCGAAGAGTACGCGCCCGAGGACGCCATCTTCGCCACGAACACGTCCAGCCTCTCGATCACGGAACTGTCGGAAGTCACCGAGCGGCCCGAGCAGTTCTGCGGGATGCACTTCTTCAATCCGCCGGTCCGGATGCAGTTGGTCGAGGTCATCTCCGGGGCCCACTCCAGCGACGAAACGCTGGAAGCCATCGAGGCCCTCGCCGAGGACTTCGAGAAAACGCCGGTCCGCGTCCGCAAGGACTCGCCGGGGTTCATCGTCAACCGCATCCTCGTCCCGCTGATGAACGAGGCCGCCTGGCTCGTCCACACCGACGAGGCGACCGTCGCCGAGGTCGACTCCACGACGAAGTTCGACATGGGCCTGCCGATGGGGTCGTTCGAACTCTCCGACCAGGTCGGCAACGATGTGGGCCTCCACGTGCTTGAGTACATGCACGAAGTGCTGGGCGAGCCCTACGCCCCTTGTCCGCTGCTCGAAGAGAAGGTCGAAAACGAGGAACTCGGGAAGAAGGCCGGCAAAGGGTTCTACGACTACGAGAACGGTGGTGTCGATATCCCGACCGATGCCGGCCGCGAGGACATCGAGCACCGACTCGTCGCCGTGATGGCCAACGAGGTCGGCAAGCTCGTCGAGAACGACGTGGCTCCCGTTGCGGACATCGACCAGGCCGTGAAGCTCGGCGGCGGCTTCCCGGACGGCCCCGCGAAGATGGCCGACAAGACCGGGCTGGAGACGCTCGTCGAGACGCTTGAGGAAACCCACGAGGAGACCGGGGCGGAGCGATACGCTGTCTCCGACGGTCTCCGAGAGGCCGCTGAGACGGGCGGTTTCTACGGCGACGAGGACGAGGGTGCCGCGGAGTTCGACAACGTCACCGTCGAGTACCCCGGCGACATGGTCGGCCACATCGAACTCGACCGCCCCCACCGGATGAACACTGTCAGCCCCGAGCTGATGGACGACCTCGCCGACGCCGTCGACCTGCTCGAAGACGACGACGAGGTGCGCGCCATTCTGCTGACCGGGGCCGGCGACAAGGCCTTCTCGGCCGGGGCTGACGTGCAATCGATGGCCTCCAACGCGACGCCGCTGTCCGCTATCGATCTCTCCCGCAAGGGCCAGGAGACGTTCGGAAAGCTCGAGGAATGCTCGATGCCGGTCGTCGCCGGCATCGACGGCTACGCGCTGGGCGGCGGGATGGAACTGGCGACCTGTGCCGACCTTCGCGTGGCCTCGGAGCGCTCCGAGCTGGGCCAGCCCGAGCACAACCTCGGCCTCCTGCCGGGCTGGGGCGGCACGCAGCGCCTTGCCCGCATCGTCGGCGAGGGCCGGGCAAAGGAGATCATCTTCACTGCCGAGCGCTACGACGCCGCGGAACTGGCCGAGTACGGCTTCATCAACGAAGTCGTCGACAACGACTCGCTCCACGAGCGGGCGCTCGAACTGGCTAAAGACATGGCTGCTGGCCCGCCGGTCGCCCAGAAGCTGACCAAGCGCGCTATGCTCGCCGGCCGCGACGACATCGATGCCGGCCTCGAAGTCGAAGCGCAGGCCTTCGGCCACCTCATCGGGACCGACGACGTGATGGAGGGCATCAACGCGTTCATGGGCGATGGGGAGCCGAACTTCGAAGGGAAGTGAGGCGACCGTCGTCAGAGCGAAGCTCTGACGGAAGTGAGCCGGACTTCGAAGGAAAGTAAGCGGGCAGAACGCCACCGACCCTCACCGCTCCGACTACTCTACCTGCTGGCCGGTCGCTCCGCCGCCGACTTCGGTTTCGTCGAGTCGAATGATGGCGTCGGACTGGGCCATGCCGGTCGTCATCAACAGGCGGATGGCCGCCCGTACACTGAGATCGGATTCGTAGGTCTGGCTCTCGGGAACCATCACGAGCATTCCCTGCGTGGGGTTGGGACTCCCGGGGATGAACACGCTCGACGCGCGCTCGCCGGCCGCCTCGGAGATATCTGCCGGACTCGTTCCCGTTTTGAGGCCCAACTGGTAGACGCCTTCGCGGGGGTACTCCACGTACACGACGGACTCGAAGTCCGACTGCCGATTGACCACGGAGCTGGTCATTTGCCGAATGCTTCCGTAGATGGTCCGGACGACGGGCACGAACGTGACCAGCTGTCCCGTCTTCCCGAAGAGGTGCTGGCCGACGCTCCGCTGGGCGAGATATCCGAGAACCGTAATGAGTGCGACGAGAATCGAGAGCGTCAGCAATTGGGCGAGCAGGACGTTGTTCGCCGTCAGCGTCGCCAGCCGCGTCCCGCGGATGAGCGGGTCGAGAAAGCCACCGATCCAGCTCAGGAGGATGCGGACGATGGCGATAGTCACCACGAGCGGGCCGACGAGAACGAGCCCGGCCAGGAAGTTGCTCTTGATGAACGAGTTGACAGACATATCCACAGCCCGGCCGTGAGGGGAGTAAAGTGTGCTGGCTCCTGTCAGGGAGGCTGAACCACTCTGTGAGTGGTACGCATCCACAGGTAGCGTCTATTTCGATGGGATTAAATTGGAGCACCCGAAACGCCAGAGTACGCTCGGTTGGTGTAGTCCGGCCAATCATCTTGGCCTTTCGAGCCGAGGACCAGGGTTCAAATCCCTGACCGAGCA
>ENA-ORDC01001646-ORDC01001646.1-marine-metagenome-genome-assembly--contig:-NODE-1646-length-15704-cov-3.221732_pt1 | contig 15704 bp, 17 predicted proteins | sample MGYA00237783_ERZ508515 | MGnify/ENA primary metagenome ERZ508515 (study PRJEB26186, sample SAMN06268792) | marine metagenome | isolation source: Eden Landing Ponds, San Francisco, CA, USA | place... | reverse complement strand
CGGCCTCCTATAACGTGGCGGCGTAGGCCGCCACGCGGTCGGGGGCTTTCTGGCTGTTTGCCGATGGAATCACCCCAACAATCGCTAGAGAGCGGTAGGGGACTTTCTGGCTGTTCGCCACAGGAATCCCCAAGCCAAAATCTAGCGAACATCAGGCCAGGAATTGGTACACTATGAGACGAAACTGAACCGCCCCACCCACGGATTTATTGGCGCAAGCCCCGGACACTCGACCATGGACGTGCCGGCCCTCGTCAGAGAGCATCTCGGCGAGGAATCTCCCGAGGCGACGGTGCCCCTGGGCGAGGACGATGCGCTCTACGTCACCCCCACGCGGACCCTCCACTACACCGGCGAGGGGCTGTTCAGCGACGAGTCCGTCGCGGAGTACCGCCACGACATCGAGCGCCTCGACCTGACCGAGGGCCGGCGGAAGGCGACCTTCACCCTCACCGCCGTCGACGGGACCGACTCACTCAGCGTGCCCCGCGACCACGTCGGGGCGGTGCTCGAGCCCCTCCTCGGTGCCATCCTGGAGACCGTGGGCCCCATCGAGCCCGACGAATCGGTCCTCGAGGCCTACCGCTTCAGCGAACTCACGCTCGTCCTCACGGACCGGCGACTCGTGAAACACGTCGGCGAGGCCGTCTGGGACGCCGACTACGAGGCCTATGCCTACGAGGACCTGACGGGTCTGGCCTTCGAGGAGGGGAGTGTCGCCACGCAAATCGTGCTCTCCGTCGATGGACACAGCGAGCGCATCAAGGCCCCCAACGCCGATGCGCCGCTGCTCGAACGGACCCTGACGGAGGCCGTCTGTGCGGTCCACGGCGTCGACTCTCTGGCGGCGCTGAACGACCTGCTCGGGGCCGATGCGCCCAATCCCGGTCCCACCGACCCGGCGGACTCCGACGTGGCCCTGGACGAGAGCATCGCCCCGCTCGTGGGCCGAGAGTCCGACGAGCCCGCCACGGCGTCGGCCGACGGCCCCGGCGAGGCGCTGGTCCCCGACGCCCCGACGGAAACCGCCCCGGCTGAGAGCGATGTGGGGGAAGCCCGTATCGATGCCACGACCCGGGAGCCAGACGAGGTGCAGCGGGACACAGAGACAAGTGCTGCGTCGACCGTCCGCGACCGGACGGGGACGGCTGGTGGCGATACCCCTGATGAGGAGCAGCCCATCAGGACGGGCGGGGACGAGGGAACCGACGGGGAGGCCGACCCAGCGGCGTCGACCCACTCGGCCGCAAACATCGCGGCGCTCCGCGAGCAGGTGGCCACCCTCTCGGAGACCCTCGACCGCCAGGCCACACTCCTCGAGGACCAGCGGCGAGCAATCGAGGTCCTCGAGGCCCACCTCGACGACCTGTCCGGGGACCAGAGCGAGGACTGAGCACCACTCCCCGAGTGCGGTCCGGTCACTCCTCGCGGCCGACGACCTTCCGGATGCACGAGGAGCCGAATGGGCCGTGCTCCCCGCTCTCGAACTGGATGAAATAGCCCGTTCCGATGGTCGCGCCACACCGGCGACAGGTGAACTCACCGCTGCGCGCGACCACGTCACGAGAGAACCGAACGTAGGCGTGGCCGAGCGGCCGGACGACGCCGTCCTCGCGGTCGATGACGCCCCGCATCTCTGCGGTGTCGAGAATCTCGCGGGTCACCGCCGGGTCGGTCGTGACCGTCTCCAGGTGGTCGATGGCCTCGGCCAGCGAGACCTTGCTCTCGAGGTGAGCGAGCAATTCGACGCCGAGTTCGACCGTGTCCCGGATGGGGTCGTCCCCGTCGACCTGCCCGACAGCAACGTCGCCGGCGGACGCCTCGTCGCGGTCGGTCGAGTCGCCGTCGGCAGTGTCATCGACCCGACCGTCCGCCGACCCACCGGACCTCTCCCGGTCCTCCTCGCTGGCACCGGCCGTGTCGGTGACGTCCCCCAGTCGGGTCTGCTCGCCCGGGCCGTCGTCGCCGGGGCTCTCCGCCGCACGCCCTCGCTCGTCCCGCCTGTCCTCGTCCGCCACGTCCGTGATAAGTGGCCAGGACCACAAAGCGTTTGATGACCGAACACCGTGTTGGAGGTGATGCAGACAGCGACGCGGCGACAACTGCTCGGGATGGGCGGCCTGCTCGCCGTCGCCGGGGTCGCGTCGCTCCTCTCCTCGCCGTCGTCGGTCGTGGCCGAGCTCGAGGCCCTGGCCGGCCGCCCGCTGGCGTTTCTCCTCGTGTTGACGGCAATCTATCTCGTCCGACCGCTCCTCCTGTGGCCCGTCAGTTCCGTGGCGCTCGTGCTCGGCTACCTCTACGGCGTCGTCGTGGCGCTCCCCCTGGCGCTCGCCGGCGCGGCCCTCACCGCGATGGTGCCCTACCTCGTGGGCCGCTACGCGAAGACAGACGCTGGCCTGTTCGGCGCGCTCGGGACGTCGGGGACCCACTTCGTCGACACCGTGGGGGAGACCCGCGGCGTCGTCGCCGCCCGCCTCTCGCCGGTCCCCGGCGACCCCATCTCCTACGGCGCGGGATTGACCGGCGTCTCCGTTCGCCCCTTCCTCGCCGGAACGGTGGTCGGCGAGGTGCCGTGGGCACTCGTGGCCGTCCTGACGGGCGCGTCGATGCGGACGCTCTCCCTCTCCGAGTTCGCCGTCAGCCCCGAACTCGTGGTGGCGCTGGCCGGCTTGGCCGTCATCGTCCTCGCCGGCCCGCTCTACCGCCAGCTCGGCCCCGCCGGCGCGGCGGATTGACGGGCGGCCTGTCGCCGTTCGTCACCCCTCCGCCGCTGTGGCTCTCACTCCCCGCGGTGCTCGGCCAGCGCCTCGGCGATGGTCAACTCGCCGCTCGCGACGCGGTGGGCCAGTGCCGTGTCGATGGTCCGGTTCTGGTCGCTTCGCTCCCGCGAGCGGTCCTGGATGCGGCGGAGTTCCCCCTGCGTGGGGTCGACCGCGCGCTCGTCGATGCGCTCGCCCTCCAGGCGGGCGATGTTGACCGCCGCGAGGACGTCACCGAGGCCGCGGGTGCCGGTTCCGAGGTAGGGAGTGGTCCCGGTCTCGTCGACGAGTTCGACGGGAACCAAGAGGTCGTCGACGATGCGCGCCCCGATTCGTGGCGCGCCGTCGCCCACGCGCACGAGCGGGTCCGTGGCGTCGGCCACCTCCTCGTGGACCAGGTCGGCGACCTCCGACGGTGGCACCTGGAAGGTCGCCACCACCGTCTCGCCGGCGAGCACCGCGACCCCGGGTCGCTCGCCCGGGTCGATGCCGACGACGGTCCGCCCCGCCGCACCACGGGCCGCGGCGACCGCCTCCTCGATGGCTGGCCGGGGCGCGCCGGGCGTTGCCTCGACGACGGTGGCCGTCGCCGGCGAGTCGACCGGCTCCCCCTCGGCGACGAGAATTACGTCCGTTCCCGCGGGGTAGTCCGCGCCGCGCTCGACGGTCGTGAAGCGGACGTCGCGCTCGCGGAGGCCGGTGACGAGTTCGTGGTAGACCTCGAAGTTCTCCGTCGCGACGACTATCACGACTGTCGATAGGCCGTCTCCCCTCAAATGTGTCTCGGCCGTCTCGAGAGTCCAACGGGTCGACCCCGTTACTCCCTAGAACTGGTACTCGTCGACGCCATCGGGCCGGTCTCCCCGGCCCGGTCGGTCGTCCTGCCCGCCCTCGCTGACTTCGGCCGCACACTCGACGCAGAGGCCGGTCTCCTCGTCGTAGTGGTCATCACAGACCAGCGAGCCACAGCGGGGACAGGTGAAGTCGACCCGACCGTCGGTGCAGATTTCACAGAGGCCCGCGACGCTCATGGGGACGACTTGGACACGTGTCGGGTTGAATGTACCGCCAACACTGGCGGCTGTGGAGCGGTCGGTCCGACCCGCCACGCCCTCACTCGTTGGCCTGCGCGACCAGGTCGTCGATTTCTGCCTCGAAGGCGTCGGTCATCTCCGTCGGGTCGGGCAGGAGGTTCGCGTCGCTGGCGACCCCGACGCGGACCGTCCCACCGTAACTGATGATGCTGATGCCCAGTCCCTGGTCGTTGCCCTGTGGGACCCAGAAGATGAGGTCGCTGACCTCCTTGCCGGCGAACGTCGCCTTGTTCAGCGGTCCCGGGACGTTCGTGACGATGCCCGTCGCGCGGTCGTGGAAGTGGCGCTGGATGGCCCGCTGGAGGGTCTCTGGAACGCGGCCACCGACCCTGAGCAACTGGTACATGAGGTAGGCCTCGATGCCGGCGGTCTGGAGGTCGACCTGCTCGTTCACCATGTCGATTCGCTCGACCAGGTCCTCGGTCCCCACGGGCAGGGGGACGAACGTGATGCCGAAGTAGTTGCCCAGCGACTCCGGACGCTCGTCCATGGGCTTGAGGTTGACCGGCATCGTGCAGTGGAGCTCCAGCGAGGAGGTGTCCTCGCCACGGCCGTCGAGGACCCGGCGAATCGCGCCCGCGGTCGTGGCGAGCAACACCTCGTTGACCGTCGCGTCGTGGGCGTTGCCGACCGTCTTGACCTCCTCGAGGTCGACGCGTTTGGTCCAGGCGGCCCGCTTGGTCGGGCCGAGTTCGCCGACCAGCGACGTGTCGGCTTCCTCGGACAGTGTCAGGAGGTCGTAGCCGGCCTTCAGCCCCTTCCCGGCGAGGGAAATGGAGTCCCAGACGTCCGATGGCTGGTGCTTCTCGCGGAGCTCGTCGAGACCACCGCCGTCGTCCGCTGTCTCTCCCTCGACATCGGCGTCGCTCACACCGGTACTGGCCGTCTCTTTCGGGTTGTCAGTGACTGCTTCGTCAGCCTCCGCCGCCTCCGGTGCCGAGGCAGCCGGGCCACCATTGGCGACGGCGTCCTCCGCCACGTCCGCCCCGTCGTCGAGGTCGGACCAGTCGGGCGGATGGATGCCGCCGATGGGGAACTCCAGTTCGCCCGGGTTGTCGACCAGGCCGAGCATCACGTGCATCAGCGCGAAGCCGTCGCCGATGCTGTGGTCGATGCGGAAGGCGACGGCGTTGCCGTCGTCGGGGCCGGCGTCCTCGAGGAGGAAGGCCTCCCAGACGGGCCGGCGCTCGTCGAGTGGCCGACTCATCAGGGTCCCGATGAACCGCTGGAAGGCCGCCTTGTCGTCGGGTTCGGGCAGCGAGAGGTCGTAGACGTGGTTCTCGATGTCGAAGTCCTCGACCAGCTCCCAGTAGGGCGGCAGCAGGCGGCGCTTCTGTCCCCCGACGCGCATCTTGAACCGCTCGAAGCGGAGGAGTCGCTCCTCGAGCCGGTCACAGACCTCCTCGTAGGTGACCGTCTCCTCGAACATGAGCATTCCCGTAATCGTCATGAGGTTGTTCGTCTCCCCCAGTCGCCGCCAGGCGTTGTCCACGCCCGAAAGCGGTTCTCGCTGTGGCATCTGCGTGCCCTCTGATTCATCTCATCGAGCCATAAAGGTTCGGGCGACGGGCGAGTCCGGGGCGCGTTCCGGGACAGAACTTATTGTCGCGCGTGCCAATCCGTCCCCCGTGGCCAGGAGCAACCGGACGATTGCCATGCAGATGGCGGTGACCTTCGTGGCACTATTCATCGTCGTATATGCACTTTCCATCTATAACTCCCCTCGTGTAGTCACCGTGGTGGTCTCGTTGGGCGTCCTGTACCTCATTTTCGAGGTCCTGGGCGAGGACGGTGCCACGGAGTGAGCTTGACAGCCGAATGGGGGCCGCCGCGACTCACCGGTGCAGGTCGAACGTCTCGACGGTCTCGTAGACCGGTCCCTTCTCGGTGAGCGTGCTCTCGACGAGGTGGATTGACTCGACGTCCAGCCAGCCGGCAGTCGGGTCGGCGCTCTCGACGATGTCCTGCACGCGCTCCTTTTCGGCGGCATGTTCCATCCGGGCGAGCGTCACGTGGGGCGTGAAGTCGTGGTCCTCGGGGGGATAGCCCAGGGCGAGCGCGTGGTCCTCGAGGAGCTCGTGGAGCCGCGTCAGCGGTTCGCTTCCGTTTCCGATGCCGAGCCAGACCACGCTGATGTACTCCAGGCTCGGAAACACGCCCAGGCCGGTGGCCTCAAGGCGGAACGAACCCACCTCGCTCGATTCGACGGCCCGCTCGATGCCACGTCTCACGTCGGGGACCTGTTCCTCGTCAGTGTCGCCCAGGAACTTCAGCGTCAGGTGGGCCTGCGTGGGGTCGGTGAGGCGGAGGCCCTCCACGTCGGCGAGGCGCTCCTGGACCGACCCAATCTCCTCGGCCAGCGGGGCCATCTCGACGGCGACGAACAGACGCATACCCCCGATTGGGGGACGCAGGCCTTAATGGTGGCCCGCCACTACGGCTGGTATGACCGACGATTCGCCCGACCGCGACCACGAGTTCTCCTCGGGGCAGGGCTTTGGCGACCCCTACGAGGGCTTCGACATCGACCCCGACATCCACGTCGGGGCCGACGAGGTCGACCCCGTCGACTCCCACGCCCTCACCGACCTCCTCGACGAGCGCCACCTGCCCGAGGACGCCGACGCCGAGCAGATTCTCGACGTCGGTCTCGAGTACGTCCGCATCAACCGCCACGAGCAGGCCACCGAGACCTTCGAGCGCGCCGCCCGCTATGCCGACGACGAGCGCCTCGAGCAGGAGGCCCGGGTCAACGAGGGCGTCGCCCACGCCGAACTCGAGGAGTACGACGCCGCCATCGGGGCCTACCGCGAGGCCATCGACATCGACGGCGAGTCCGAGCACGCCGCCACCGCCGAGACGAACCTCGCCTACGCCCTCTGGGAGTTCGGTCGCACCGAGGAGGCCCTCGAGCACGCCGAGCGCGCCGTCGAAATCGACCCCCGCTTCGCCCAGGCCTGGTACAACCGCGGCTTTTTCCTCAACGAGCGCGGCCTCGCCGAGGAGGCCCTCGACGCCTTCGACAACGCGATTAGACTGGGCTACCGGAGCGCGGACCTCCTCGAGGAGAAGGCCATCGCGCTGGAACAGCTCGGCGAGGACGAGCGCGCCCAGGAAGTCGCCGAGCGGGCCGAGGAGCTTCGCACCGACAACGAGGAAGAACTCGTTGGCGCTGCGGGTGGCAATACTGCCGACGCCATCGGTGAGGAACCGGGGCGGGTCCGAGCGGAGGAAGCCGTGGCCGACGACGTGTTGGAGGCGAGAGACGAGGAGGACGTGACCGGCGACGGTCACCTCCGGGAGTGAGCCGTGGTCGACCTGCTGGTGAACGAACGGGAAACGGACGAGGGGCCGCTGGTGTCGGTCTGTGACGCCGACGTCCTCGGCGAGGAGTTCGAGGACGGTCGGGTGTCACTGACCGTCGACCCCGACTTTTACGACGGCGAGGCGGCCGACGAGGAGACGGTGGTTGCGAAGCTCTCGCGCTGTTCGGTCGCAAACATCGTCGGAACGCGGGCGGTCGGCCTGGCAATCGACCACGGCTTCGTCAACGAGGCAAACGTGCTGGAGTTCGACGGGACCAGACACGCCCAGTTGCTCTGGCTGTGAGGGGTACATCGGCCGACCCGACCGGTCAGTCAGCGTCCTGCTGGCCCTCCCGAGACCCCGCGAGAGGCCAGTTACGGCCCCTCGCGACCCGACCCGCTAGCCCAGCGACGACGAGCACGACGGCCAGGACCACCGTCACGATGCCGACGAGAAAGAGATACTCGCCCGCCTCGACGGTCCCCTCGGAGAGGTCGACACTCGCCAGGAGCGGTCCGTCGGCGAAGATGATGCCGAGGCCCACGGCGAACAGGAGCGCACTCGCCCGCAGAAGCGTGTCGCCGAGCCCGGCGAGTCGGTGCCAGACGGTGCCGGCCGAGGCCTGCGCTCCACCTTCCCGGTCGTCGCCGTCGTGGTCGCTCGCGTCGTCTGCGCCCACTGCCTCGCCGGCAGCAGTCTCGGGCGTGACCTCGACGTAGCCGCCGGCGTGGTCGCCGTCGGCGACCCAGTAGACGCGGTCCTCGCCGGCCTCGAAACAGCCCAGACGCCCCTCCGCGACCAGCGCGTCGACGTCCACGTCGGCGGCGTCCTCGCCCAGTGCGGCCTCCTTGCCCAGTGCAGCGTCGAGTTCACTTCGCGTGAGGGCGGGGAGCCCCCGGTCCTGCTGGGCGTCCCGGAGTGCCTGGAGTGCCGTCTCGGCGAGCGGGTCCTCCACGGATGCGATGGGTCCGTCCTCTGTCATCTATCTCCTCGGTGGGCCGGTCGCGTCGCCGGCCCGACCGCTACTAGCCGGCTATTTCACGCGGGAGTCATATCCCTTGTCATACTCGGAGACCCGACGCTTCGAGCGGGGGCGAGAGGCCCACCGGTCGCACGCGCGACCCCACTCGCTGAAGTCCCTGCGTCCCCACATTCAAATATGGACGCGCGCAACTTCCTCTTCGTCTCGGCGGACGCCGCCCTCGTCACGGACCTGGCCTGGCAGGTCCACCGCGAGGGCCACGACGTCAGGTACTACATCGAGGCCGAGAGCGACCGGGAGATCGGCGACGGCTTCGTGCCCAAGACCGACGACTGGCGCGCCGACGTCGACTGGGCCGATGTCGTCGTCTTCGACGACATCTGGGTTGGTTCCGACATCGGAACGGGCGAACTCGCCCGGGACCTCCGCGAGCAGGGTCACACCGTCGTCGGCGGCACACCAAACACCGACCGGCTCGAGGCGGACCGCGGCTACGCGATGGACATCCTCGAGGAAAACGACGTGAACACCGTCGAACACCACATCTTCCAGGACTTCGACGCCGGTATTCAGTACGTCCGGGAGAACCCGAACCCCTACGTCATCAAGCCCCTCGGGGAGGTCCAGAACGTCAAGCGACTCCTCTACGTCGGCAACGAGGCCGACGGCAGCGACGTCGTCGACGTCCTGACGGCCTACAGGAAGGCCTGGGGCCACCGGATGAAGGGATTTCAGTTGCAGCGGAAGGTCGAAGGGGTCGAAATCGCCATCTGTGGCTTCTTCGACGGCAACGAGTTCGTCGACCAGGTCAACTTCAACTTCGAGCACAAGAAGTTGTTTCCCGGGAACATCGGCCCCTCGACCGGCGAGATGGGGACGTCGATGTTCTGGGCGGGCCAGAACCGGCTGTTCGAGGAGACGTTCGGGAAACTCGAGGGCTGGTTGGCGGCCGAGGGCTACGTGGGAAGCATCGACCTCAACTGCATCGTCAACGAGACCGGCATCTACCCGCTGGAGTTCACCCCGCGCTTTGGCTATCCCACCATCGCGCTGCAGGAGGAGTCCTTCCAATCGAACACGGGCCAGTTCTTCTACGACCTCGCCCACGGCGAGGCCCCAGACCTCGCGGTCCACGGCGGCTATCAGGTCGGCGTGCGGGTCGTGCTCCCGCCCTTTCCCTTCGACGACGAGAAGACCTACGACGAGAACTCCCGGAACGCGGCGGTGGTCTTCGAGACCGATTCGCGGGAGGGCATCCACCTCGAGGACACGAAGCAAGTCGACGGCCAGTGGCGCGCCGCGGGCGACAGCGGGATGCCCCTCGTCGTGACCGGGATGGGCGAGACGATGCAGGCCGCCCGCGAGCAGGCCTACGACCGCATCGACGACATCGTGATGCCGAACATGTACTACCGCGACGACATCGGCGAGCGCTGGGTCGACGGCGACGGCGACCGGTTGCTTGCGTGGGGGTATCTGGGGCCGGGCAGTAATTAGCCGCCAGAAGCGCTGCACACGCACACGCCTCCCTCTCGAATCTGGTCGATGACGTACTCGTGGACGCTTCGAGCAAGTTGCTGCATCGTTTCTGCCTGTTGCCGCGTGGGTCGGCGGCCTCCGTAGTAACTATCGGTGCGATTGGTGTCGTAAAGCTGCCGGAGTTCCCGGGCGGTTGTGGGAGAGAGCAAGCCGAGTTCGGTCGCACGGTCATAGCAGGTGGTGTGGTCGTGGAAGTCACCGGGTTCGTTCCCACCTTCGGCGAGTGCGAATGCTTCGACGGACCGTTCGGTCGCGCCGAAGCACAACTCGATTGTGGCCGTGTAGAATTCGTGTCCCGAGATGTGCTCGATGGCGGCTAGCAACCGGCAGGCCTTCATCAGCTGTGTTTTCCAATCAGCATCCGAATCGATTCCGTCCTCGCGCGTGAGAAGGCCGTATCCTGCCTCGTCGAACGCGTCGATAGCCGCTTCGAGTGCGTCTGTAATCCCCTGCGGGTCACCGTCTCTAGGCATCGGACTCACCGTGGAACACCATTTCTCGGACTGTCTCGAACTTCTCTGTATCGTGGAGCACGATGCCGTCGCTGAGAATCTCCTGTAATTCCTCGGTGTAGTTCGGCACGGCCGGCAGGACCTCGACGTCGATTTCGTACGCGTAGCGACCAGTGTCGAACTCCTCTTCTTCGAGAGTCTGTCGAATGGTGTTCGCGGTTCGCTGGTTCGCCATCCGGTCTTCCTCGACGAGTACCCAGAGGTCGATGTCACTCCGGCGGTCGGCCTCCCCACGTGCGACGCTTCCGTACAGGACGATTCCGATGACTGCGTCGAGGTGTGTGACTAACTGTTCGACAGCGGTGCGTACTGGCGTGTGAAACTCGACCTGGGGAATCTGGAGCAACGGGTCGTCCGGGCGGGACAACCGTTCACGGCTGACCTGGGCAACTCGCCTGTTTCCATCCCGCCGGTCGGTGACGAGGCCGTTTGCGACGAGCGTGTCGACCGCTTTCGTTATCGTCGGTCGAGAGTACTCGACCGCCTCGGTCAGTTCCGTGATGGAGAACTCGTCCGCATGATATCGGCATAAAAAGGAAAGGACATCGTGAACAGCCTGACTGCTGAAGAGACTGGTGTCCTGTGCCGGGATATCGAGAGATATCCTCGCACCGGACCCTGTCTTAGCGTTCGATTCACTTTTCATAGATAATGATTCGTTACGCCATATACTTAAACTTTAAATCGAAATCGGCGGTTTAGTTTTATATTCCTCTTTTCAACCGCCAATCGAGCCGTCATCCCGGCGACGGTTCCGAGAGACAGCACTCGCCGAATCTGACGTGGCCTCGTCCGGGTTCGCCATCACCCAACGGGTTCGATGGCAATCTCCATCCCGACGCCCTCGACCTCCCACGTCTCTCGGTAGCCGTCTGCGACGGGGCCGAAGTCGGCGGCCCGGACCTCGTGGGCGACCAGTTCCCGGTGGCGGGAAACGAGGTCGGAGACGCGCTCGTCGTCCACGCTCAGGTCGACCCGAATTTCTGCCTCCAGCTCGAGGTCGAGGTCCTTGCGCATCTCCTGGACCCGACGGATGACCTCGCGGGCGTAGCCCTCGCTCTCGATGTCCTCGGTGATGGTGGTGTCGACGAAGACGACGCCGTGGCCGTCGAGCACCTCGAAGCCGGTCGCCGAGACGCCCTCGGGCGTCTCGGTGACGAACTCGACCATCTCGTCGGTCAGCGAGACGTCGAGACCGGTCGCCTCGGCCACCGCCGCCTCCAGCGCGTCGAGCGTGGGTTCCTCCACGCGCGCCGCGTTCAGCGCTCCGACGACCGCGCCGGCGTCCTCCCCGAATTCGGGGCCGAGCACGCTCATGTCCGCATTCGCGGAGTAGCGCAGTTCGCCCCAGCCCGCCTCGGGCCGGACGAGCGAGATCTCGCGGGCGTTGAGGCGGTCGGCGAGCAGGTCGCGGTGGGCGTCGACCGCCGCGGCGATGGCCTCGCTCTCGACGTCGACGACGACCTCCGGGACCGGCCAGCGCAACTTGCGCTCGGCCTGCTGGCGGGCGTTCGAGCCGGCCTCCTCGACCGCGCGGACGACCGCAATCTCGTCCTCGAGGCCGGGGTCGCGAAACGCCTCGTCGGGACTCGGCCAGTCGGCCATGTGCACCGTCGGGTGGCCGGCCTCGCCGGTGAGCGCCCCGTGGAGTTCCTCGCTGGCGAAGGGGGCGAAGGGGGCGATCGCCCGCACCGCGGCCTCGAGAACCCGATAGAGTGTCGCGTAGGCCGCCCGCTTCGAGGGGGAGTCGGCCTCCTCCCACATGCGCTCGCGGACGACCTGGACGTAGAAACGGGAGACGTCCTCGACGACGAAGTCGAGGAGTGCGGACAGGGCCTCGTCGTTCTCGTAGGCCTCCATCGACTCGGTGACCGTCGACAGCGTCGTCGCGAGTCGCGAGAGAATCCACCGGTCGACGGTCGCCAGGTCGTCCTCGACCTCGGCCAGGGACACCGCCTCGGGGTCGAAGCCGTCCGCGGCCATGTACGGCAGCGGGAAGCGGACGACGTTCCAGAGGATGTTGAGACGGCGCTGCATCTTCTCGGTGCGCTCCCAGGAGAACTGCATGTCCTCGCCCTGGGGGTTGACCGAGAGCAGGAACAGGCGCATCGGGTCCGCGCCGTGCTCGTCGATGACCTCGTGGGGGTCGATGCGGATGTCCCGGGATTTCGACATCGCGCGGCCGTCTGGCATCAGCGCGTGGCCGTACATCAGGACGTCGCGGTAGGGGACGCCGCTGTCGGTGGCCGTCCCCATGCCCAGCTGGGACCAGAACCAGCCCCGCGTCTGGTCGTGGGCCTCGATGATGAGGTCGGCGGGCCAGAGGTCGTCGTATTCCTCGGAGTCGGCCGGATAGCCAAGCGTCCCCCACGACGCGACCGCGGAGTCGAGCCAGACGTCGAAGACGTCGGGGACCCGCTCGTAGACGACCCCGTCCTCGGTGATGGTCAGGTCGTCGACGGTCCCCTTGTGCAGGTCGACCGTCTCGGGGTCGACGTCTTGGTCGACCCGCCCGGCCAGTTCCGCGCGGTCGCCGACGACGATGGCGTCGGCCATGTCGCCGCTCCACTCGACCGGGTCGCCCGTGCCGCTTCCAGCCTCAGAAGTTTCCCTCGTGGGCAGCCAGATTGGAATTGGCGTCCCCCAGTAGCGCTGGCGGGAGACGTTCCAGTCGGGGGCGTCCTCGACGAAGTCCCGGAAGCGATTGTCCCGGGCCCACTGGGGGTACCAGGTGCTGTCGTCGATGTTTTCCAGCAACGCTTCTTTCTCGTCGGTGATGGTGACGAACCACTGGTCGGTGACGATTTGAATGATGCCGGTGTCACACCGCCAGCAGTGGCCGTAACTGTGGCTGGTCTCGCCCGCGTGGAGCATCCGGCCCTTCGCCTCGAGGTCGGCGATAATGCCTTCGTCGGCATCCTTGACGAACTGGCCGGCGTAGTCGCCCGCGGCCTCGGTGAAGACCCCGTCGCTCCCGACCGGGCAGAAGAGGTCCAGCCCGAGTTCTTGCCCACGGACGAAGTCCTCCTCGCCGTGGCCCGGCGCGGAGTGGACCAGGCCGGTGCGGTCGGCCTCGACGTAGTCGGCGGTGTAGACCTCCAGTGCGCCCTCGAAGTCGGGGGCATTCGGCACCTCCTCGCGGAGCGGGTGGTCGTAGGTCCAGCCGACCATCTCCTCCCCGGTAACCTCGTCGACGACCTCGTACTCGTCCTCGGAACTGTAGCCCGCCGCCGCCAGGGCCTCATCGACGCACTCGGCGGCAATCCAGAGCGTCTCGGGTCCGTCTGCTCCCTCGACGCGCACCCCTTGGTAGGACAGGTCGCCGTCGACGGCGACGAAGGTGTTGGCGGGGATGGTCCAGGGCGTCGTCGTCCAGACGACCAGCGACCCTTCGCGCTCTGCCAGCGGGAATTTGACGTAGATGGAGGGGTCCCGGACCTCCTCGTACTCGACCTCGTTGTTGGCGATGGCAGTCTCGCATCGGGGACACTGCGTGATGGAGCGCTTGCCCTGCTCGACGAGGCCGCGGTCGTTGGCCCGCGAGAAGCCCCACCACGCCGCCTCCATGTACTCGGGGTCGACGGTGCGGTACGGGTCCTCCCAGTCCATCCAGACGCCCATCGACTGGAAATCGTCGGTGAGGGTTTCGAGGCTGTCCTCGGCGAATTCACGGCACTCCGCGACGAAGGCGTCGACGCCGAAGTCCTCGATGTCCTTCTTGTTCTCGAAGCCCAGTTCCTCCTCGACCTTGGTCTCGATGGGCAGGCCGTGCATGTCGTAGCCCGGCCGGTCGTAGACGTCGTATCCCTGCATCCGCAGGTAGCGGATGTAGCAATCCTTCAGGCTCTTGTTCCAGGCGTGGCCCATGTGGGCCGACCCGGAGGTGTAGGGCGGGCCATCGAGGAAGTAAAAGGAGTCCTCGTCGGCACGATGCTCGACCGTCCGTTCGTAGGCGTCGACCGCATCCCAGTACTCGAACACCCGGGACTCGACCCCGTCCGGGTCGTACTGGTCGCCGACCGCTCCGAAGCGCTCGCGACCGGCCGAATCGTCCTCGCTCATACAGGGACATTCAGGGCCGGGATTATAGGGGAATCGGTTGCCGGGGAGTGGGGGAAGCCGGTGAACCGGTTCGATAACGCTGGCGTGCCGTGTTCTGTTCGAGTGAGGGCACCGCCTGGACTCCCCGGCGAATCGCCATCGTCTTGAAAACGGCGACCGAACGCCCGACCATGCCACTCGAAGCGGGAGCCGAGGCCCCGAGACTGTCAGCACCGAACCAGGACGGCGAGACCGTCGAACTCTCCTACGACGGTCCCACGGTCGTCTACTTCTATCCGAAGGACGACACCCCAGGCTGTACCACCGAGGCCCGGCAGTTCGACAAAGAACTCGACAGTTACCGGGCGGCTGGCGTCCGGGTCTACGGCGTCTCGACCGACGACGTTGCCTCACACCGCGACTTCGCGGACACGTACGACATCGAGTTCGACCTGCTGGCCGACCCCGACCGCGACCTGGCCGACGCCTTCGACGTCGGGTCGGTCTTCGGCGGCGCGACCGCGCGCACCACCTTCGTCATCGTCGACGGGACGGTCCACGCCGTCTACACGGACGTGGACCCCGATGGCCACCCCCGGGCGGTACTTGCCGACCTCGTCGACGCAGGTGTCGTGGACCTGGACGCCTAGGCTGTCTGGATGGGGCCATCGCCACCCACGTCCGGTGCCGTCACTCGAGCGTGTGAAAATGGTGGTCGAATCGACCCGACGCACGCCGCGGGAAAATCCGATAGTTTCGAATGCAGTTCAGTTCCGACCGACGTACAGGGGAACCGAAATTCAGTTGCGGACGACGTTCGTCGCACGCGGGCCCTTGGGGGCCTGCTCGATGTCGAACTCGATAGTCTGTCCTTCTTCGAGGTCCGGGCCGCCAACGTCCTCCATGTGGAAGAAAACGTCCTCCTCGGCATCCTCAGTCGTAATGAATCCGTAACCGCCAGTGTCGTTGAAGAAATCAACGTTTCCGTTTGCCATTGCAGATGAATGTATGGCCGTCCGAGGGATAACCCTTCCGCGGGTCGTGGTACCACGACACCGGCGGGCGATTCTGGCGGTGCAATTGTCCAGCATCCCGACGAGGACAGTGACTGTTTCGTCAGACCATAGTCACACGCCAGCTGCCGAACGTACCCCTGCTCTCGGCGAGTTATTTACACCACTGGACCGACACCCAGCCAGAAAGTCCCCGGCCACTCGCTAGCCTATCGCATCGGCACTGCATCCACTAACAGCCAGAAAGCCCCCGACCGCGTGGCGGCTTCGCCGCCACGGAATAGGAGGCCGGCGTACGCCGGCCTCCCGCTCGACCCTACGGGGCTCGTTGCGCGCTTCACTCCCTTCGGTCGCTCCCGTGCTTACGTCGCCCGGGAGGAATCGACCGGCCGGCCCCTTTCAGTTCCGATGAGCAAAGCTCATCGACCTTCGCGAATGCTTCGCATTCGCTCAGTCCC
>ENA-ORDC01001638-ORDC01001638.1-marine-metagenome-genome-assembly--contig:-NODE-1638-length-15731-cov-2.400792_pt1 | contig 15731 bp, 7 predicted proteins | sample MGYA00237783_ERZ508515 | MGnify/ENA primary metagenome ERZ508515 (study PRJEB26186, sample SAMN06268792) | marine metagenome | isolation source: Eden Landing Ponds, San Francisco, CA, USA | place... | reverse complement strand
AGAACGGGCACTGATTCAGTCAAATGATCGATCCGAAGACTGCCGATCATCCACGACCATATTCTGCTGTACGTGCCAACATCGGCAGAGACTGAAGACTGAGTTGCCAATCATTATCTCAAATAGTTACAAAATGCTATGGGATGTGGCAGAAGGTTTTTGGGATATTAGTTTGGAAAGTTGGCCTGTAATTGGGTAAAATGGTTGGATTTTCGATCGGGGGCGACCGTGGGGAGCGTTGGCTACGACTATGTCTGTTCGTCGGGATCGTCCTCGCGGTCGGGGCGGCATCCACGTTGGTGCTCGCAACACCTGCAGCGGCCGCCTCGTCGTGTGACGACTTCGAGAGCTGGTCAGTGGAGTCCGAGAGTTCTGACTCCGTCGTCAACACGGGGCTCGTGGCGAATGTGGAGGCGACTGCTGGGACGACGTACCGGATCTACGAAGAGGACGACGGGTACTGGAGCAGTTTCAAGCAGGTCGGAATCCTTACCATGGACTCCAGTGGCGAGGGAGAGGTGTTCATCGACCGATCGACGCTCCAGGAGCGGAGCAATATCGACGGAGCGGTCGACCTACACGTTGGGTACCAAACCTGGGTGGGAGAGCAAATGTGTAGCGAGGAGATGGAAGAGGGCACCAACTTCACCATCGGCCCCGACACTGTTCACGTCCTCTACAACGTTCCGGACAGCGCAACGAATGGGGAGTCGACGACGGTGACTGTCGGGGGCTGGTCGACCCGATCTTCCTTCTCGATGAGTATCATGGAGAGCGACGCTGTCTTCGATGACGAGTACACCTCGCGCACGGTCTACCCGGATCAGACAAGTCGAGGATTCTTCTCGGCCGATATCACGATCACGCCGAGCAGGCACGCCGATCTCGGTGCCGCCGAGATCTACAGCAGCGGCGGGGGCGTCAACAACCTCGGTGGAACCTACAGCGTAGACATCGTCGAGGTTGACGACCCGCCGACGGCGGCGTTCTCCTTCGAGACGCAACACCCAAATCCAGGCAGCCAGATCGATGTCGACGCGTCCGCGTCCACTGACGACAACGGCATCGATCAGTATCGCTGGGACGTCAACAACGACGGCACGTTCGGCGACCCCTGGTCGGTTCCCACGGGCTGGGTGCGAGCCGCCGACGAAGGCGGTAATCAGCAGGTCACGCTTGAGGTCGAGGACACAAGTAGCCAGACGGATACCGTCACGGAAACGATCTCCGTGAACCACCTGCCGGTCGCTGACTTCGATGTCTCACCCACGAACCCGACGGTGCCGATCGGTGGATCCACGACCGTCACCGTGGACGGGTTGCCCTCCCACGACAACTACGATGACAATGACGGCTACATCCCAGGTTCGAACTACGATTGGACCGTCTGGGCACCGGACGGTGACAAGCGCGTCGAGTTCTCGGGAGATTCAGGCCCAATCGACGTCAATGGGCTATCGGCCGGCACCTGGGAGGTTGAGCTTACCGTCGAGGACAATCATGGAGGCACGGACACGTACACGCGATCCATCACCGTAACGGAGGAGGATCGCACGGACCCAACGGCGGAAACGGGCAACGACCGGACTGTGACAGTCAGTGGGAGTGCCGACTTCGATGGCTCTGGATCGAGCGACAACGTCGGTGTGACGAGCTACGAGTGGGACGTCGACGGCGACGGCAGTTACGAGCAATCCGGCTCATCGATCCAACAATCCTACCAGTCACCGGGCACCTACAGCGTACGGTTACGGGTCAAGGACGCTGCTGGCAACGCTGGCACGGATACTGTACAGATCTCCGTCGAGGACAGAACGGATCCCTCGGCAGACGCCGGCTCGGACCAGTCCGTCAACCTCGGCGATAGCGTCAACCTGGACGGAAGCGATTCGACCGACAATTGGGGCATCGCGAGCTACGATCGGGATCTCGATGGTGACGGTAGCTACGAGCGATCTGGATCGTCGATCAGTCACACGTACGAGAGCGCGGGAAGCTACGATGTCACGCTCCGTGTGAGCGACGCTGCAGGGAACACAGCAACCGACACGGCAACCATCACCGTCAACGACCCCGGCAGCGGAAACAGTCCCCCGTCCGCGTCTGCCGGTCCGAATCGCACCGTCGACGCCGGGGCCTCGGTAACGCTCGACGGGAGCGGCTCCAGTGATCCCGACAGCGACACGCTCTCGTACCAGTGGACGCAGACTGCAGGGCCGTCAGTCACGCTCGATTCGTCGACGACGGTCTCCCCGACGTTCACTGCGCCAGATGTAGCTTCGCGTACAACCCTGGAATTCCAACTCTCCGTCGACGACGGCTCGGCAACTGCGACGGACGTAGTAACGGTCACGGTCGTCGAACCATCGGCGCCGGAACCCCCGATCCCGAACGCAAGTTACACGCCCACCTCACCGACCGTCGGAGAACAGATCAGGTTCGATGCCAGCGGCTCCGTCGCACCCAACGGGACGATCGAGTCGTACGAATGGGACTTCGATGGAGACGGTTCGACAGACGCCACGGGTGAGACGGCGACTGCCAATTTCTCGACAGCAGGGACACACGACGTTTCGCTCCAGGTCACTGACGACAACGGTACCACCAATGCAACAACGGTGAGCGTCGAGGTCATCACACCAAGTCCCGACGAACCCCCAACCGCGAACGTCACGTACTCGCCGAAACAGCCGGTCGTCGGCGAGTGGGTAGAGTTCGACGCGAGCGGCTCGGTCGACACGAACGGGACGATCGATCACTACCAGTGGGAGATCGACGGGAACAGAACGCCCACGTCGACCAACCCGCTGATCGGCGCCAACTTCTCGGAGCCCGGAACGTACCACGTGATGGTCATCGTCACGGACGACGACGGGCTGACGGACACCGCGAGCGTGAACGTCACGGTCGAGGGTGTGGCAGCGCCAACCGCGAACGCGACCGCAACCCCCTCGACGGTGAACGTGAGCGAGCCGGTGACCCTCGACGCGAGCGCATCCACCGCACCCGACGGCGCCATCGTGGCCTACGACTGGGACCTCGACGGCGACGGTGCTGCGGAGACGACCGGGGAAACGACGACGGTGAGCTTCAGCACGACCGGCACGCAGGAGGTGACCCTCGAGGTCACGGACGACAACGGCAACAACGCGTCGACGACACTCGAGGTGCGCGTGGTCGATCCGAACCAGGCGGGCGTCCCCGTCGCAGACGCGGGCGCCGACCTGAACGCGACGGCCGGCGACGAGGTCTCACTCGACGGCTCGGGCTCCTACCACACCGGCGGGGAATCGATCACCTACGAGTGGACGCAGGTCGCCGGACCGTCGGTCACGCTCTCGGCGAACGGCTCGGCGACGCCGACGTTCACGGCGCCGAGCGTCGATCAGGAGACGTCGATGGCCTTCGACCTGACCGTGTCCGACGCGTCGGGCAACACCTCGACTGACGCCGTCTCGGTCGTCGTCGCACCTGCTGACGACGGCGGCGGTGGCGACGGTGGTGGGAGCAGCGGTGGCGGCGACGACGGCAGCTCCGGCGGCGGTGGCGGCTGGGTGCCCACCGAGAGCGACGTCCAGGTGACCGTCGACAGCACCCCGACCGGCCCGGTCACCGTCGGGGAGTCCTTCGTGATCGACGCCACGCTGGAGAACCGAGGCGACGCCGACGCCCAGCAGACGATCCAGTTCGGGATCGACGGGACCGTCGTCGACTTCACGACGCGGGAGATCGCCAGCGGCGAGACGGCCGAGGTGAGCTTCGAGTACGTGGTCTCGAGCGCCGCCGCTGCGGACCTGAACGTCACCGTGCGGAGCGCGGACGACGTGGCTGCCGTCGACGTCGCCGTCAGCAGCGAGGACGGCGGGACCGACGGCGACGGGACGAGCGGCGGCAGCGACGACGGCGGCGACAGCAGTGACGGCGGTGACGGCGACTCGACCGGCACCGAAGGCACCGCGGGCGAGGACGGAACCGCCCAGGGCGGGAGCGGGGCCGAGGCGCCTGCGGAGGACACCTCGGGCGGAGACGGTGGGAGCCAGCAGCGCGTGGCCGACGGCGGCGATTCGGACGGCAGCGGCGACGGCGGGCTGCCCGGCTTCGGGATCGCAGTCGGCCTTGGCGTGCTCCTGACGGCGGGCGTCGGTGCGGTCCGATACTGGGGCTAGTCGCTCGGTCACGTGACGGTCGGGTCCGGCCGTTCCGGACGGCGACCGACCGATCGTCCCCATCGCAGATTCGATTCTTCAGTCGGTAATCGGCACGTATTTTCCAGAATCTACTCGGTGTTGGCGTCGTATTCCAAGGGCATGGGTGGGTGGGACCGAGGAATCGTTTGGGTAGCGATCGTCGCCGTCGTGGTGCTCGGTGCGGTTGTTGGACCAGCTGGAGCAGCGGGATCAGCCGGAGCAGCGGGATCGGCTGGAGCAGCGGGATCGGCCGGAGTACTGGGGCAGAGTCCAGCCACGGCTCCTGCGGCGGCCGGAACCGCGGGGATTGTCCAGGGAACGTCGCTCGAGCAGGGGACGACCTGCCAGAACAGCTCCGCGACGGCAACCAAACCCGACCAGACGACGGCGGCCTTCTACTACCCGTGGTACGGCGACGACGCCCACTGGGCGGATCTCGATCACGCGCCGCCGGACACGTGGTACGCGAACTTCACGCCGGATCTGGTCGAGGGCTACCAGCCGGAGACCGAGCTGTACAACAGCTCGAACCGGTCGGTGATCCGCCGGCAGCTCCAGGGGATGCAGGAGGCCAACGTCGAGGTCGCGATCTCGTCGTGGTGGGGCGAGGGATCGCGCAGCGACCGGAACCTCGACCTGATCGTGAACGACGTGATGCCGAACGCGAGCCAGCCCTATCGCGACCTGAAGTGGGCGGTGTACTACGAGCTCGAGGGGCCAGGCTACAACGGATCCTACAACACGTGGGAGGACCCCTCGGTGAGCGAGATCGTCGAGGACGTCGAGTACATCGAGCAGAACTACGCGAACACGCCGTACTATCACACGATAAACGGCAGTCCCGTCGTCTTCGTCTACGGCGAGGGGACCGACGACGGCGACCTGCAGTCCTTCGAGAACCAGACCTACGGCCAGCGCTGGCGCGACGTCCAGAACCAGACCGACGCCTACGTCGTCCTCAAGGTCCACGCTGGCTACTGGCAGGTGCCCGGCATCGACGGCTGGCACCAGTACGCGCCAGCCAACCGCTACTCGACGCACGCCGACTCCGGGTTCGTCTCGCCCGGGTTCACCAAGCCACACGACGGCCAGGGCGACCGGCTCGCGCGGAACGCGACGGCCTACCGCCAGGCGATCGAGGACCTCGTCGGCACCGGCGCGAGCTGGCTCCTCGTCCAGACCTGGAACGAGTACCACGAGGGGACGCAGATCGAGCCCGCCCAGCGGGTCACCCACGATCACGAGCAGGGGTTCCAGGCGCGCAACGACTCCTACGGCGACACGTTCGTGAACATCACCGGCGAGGCGTTCGCCCCTGCAGTCCCCGAGCCCATGACCGTCCGGTTCGCCAACGGAACCGGCGGTCCGACCGCGAACGCCACGGTCGACGTCGGCCTCGACGTCGACAGTCCCTACGCCGCGCCGTACCACGCGTACCTCGCCGTCGACGACGGCGGGTTCCAGGCGATCGACTGTAGCGGCGTCGACGCCGACGGCGACGGGCAGTTCGCGACCACCCGCACGCTCGCCGACGGCACCCACCGGCTGACTGCCCACGCTCGCGACGACGATCGCGACTACTCCGAGGACGTCACGACCACCGTCACGGTCGATACGACGGCGCCGGAGACGAGCCACGCCGTCAACCGCAGCCTCGCGAACGGGTGGGCGAACGGGTCGGCGGCGGTCACGCTCGCAGCGAGCGACGCGACCACGGGCGTGAACGCGACGTATGCACGTATCGACGACGGCACGTTCGAGCGCTACGGCGGCCCGATCGCACTCACCGACCCCGGCCAGCACACCGTTGCCTACTACAGCACCGACGCGGTGAACAACACCGAGGCGGTCGCGACGGTCGCACTCGGCGTCGATCCCGGTCCACCGACGATCGGATCGGTCACCGGGAGCGCGACGGCGAACCTCACGACGGGCCAGTCGATCGACGTGACCGTCAACGCCACCGACGGGGTGAGCGGCGTCCAGGCGGTGACGGTCGACGGGACCGGGCTCTCCCCGAACGGCACCGTCTGGAACGGCACGGTGAGCGTCCCGGGCGAGACCGGCGAACACGACCTCCCGATCACCGTCACCGACGCCGCTGGCAACGTGGCCAGCGCGAATCTCACCGTCACCGTCACGGAGGACGGCTCGAGTGACGGCGGCGGGAGCGGCGGTGGCGGCGGCTTCGGGGGCGGGTACTTCACACCCGAGCCCGCGTCGTTCGCGTTCGACGTGACGCCGCCGGCCTCGTCGCTGACGGTCGGCGAACGGCTCGTCCTCGAGGCCACGGTCTCGAACGATGGCGGGGAAGCCGGCGAGCGCGAGTTCACGCTCCTGATCGACGGCACCGTCGTCGACGAGACGACAGTGCGCATCGACGCGGGCGCGTCCCGAACCGTGCAACTCGCCTCCACCCTCCAATCAGACGACGTCGGGACGGCGAACGTGTCGCTGGTGAGCGGTGAGCAGCGCTGGCGCTACGACGTCGCAGTAGCGGCCGCGGCGGACGACGAATCCGACGTATCCGACGAGTCCGACGGCACGGACACCGAACCGTCGGGAACGGACACCGGGACCGACACGACCGAGGACGGGAGCGACGGCGAGGACGCGTCGAACCGGTCGACGGAGACCGCACGGTCGTCCGACGGCGGCGGTGGCGACTCGCTGCCGGGCTTCGGCGCGCTCGCTGCCCTGCTCGCGCTGGCGCTCGGGCTCGGAGCCGCGAGCCGGCGCTCGTAGCACGGGCGCTCGTCGGAGTCCGTCGATGGTCGGAATTCCGACCGCCGCACCGGGGAGAGGGGGTCGATCGGTCGTCGGGTTCCGTGGGAAGCGCGGCCGAGCACGCTGGAGCCCCACACCGTCAGCGTGGTCTGACGAGTCGATGGCACCCGATCGAGGACGCTGTATCGGCACAGTCACCGCATGGAACACGCCCGTTGCAGCAAGTACGCTTACAATCCTGTAGTCGGACGTGGGATCCGTGCAGCCCCCCATCCCGCTCCAGGTGTCCAACACGGTCACCATCGGCGGGATCTACCTGTTGACGAGCGCGGCGCTGTTGGTGCTCGTCCGCCAGCCGATCCGCCACCTCGACAAACCCGGCAGCAAGGGATTTCTGATCGCCATCCTGTCGGTCTCGCTGTGGCCGCTGAGCACCGGGGTGAACCTCTTCGTCGCCGACCGGACGCTCTCGATCGCGATCTGGAACTGGCGCCTCCTCGCAGCGTCGGCCGTGTCGGTTGGCTGGTTCCTCCTTGCCTACGAGTTTCGGTCGAACCGCCTGCCCGGTCGAGCACTGCTCGCGACACTGGCCTGCTACGTCCTCGGCACCCAGCTGTTGGCGTGGACGAACGGCCTCCACCACCTCGTACTGGCAGCCAATACAACCGTCGAACACGGGGTGTTGCTGCCGGCCTACGGTCCGTGGTTCTGGGTGCAGTCGGCGGTGAACTACTGCCTGATCCTGGCGGCCACGGGCCTGCTCGTCTCCGACTGGCTGGACGCCAGGGGGCTCCGTCGCCAACAGTCGGCACTGTTGGCTGTGGCGGTGATCCCGCCGGCGAGACTACCGATCGCCGCGAACCTGTTGACGCTGTTCGAGCTCGTCGACACCGTCTACGATCTCACGCCGTTCGGGCTGATCGGGACGGCCGTCCTCCTCAGCTGGACGCTGTTCCGCCTGGAGTTCCTGAACGTCGTTCCAGTGGGGCGGAGCCACGCCGTCCAGGTGATGGACGATCCGGTCGTGACGGTCGACGACGATTTTCGAGTGCTCGACTGTAACGAAGCGGCACAACGGCAGTTCGCTGTCGACGACGACTTCTACGGGCTGGCCCTCGAAGAAGCCCTGGACTCGCTCCCCGAGGACGTCCTCACGGGGCTTCGCGAACCCGCCGACGCCGCGGGAACTGACGAACAGACGGACCTCACCGTTGCGATCGATGGACGGGAGCGGCACTTCTCACTGACACGCTCGACCGTCACCGGTCCGGGGGGAACCGACCTCGGCCAGGTACTGGTCTTCCGGGACGTCACGGCGCTCAAGCGACGGGAGACGGAGCTCGAGCTACTCCAGCAGATCCTCTCACGCATCCTCCGGCACAACCTGCGGAACGAGCTGACCGTCATCTCCGGCCGCGCGGCACAGCTCGCCGAGGCGTACGACGACGAGCGAATCGAAGAGATCCAGATGGCCAGCGAGTCCGTGAGCACCAGCATCGAGAAGACCCGCCACCTCAAGCAGATGGCCCGACCGGACGCCCCGGCAGTGAAGTACGACCTCGAGATCGTCGTCGCCGAGGCGATTGCGAGCGTCTGCGAGGAGTTCCCGGCGGCCACAGTGCGGACCGATCTCGACGGCGCCCGTCCCGTCCGCGTCTCGGAGGGGCTTCCCCTCGTCATCGAGAACCTCCTCGAGAACGCGATCGAACACAGCGACGAAGCAGCGCCGACCGTCGAGGTGACCGTCACGGCCACCACCGACGGACAGGTGCTCGCGGTCTCGGACGACGGCCCCGGGATCGACGACGGCGAGCTCGCGGTGCTCGAGGCCAGGCGTGAGACCCAGCTCGATCACGGCAGCGGCATCGGCCTCTGGCTCGTCACCTGGTGGGCCGACCGTTCCGTACCAAGCCTGTCCTTCGACACCGGCGCTGCGGGGACCACGGTGTCACTCACGTTTCCGGCAGCCACGCTCGTAGACGACTGAGCGAGTTGGCCACTGCCGCGACCAGGGACCGATCCGCTCCGGTACCGGGACAGATCGGGCTGGTCTCACCCGTCTGGGGCCGGCACCGACGGCTCGTCGTCGCACGCGATACAGCTCCCTCCGGAGATCCGCTGGTCGCACAGTGCACGACTGGGCGATCGAGGTTCAACCAAATTGCCGTTGCCCGGCCCCACGCGGTGATCGGAACTTTAGCCACCGCCGCTCTCGAGGACGTCCACCCAGAGGTGGAGATCCCGGTACGCCGTCTCCGCCGTCACGGTGTCGGGTACGTCGCCGCGGTAGAGCAGGTACTTCAGCCGGCGATCCTCGCCGGTCATGCCCGGCGCGGTCACGGTGTGGTTGTGGTTCCAGGTCTCGCCGTCGTCGAGGGTCACGGCAAAGCGATCGAGCTCCTGGCGTTCCAGCACCTCGACCTCGGTGACGTTCGTGCCGTTGGGTCCCCCACCGGCCGTGCCGTTGACCACCTCGACGCGCTGGAGCTGCACCACCACCGTGTAGTCCTCGCGGGAGTGCTCCTCGTTGCCGATCCCGACGACGAGGGGCGCGGGCTCGCCGACGACCAGCTCCTCGGGGTAGTCGTCGGCAACGAGGTCGCCGTCGTCGGTCGTCGTGAGCAGGTAGAACTCCGTGAACGCCTCGCCCTCCGCCGGCACGAGGACGGCGTAGCCCACGGAGCTGATCGCCAGGAGCAACGAGAGCACGAGCACGACGTTGAGCACCGCGTCGGTCCGATCCTCGGGCTCGAACAGCTCCGCCCGCCCGGAAGCGAGCCACTCCCGCCAGGGAACCTGCAGGCGCTCCTCTGGCGGGAGCTGCCAGCGGCGCTGAGCGGCGACCCCGGCGGAGACGAGCGTGAACCCGCCGACGGTCAGCAGGATCGGCACGAGGCGGATCCCCCAGGGCGTGAAGTTGAGCACGAGTCCGAGCAGCGGGACGATCGCGATCGAGAGCCCAAAGGAGAGCGCGACGCGCTCGATGCCGTCGATCCCACGGTCGCGGATGACGTGGTGGGGCGGCTCGTCGTTCGCGTCATCGGCCTCCTCGCCCCACTCGCGGTCCTCGGTGCCCCATCCGTTCCGCTCTGGCTCGTCGTCACTGGCACGGTCGCCGGCCGCCGATTCGGCCGCTGCCTCCATCTCCGGAGCGTCGCCGGTGTAGTCGCCACCCAGCCGGCCGGCCTCGGGAAACAGCGCCGCGACGAAGGCGTAGCCCGGCAGGAAGAGCACGAACGGCAGCCCGAGGGCGATCCGGAGCGGCGTCTCGCGGACGACCGGCGCGAGCACGACCAGCATCGTCAGCGCCGTCAGCGCGATCGTCGCCGCGAGATCCGCGGGCAGGCGTCGCACCGGGCGGGGCAACAGCGCCCGCAACGGGGGCTCCATCACCCCGCGGTAACGTGGCGGTCGGGAAAAACCGGTCGATACGGCCGGCGGCGCCACCCCACCGCCAGCAGGTGGAGCTTACCCAGCTGCCCTCGGAGCCGCCAGCGGATAACGCGGTCATACTATTCGGCCCGTCCGTGCAACGCCCGACCAGGTCCCCATGCCCGTTCCCCTCGAGTTCCTCACCACGTCGCTGCTGGTCGGCTGGACGATCGGGAAGCTCGTCGCGTCCCTGCAGAAATCGTTGACCTGATCCAGTTCGCCCCGGTCGGAGCACGGGCGGCTGTGCGCCGACCCGAACCCACTACCGGTCCGATGCGGCCACGCGATCGGCCGCGTCGAGCGCCTCGCTGGCACCCGCCTCGTCGATGCCCGTCGGATCGTACACAGCCGCCTCGTACCGATCCGTCAGCGTCCGGAGCGCCTCGACCGTCTCCGCCTCGAACCCGTCGGCAGCACAGTCCGCGAGGAACTCCCGGTGGGTCCGCCGGTCGCCGCCGGGCACCGCGTCCGCGACCGAGGACCTCGCAGCGCCGTAGGCCAGGGTCGTCGCTCCCGTAGGATCGCTGCCGAGGCGATCACGCGCCTCGCCCAGCACGTCGTCTGGCGACGGGCCGGAAGGAGTCGGCTCCTCGGGCTCGGGCGCTGGCGCGTCCGTGGACTCCGGCTCCGCGTCGTCGCGCTGCCACCACGCCCACGCACCGCCGCCGACGAGCAGGACGAGGACGCCCAGCGCCGCGAGCAAGCCGGCACGACCGATGCCGCCGAACAACCCGCCGTCGTCGGTTCCCGCAGCTACGACCGTCGCGTTGGCGGTCGCCGCTGCGCCCTGGAGGTTCGAGTTGCTGCCGTCGAAGCTGGCACGGACGCTGACGACGTCGGCGTCTCCGGGCGCCTGGACGCTACCCTCGTACCGACCGTCGGCGTCGGTCCGGAGGGTCGTCGCGGGCGCGCCGTCGACGGCGATCTCGATCGCCGCGTTCGGCACCGGCGTGCCGTCCGCGACGAGCCGCCCGGAGATCGCGATCCGTCCGGTCGCGTTCGCCGTGGCGGACGCAGAGAGCGTCGTCGCGGTTTCGGTGACGGTCACCGAGCCGCTCGTCGGCGAGAGCGTCACGGCGCGATCCTGGAACGTCGGCGCGACGCGGATCGATCGCTCGCCGGCGCGCACGGCCGCGTCGACCGTCGGAGGGAGAGTCACCGTGCCGTTCGTAGCGGTCGGCGCAGACGAACTGTTGCCGTCGAGCGTCGCGCGCAGCGGGACGCCAGAGAGCGGCGTGCCGTTCACGCTGACGGTCGCGGTGGTCGACGCGCGCTCGCCGAACGCGACCGGCCCGTCGATCGGCTCGATCGAGAGCTCGGCGGCGACCGGCTCGACGTCGACCGAAACGTTCGCCTCGGCGCGGGCGTAGGGCGAGGCCGCATCGGGCCGGAACACCACGGTCAGAGCGCTCGCGTTCGCGCGGAGCAATCGCGGCCGGTGGGTCACCGCGTAGCGACCCTCGGCGTCGGTCGTGACCGTCGTCGCCCCTGCCGGATCGAGCACGGCGATCGTCGCGTTCCCGATCGGCGTGCCGTTCTCGCTCGTCAGTCTGCCCTCGATCGCGAGCGGCCGATCGGCCGCGATCCGCTCGCGCTCTGCGGCCGCTGTCAGGTTCGTCGCGACGAACGTCTCCTCGGTGATCCGCTCCGTGTCGGTCCGGATCCGCACGACCGTCTCGTTGACCGATCGCGTCGCGTCGCTGTAGTTCGTGTCCGTCGTGTTCTCGAGGACGACGAAGCTCCGTTCGAGTGCGACCCCTTCTGACTCGATCTGCCTGGAGAGCTCCGCGAGCTCCCGCGCAAGCTGGCGAGTCCGCGTCTCGTTGCCGTTGTCCCGCGCGGTCTCGTAGGCATCGAGCGTTTCCTGGTACTCCTCGAGGAGGGTCGCGAGTTCGCGCTGGGACTCGCCGGCCTGCTCGAACGCCTCGGACTGCTCGCCCTCGACGTCGACGTACTGCCCGAGGCGCTCCTGGTACGCCTCGCCGACGTACTGGTCGGCGAGCTCGTACTCGCCCTCGTCGAGCTGGATGGCGCCGTCGGCGAGCATCCCGGCGAGCCGGTTCTCGAGCCAGCCCGCCGTCGCGTCCTGGTCGTCGTCCCCGGCGTCGTCTGGGCGGACGTGCTCCGGCGAATCCGTCTCGTTGGTGGCGTTTTGCTGGAGCGCAGCCGCGTCTGCGGTCGCCGCGCCGGCCAGACCGCCGGCGAGAACCAGCGAGAGCACGGCGACCGCGGCCACGATCACCAGCAGTGGAGCACGCCAAGACACGGACGACACGTCGGAGCGCACGCGTCTTAACGGCTGCGCGTCGGGCCGGGAAGCCGGAAGCGACCGCTAAGAGGGTTGCGCGTCGGGCCGAGACACGGAGGAGACCGCGAGAAAGACTGCGCGACGACCACCGAGCGCCCGATGCCACCGAGCGCTCGCCCGTCACCAGTAGATTGAATGGGAGTGATCGCTTCGCGCCGTGCATGGACCTGACCCGTCGCGGGCGAGCCGCAGTCGCGTGCGTGCTCGCCCTGGCAGCGGGCGCCTGGCTGCTCGCCGCGCCGGCGCTCCTCCTGGCTGCCGCGGGTCTCACTGCCTGGCTCCTCGCCGTGCAGCTCGCTTTCGTCGTCGCACTCGCCCGGGAACGGTCGCGCCTGACCGTCGAACTCGCGACGCCGGGGGCCTCGCCCGCCGTCGACGACGCGGCGACGCTTCACCTCCGCGCGAGCGGTCGGGGGGCACTCCCGCTCACGATCGACGTCGACGTCCCCGCGGCCGCTCGGCGCGGGACCGATTCGGCCGACGGGGGGCGTGGCGCCGCAGGATCGACCGACGAGAGCGGAGCGATCGCCACCGGAGCACCGACCGCCACCGGAGATTCGCCTACCACCGCCACAGGCGATGCCACCACCGCCACCCGTGACACGGCGGACGGCGATACGCTCGCCGTCTCGCTCGGTGACGACGCCGGGCCCGCCGGAGTGCTCGCCACGGTGCGATCGGCGCTCGATCGGAGTGCACCGACCCGTAGCACGGAGACGTCAGCCGTGCTTGAGTGGCCCGTGGCCGGGCGCTACGGGATCGGCCCAGCACGCGTCGCGGCCACCGACCCGCTCGGCCTCTTCGCCGCCGAGATCGACGCCGACGCCAGCGCGGAGGTCGTCGTCCGGTCCCGCGAGACCGACACCACCCACCTCGGGCACGGCGGCGATCGCATCGCGGCCTTCGGCGAGCACAACACCGGCCGCAGGGGCCCGGGCACCGAACCCGCAGAGCTGCGGCCCTACGAGCCCGGCGACGATGTCGGGCGCATCGACTGGAACGCGACCGCCCGGCTCCGCGAGGCCTACGTCACCGAATCGGAGGCCGAAACGGACCGCCGCACCGTCTGCTTCCTCGACCACCGCGCCACGACCGGCGTCGGCTCCGGCAGCGCCACGCCGCTCGCGTACCTCCGCTACGCAGCGCTCGCGATCGTCGAGAGCGCCCGCGAGCTAGGCGACCCGCTCGGCTGCTACGCCGTCGGCGACGAGGGCGTCACCGTCGAGCACGCGCCGCGAGCGACCCCCGGGCAGTACGAGACCGTCGCCGAATCGATCCGTGCGCTCCGCCCGACTGTCGGGCGGAGCGATCCCATCGATCCCGACGGCAGCGACCCGTCCGCGGGGACCGACACGACACCGTCGACCGGAAACGCCGCTCCGAGGCCCGGCGCAGCTGCAACGACAGCCGGTGCGACGGGATCCACGTCTGGCTCGGCGATCGGGGGCGCGGTGGGCGCGAGGGGACGGACCATCCCCGGCGTCGAGCCCCGGCCGAGCACGAGTGGCGATCCGGCGGAGGCGACGGCGCTCGCGAGCCGGCTGACGGGCGACGACTCCGCCTTCGGCGCGACGCTCTCGCCGCTGCTCGAGGACGCGACGCCCTACGTGCGCCGCGTCGCCGACGAGCCACTGTTCGCCGCAGCGCGGACCTACCTCGGCCGGCTCCAGGGCAGCGTCTGGAGCGTCATCCTCACCGACGGCGCGCGACCGGCGGAGCTCCGCGAGACCGTCAAGCTCGCCCGGCGTGGCAACGACCGGGTGCTGGTCGTGCTGGCGCCGGAGCCGCTGTTCCGTCCCGGTCTCGGCGATCTCCCCGGACGCCGCCGGGCGTACGAGGACGTCGCCGACTTCGCCGACTCACTCGCCGGGATGGAACGGGTCACCGTCCGGGAGCTGGCGCCGGGCGACGTGGCCGAAGTCGTCCTCGGTGCCGGAGGTGAATCGCTGTGAGCGGCCCGCGATCCGAATCGCGATCCGCGTCCGAGCTGGTCGCGGGCACCAGCAAGGGGCCGTCCGGCCGCGATCGCCTCGCACTCCCCGGCGTCGCGATCGCAGCGATCGCCTTCCTCCTCGGAGGCGTCCCCGGCGGACTGCTCGCGGCAGGCCTGCTCGTCGGCGGGTGGCTCGTCGCGCCACCCGTCGCGGTGGCGACCCTCGGCGCCTTCCTCCTCGTCGGGGGACCCTCGAGCGCGCTCTCGGCCGCACTCGCGCTTGTGGGCGTGGCGCTGATCGTCCTCCTGCCGACCCTGCGCGCTCCGGCGCCCGGACTGGCGATCCTCGCGACCGTCGGGGTCGCGTTGCCCGCCATCGCGGCGGTCCAGTGGCTGCTCGGGGCGTACTCGCTCGCGATCGCTGCCGGCGCCCTGCTGCTTGGCGGGACGATGGTGGGCTACGCGCTCCATCGATACGCCCTTGTGGCGATCGAACGTCCCGAGCGTATGGAGGTGGGCCACCGTGGCTGAGAACGCCGATCCCGGCGGGACGGGGCGCGAGCACGATTCGGCCGAAGCGGGGCAGGATCCCGAACCGGACGAAGCGGGACACGAATCCGAACCGGATGAGGCGTCGCTGAGCGACGCGGGTGGAGCTGCCGGGGACGCACGGGCGTCCCAAGGGCCGGCGGACGACCCGGATCACCTCCGGGCGCGCCTCGCCGTCCTCGAGGCGGAGAACGACCGGCTGCGCGAGGAGTACGCACGGGCCCGTCGCAGCCAGTACCGCCGCACGGCGATCGGGCTCGGCCTGCTCGGCGTCCTCGCACTCGCCGGCACCGTCCTCGCGCCCGAGCAACGGACCGTCCTCTTCGCGCTCGCTGGCACGGGGCTCTTCGCCGCCGTGCTCACCTGGACGCTGACGCCGGAGGAGTTCGTCGCAGCGTCGGTCGGCGAGCAGGTGACCGCCGCCCACGCCGCCGACCGCGACGCGCTCCGGGCGGAGCTGGGCCTCCAGAACGACCGCATCTACGTCCCCGACGGGGACGGCGGTGCGAAGCTGTTCCTTCCGCAACATCCCGAGTACGAGCTTCCCGAACAGTTCGACCGGCTGCTCCTCGTTCCCGATGAGCCGACCCAGCGC
>ENA-ORDC01001637-ORDC01001637.1-marine-metagenome-genome-assembly--contig:-NODE-1637-length-15732-cov-3.745449_pt1 | contig 15732 bp, 9 predicted proteins | sample MGYA00237783_ERZ508515 | MGnify/ENA primary metagenome ERZ508515 (study PRJEB26186, sample SAMN06268792) | marine metagenome | isolation source: Eden Landing Ponds, San Francisco, CA, USA | place... | reverse complement strand
CTCTCGGTGGACCGGCCGTTCGTCCGCGTTCAGGTCGCGTTCGACTCCATCGAGATGCTGCTGGACTTCCGCATCGGGAAACAGCGCCGTCAGCGACCTCCCGGTCAGGTCCATCGGTGGATATCCCAGCGTGTCGGCGACAGCTGGGTTCGCGAACACTATCGTTTTCGACTCGTCAGCGACGATGATCGGATCCGGGACAGCTACCACGAGCGCCTGCAGGAGTCGCCACTGTGTCTGTAGGAGCCGCCGCTGTATCCGGCGGTCTCGGCGCGTCCAGTAGCGACCAACGGCGCGTTCGAGTCTCGTTCGGAGCTCCGCCGGTGTTGTGGATTCGTCGCTGGTCATAACAGTTGCCTCGTCGTCGGACGCTGCCTGCTCGCACGCCAGCGATGAATTCGGTGTCAACTGCACTACAGGGATATCGGGGTCACGAGCCCGGACCAATTCGAGTAGTTCGCTGCCGCTTCCGTCCGGCAGGTCGACCTCGCTCACGACGGCATCGATCCGCCGGTCCGAGTCCAGCCACTCAGTGGCACGAGCGAGGGTTTCGACGTACACGACTGTCAGGTCCCCTACGTCGGCGTCGAGGGTCGCCATCGTCGACCCGTGTCGCTCGGAGCCGCCGACGAAGAGTATACGAACCGGGTCCCAGTCGTTTCCGCGGGTGCGTCGAGACAAGATTGGCGTGTATCGAAGTGTGTGTTGTATATCGGGGTTTCAGGCCACTGATCGTTACTTTATGGGACGCGTGATCCACGGAGCCGTCCTGGGTCGCAGCGAGACGCAGACGCTCGGACGGCACCCACAGTCTCTCTCCACGGAGGGAAGCCAATCGACGTCATATACGCCCATTCGACAGTATCACGTGCCTGCGTCGAGCGACACCAGCGCCGTCTCAATGGAGATCAGCTCCCCTCGGTCTCCACGACGACTCGTATCGAATCGCCGTCTTTCAGGTAGTACTCACCCGGTTCGACCGGCTCGCCGTTAACCTCGAACGTGACCGTCGTGTCCGGATCGTTCCGATCGTAGGTCGTCCCGTCGTACGTCAACGTGTCGTCGGAGACGTTGATCCCCGAAAGCGACGACAGGGCGTACTCAAGGGTGACACTCCAGGAGTGGGCGTGCCACTCCTCGCCGTTTCCTCCCTCGAAGTGGAAGTAACGGTGGTTCGACTGGTACTTCTCCTGGCTGAAGTCGATGGTGTCGCCCTCGATAGACATCGTCATCGGTCCGTGGGCGTGTTGCTGTTCGTGGTCGATGTACGTTCCCGGCGTCGACGCGTTCATCTCGTCGGTCGTGACGAGCACCCAGATCTGATCGCCGTTGGACACCTCGTAGGACTCGGGATCGACCGGCTCGCCGTCGACACGGTAGACGATGTCGGTTCCTTCCGTGTCTTCCCGGTAGGTCTCACCGTCGAACGCCAGCGTTTGCGCGTTCGCCTCGACGTCGAACCGCGAGAGGGAGTCTGCCAACGTCAGGTTCGATTGCTGTGTCACCCACGTGTGTTCGTCGTCGGCAGCGATACCGAACCCGTCGCCGTCCTCGTCGAGAGATTGGAGGTCCAGTTCCGTGCCTTCGACCACGAGGGTCGCTTTACCGGTCGCGGCATCGTCGCCGCTCGTGTCTGTCGATGTCGTGGTATCGTTCGTTTCTGCGGTCGTCTCGCTATCGGCGTCGTCTCCGTGACTGTGACCGTCACCACCGTGACTGTGATCGTCGCTCCCGCTCTCGAGTGTCGTCGTGTCGTTAGTCGTTGACTCAGGCGTCTCCGGCGTGGTCGTTTCCGATGTCGGCGACGCCTCCGCGCCGCTCTCCATTCCGAGTGCCGAGCATCCAGCAGTAAGAACGAGCAGCCCGACTACTACCGTCGCTATCGACCTCCGAGAAGCTCTCTGTAACATACTCTGTCTCTCGTATAGATTCGACTACCGTTTCATTATCACCCAGATAGGTGCTGCTTATCACTCACCTAAGCTCCGCCCCCAGTTACGTCGGACCCGTCCGTTTCCCCGCCGCCCGCCTTACCTCGCGTATAAGAGTCTGTTCACGAGGACATTCGAACGTCTACAGATTGGACGGCGTTCGCTTATCAGGCGAGTAATAAGTACGAACGCAAACGGTTGCCAAATCGTATGGTATTTGGATCAAAGCGGTCACGAATTGCCCCCGTGTTGGTCGCGTTGCTCGTACTGCTGGCTGGCTGTTCCGGGATCATCGATTCCGGAGGGGGAGAGTCGCCCACGGAAACAACAGAGTCGCCGTCTCCGACTGATGCGTCCGGTGAAACGACCGGCGAGACGGCGACTGGCAACGAGTCGACGACCGACAACGGGACGACAGACGACCGGACGGCAGCGATGACCGGGCGGCTGTTAGTCGCTATGGAAGGAGAGGACACCCACTTCGCCGACGCGGATAGCGCGGAGTCGGAGTTCTGGATCAACGAGAGCCAGGAACACACCTGGCACGCCAGCACGGAGTCGGTTACGCTGGCCGACGCACTCGAATCGATCGGCATAGAGGCGTCCGCTGATTCGCTGACCTACGACGGGACGACCTATCGCGAGAGCGAGGCGAACACCTCCGTCGGGTACCGAGTCGACGGAGAGGTCGTCAAGAATCCCAGCGAACACGAGCTCGAATCGGACGACCTCGTCACGGTCCAGGTCAATACGGGCGACCGAGAGACGCCGGGGCGAGAAGTGAGTACCGAACACCCCCACCCGCACGGAACCTTCGAGGTGACCGTCAACGGGGAACAGAAGAACTTGACCGGTGAGGAGTACACGATGGCCGACCCGTACTTCCACTTCCACGGCGACGAGGGAGCGGAACGCTGGCACGGCCACTCGGTGAATCTCACAGTCGACTACGCGGTTTCGACGTTCCCCGATATGAACCTCACTGAGGAGTCGCTCACGTACGACGGGACGACCTACGATCGCGAGGACGCGACGGTCAACGTCACTGTCAACGGTGAACCAGTCGACACCGGAACGTACGTCTTGAAAGACGGCGACGACGTCCGTGTCGAGATTTCCGAGGAGTAACCTAGACCGGTTAAAAACGTCAGATAACGGCGGTGCGGCACAATCGGTAATAGTATTTGATCGTATTATTTTGGTGAACTTGTTGGCGTGCGAAGTGAAGAGGCGATACCTACAAGATTGGGTATACGAGGATTGAATTGGGATACGAGGATTGCAGCCGCTCCGTGATCGCCTCCCTTGTCACGACTTTCGAATGCCGTTCTGGCGATCGACCTGGATGGCGGCCCGTTACCGGTCGAACACGGTGGGCCCGCCCGACTCGTCCCGACTAGCGATGCTGATTGCTGGGAGAGTGTCAAGTGGGTTCGTGAACTCGAAATCGTCACGTCGCCACAGGTCGACGACGACACTGCGAAGTCGATTGCGCTATCCCGGGTCGAGTGATCGTCTCGCTGGAACAACCCTTCGGATATCGTTTCGTGGTCACTCCCCATTCGAGAGAGGCTGGCCTCTGGATGTTGCTGTTTAATTTCGAGCGATGAAGCGAAGTGTTCGATTTTATTTAACGGGCCTTTCGCCGTTGAATACCGGTTCAGAGGTTGAACGCTTCTGTATCGACCGGCGTCGATTCACCGTCCACAACTGGGTGCAGAAGGCCTACAGCCCAGCGAGGGCGAGAGCCCGGACCGCGTCGACGTTGACGAGACACTGGTCCAGATCGATGGTCACCGATACGGGCTGTACGCTGCGGTCGATTCCGATACCAACGAGTTCCTTCACGTCAAGACCGAAACGACACAAAATCTCGGTCTTACACGTTCGAAGAGAAGATATTTACACATCGATAACGGTGAGGGATATTACACTTCGATAGAGGTGTGTCTAGCAGGATGAGGAAACGATACACATCGATAGAGAACGATACACATCGATAGAGGTGTGTCCTCGAGCAAAGTGCGATCTTCGTTAGAAGGAAGTGGTAGATCTACCAATTCCCGGGGCGAAAGCGAGAACAGCGTTTGCAAGTCTTCGCTCACTCGATCTCACGTGGTCGTCGATCGGGGATCACCCGCGGTCATTCGATCGGATGGGCAATCAATTGCAAGCGCTACGATAAAACGGGCTTCAATCGAGTGGTTACACTTCGATAGAGGTGTGTGACGAGTGACGAGATCCAACAGCACCCCCTTGCCAGATTTGAAAGACACGAAGTCACTTTGAGTGTTGATACTAGTCACTCGATACATATCGATAGAGGGGGGGTGTCGCCTGAAAACGGCGACCCGCACCACCAGTTGAACCGACTACGTTTGATTTCGGATTTGTGCCTTCACGACAGAGCGAACTTCTTCGGTCGAAACCATTTCGATCCGTGAATCCTCACACAGTGTTTCGAGGATCGTTTCCGGCCGCTCACCGAACTGAAACTGCAAAAACATCCCGGAACTGGGACCGTGGCTCCGCCGCTCAAAGTCGACCAGCGAATACGTCGTCAGCTCTTTCATCTTATTGACGTAGGTCTCTTGATGATACTGGTCTGCATCGAGTGTATCAGTGAGAAATTGATACACCCGATAGCCAGTCGTGCTCCGGGCAGTTCCGTCGGACGTGTGGGCAGCGACTGCTGCAGTCGCATATAGACACAGCTTCTTTTGGGTACTAATACCGCGAACAACCTCTAAGACACGGTTCTTTTCGACTTTCGCCTGTGCAGCGCGCACGTGCTCCTCGCGAACGCGGGCATCGCCTTCCCGTTCGGCCAGTTCGCCGGCGACGCGCATAAGGTCGATCGCTTTTCGCGCATCGCCGTGTGTCTGTGCTGCAAACGCTGCTGCAAGCGGGATCACATCATCATCTACGACATCTTCGTGGAACGCGTCTTTTCGTCGCCGAAGGATCGCCTGAAGCTGATTCGCGTCGTAGTCATCGAAATGAACGTCTTCCGGAGTAAACGAACTTACCGCGCGGCTACCAACTGATTCCATCATTTTCGTGTCGTTCGAGATTGCGACGACAGAAATGTAGGCACTCAAGTCGTCGTTCGCACCGGCGCGTGAAAGCTGATACAAGAGCCGCGAAAACGCTGGTTCCTGTTTGTCCCGCCGTCCTACGAGCATATCGAGTTCGTCAAGTACGAACACGACCGAGTCGAAGTGCTCGTTTACGATCCGATAGAGTTCGTCCCATTTCTCCTTCGTCGCAACCCCGTGTTTCGGGACTTGAACATCGACAGTGGCCTCATCTGCGGCTTGCTGGGCGAGTTCATAAACCGCAACGCCCAGAGTGTCGAGATCCTGGCAGTTGACTTCGATCGTTCCGAACTGGATGTCGCGAGAGTCACAAATCCGACTGATGTTATTACAGACGGCCTTCGTGATGAGTGATTTACCCGTGCCCGAGGGCCCATAAAGGAAGAGATTCGGAGGACGGTTGTTACCGAGCGCAACTCGGAGCATTTTGGTGACTTCTTGGAGCTGGTCGTCGCGACCGACGATCCGATCCTCTGCAACGACGTAATTCGGATCGAGAAGAGAGCGATCCCGAATCAAGCCCTCCTGTTCATCGAACTCAAGGAGCATCTCTTCGATCGATTGGGTAGACCCACCGACGGGAGGGTCAGATGACGAGTGATCGTCAAGATCCTGGGTATCCGGGTGATCGGGTATCGTCTGTGGGTCAGCAGCATCCGACGAGAATCCCGTTTGAGCTGTAGTCTCCTCCTCCGGTGGTCCCGCCTCAACTCGAGAATCCTCGGAGTCGTCAGTACCCATATGAGGGACGAGACAACCAGATAATAAAAAGATTCCCCACCTCTATCGAAGTGTGATCGACCTCGTCAGATTGTCATCCGCCTCTATTGAGAATATTTGTTTGAATACTATTCGAAGATACTCTCACGTCTAACGAAGTGTTCACGAAGACTTCCGCCGAGAGACACACCCCTCTATCGATGTGTTCGATCACTCAAGAGGGGGAGGGGGAGTATCGAAAGGAACAGAAGAATACTCGTTCTCGAGCGATTAAATCCCATATATTCAGAGAACAGGCTGATATACCGCAGTAGACCTTGGTCGACGTCTCTCTTCTTCTTCTTTTCTATTACTACGAACACACACACACCTCTATCGAAGTGTTCGATGTATGGGGATGACTCTGTTCGATGATTCGGAACAACTCCTTCTTTTTTTCCAATCAACTCTAACGAGCTCCAGTCATATATCCGGATTATAAAGGCACTAAGTACCATTTTCATACAGAAAACGTTGACTACCTCTATCTCTTCCTTTCTCCTTGCTCGAATTCGACAGGGGGAACACATCGATAGAGGGGTGTCTGTCCTTCAAAGAGTATTTGTACTTCGAAGGGTGCTTACCCCTCACATCTTCGTTTTTTCCACGGCCAGACGGTTTTCTGAATTGACCTTATTCTCTAGTCCACACTTGTCGACGCAAACACATCGATAAAGGGGTGTCTCTCGCGGGAGTCGTCTCTCGATTTTTTCCCACTTTAACCAGCAGACCCGACAGTCACCTGTGGTTGTTGGTTACATTTGACTTTTCACGAATTCGCGTTTCGAGATGTAGCTGAGATTCTCGTCGACGGAGGCATTCGATCTTGGAGTGCCGACCGAACTCTGTGCGGTCATACGAACCCTGTATTGACCTCAGCTAAGACAGAGTCGGTCTGCCTCCTGAATTGCAACGGTACTATGAGGACGTAAGGGACTCGTTCCCATAGATTGATGTCCTTCCGTTAGTGTGTCAGTGTAATGCGCACAGAATCGCCGAGGTGTCGGGAGGAGGAAGTGTGAGATCGCCTTCGGAACGCGAACTCGAGTCGTTGGCTGCTGATCTCGGAATCACCATTCCCGAAAGTAACCGGGAGATGTACGTACAGGCCATCGACAACAAATTGGAGCCGCTGCAAACCGTCGAAGAGATGGCGACGCCTCAATCGCCACCCCGGGGCTACGAGCATCCGCGTCGAATTCCTGGCTGTCATCCATCCGAAACGGAAGATCCCCACAACGCGTGGATCACCAAATGTCGAATCGAGGGTGCAGACGGCGGCCCTCTCGACGGATTCTCAGTCGGAGTGAAGGATAGTGTGAGCATCGCTGGACTCCCACTCACGAACGGTTCCAGAGTACTGGAGGGATACGTCCCGCAAGCCGATGCAACGATCGTCACCCGCTTGCTCAACGCCGGTGCCATCATTACGGGTAAAAATAATATGTGGAGCTTTTCGATCGGGGCTTCCGACTACGGTTCGGTACGAAACCCGGCTGCGCCAGAGTACAGTATGGGTGGGTCGTCATCGGGTACGGCAGCCGCGGTTGCTGCTGACGAGATCGACCTCGGCATCGGCGGTGATCAGGGCGGCTCGATCCGCATCCCGTCCTCGTTCGGTGGGCTTGTCGGATTGAAACCGACCCACGGGTTAGTGCCGTACACTGGAATTTTCGGCGCTGATCCCTCGATCGATCATACGGGACCGATAACCCGAACCGTCGAAGACGCAGCGCTTGCTCTGGAACAGTTAGCAGGTCGGGATGGACTCGATCCGCGACAACCACACGATCTCGAAGTGAAGGCGTATAGCGAGGCGCTTGGTCAGGACATTTCGGACCTGACTGTGGCAGTTCTCGAAGAGGGATTCGGGCACGAAGCGAGCGATCCAGCCGTGATCGAGACTGTCCACGACGCTGTTCGAACCCTCGAATCAATTGGGGCGGACATCATCGAGCTCTCGATTCCTGAACATTCCCTGGCAAGCGAATTGACGTTGGCGATCATCCGCTACGGGTACGGACAGGTTCTCCAACAGAACGGCGCTCTGAGTGGTTTTGCGGGGTGGTACGATACCGGCGCGGTTGAGTATCTCAGCCGCGCGTTGGACGGCCACAGTAGTGATTTGCCGGTCGCCGCGAAAGTCAGCTGGCTTGCTTCGGAGTTCGTTCGCCGCAATTATGGCGGGGCCGTCTACGGTAAGGCACAGAACCTCGCCACGACGGTGCGTGAGGCGTACGACGAGGCATTGGGAGACGTCGATGCGCTCGTTATGCCGACGGTCCCAGTCAAACCACCGGCGTACGGTGAGGCGATGGGACTCGAAACGATGCTCGGCCAAGATTCGGACTCTGCGGTTGGGTATAACACCTCACCGTTCAATGCGACGCACCACCCTGCGCTCACAGTACCGTGTGGTACGGTTGCGGACGCGCCGGTTGGAATGATGTTTGTTGGAGCCCGTTTTGACGAGGCGACACTGTTTCAATTGGCGTCCGCGTACGAGGGTTCTCAGGACTAACTGCCGTCTGCGTAGAGCACACTCTCGACTAAATGATCTGAACCAGGAGCGGCAGAATATTGGAATATCCGCCCCTCTCACGGTTGGTTACTCCGGTCGGAGTGGCGTAGGTGTCGTCCTCGGGATTCGTGGTTTCAAGCGTTTCAGTGGTTTGTTCTTCGTTTATAACTCTCACCTGATTTTCATTTATAATTCTCACCTGCAATTTAGTCAATTGAAGTGTCGGGTTGGGATTCGACACTAACCAATAAAACTACGTTTCTAGCAGTGTGCTAGTTAATACTAGATACCAGCTGCTATCTCACGAGCCATCGACACCTCCGACGGAGATCTTCACAGACACCGTCGATACGCTAAACGGGGTACTCTCCAGAACAACTCCAACACGTTGCCCGTCACGCCGAAGAGTTGGCGGAGTACAACCCGTCACGCCGAAGAGTCGGCGGAGTACAATATGTCACGCCGAAGAGTTGGCAAAGCATAAAACTCGTGAGGCCCGCCCCGAAGAGGAATCGAACAAACACGATATGAAGGGGGGCCAGACGACCTCCCGGAGGGCGTCCCCGCAAATGCCACAATCACGATCACAGAGATCAGCGACAACCGCTACTATCACTGGCAGTGGCGAGAAGGGGACAGCGTCCGGTCCCAGTACAAAGGCCCGGTCAACCCGGACAAATGAACCTCGGAGAGTGACGATACCCACCCTCCGTTTCCGTCGAAACCCAGTCCGGTAAACGGGTGAGACCGAGACCAAGGTGACTTCACCTCCCGCCTTTCCCCCCGTATTTTTCTACGCAGAATAGAATATGTGCATAAATGATAGAATATAGTAACAAAAAACCGATTAGAAAACATCCACAGACGAGCGGCGCGTTCAGACCGAGATCGGGTGCGCTTTGCTAGTCCCCCATACTAACAACCCACGACTCAGCAGTTACCGCGGTTACTTCGGGATAGAATTTGTGGACCAGCAAATGACTCTTTACGGGGCGATGAATTCGTCGACTCTATATTCTAGAACTATCACTTTCGAATTCTGATTATCAGTTCGACAAGTCTAGCACCGTACGTGCTTTGTTCACCGATCTACAGGGCGGAACCCACGACTTCAATCGTGGATCACTGACATACGGTCGCTTACCAGTCGATGGGGTACTTGAGTTCCATCGCCCGGTCGGAGTCGCCCTGAGGATAGACCACCCGCTGGGAACCGTCCCACCACTGTCCGGTCGTCGTGGTGATCTGTCCCTCCTGCGGGAGGCCGTTCTCCTCGAAGCCGTAATCGCCGAGGACCGTCTCGAAGGTTTCCGATCGGAGTGACTCGCGGATGTCCTCGGGCGCGACGGATTCAGCGGCGCTGACGGCCTGCTGGGTCACCTGCACGAGGTTGTACGCCGACCCGACGACGATGGGCATAAATTGTCTTTCGACCTCGTACTCGTTGCTAAAGGTCTCCCGCAGCTGTTGACCGCCGTGTCCCGGCGGGAGCGGTCCCGGGGACATCATCGCGTACGCGCCGATCTCGTTGAGTGCGGACCACCATTGAGTGGGATCGGCGGCCCGGACGAACTTCAGCACGTCGGGCGTCCAGTTGCTCGATTCGATCTGGTTTACGGCGGTGATGCCACCCGGCGGCGTCGGACACGACAGCACCGCCTCGACTTCGGCGCTTTCGGACTGAGAGATGAGCGCCGAGAAGTCGGAGGACCCGATTTCGAACACTTCGCGCAGCACAACGTCGTACCCCTCATCAGTCAGATACTCCTCCCAGTAGTCGGACATCTCCTCCCCCCATCCGGAGTTGGGCTCCCAGATGCCGATGTTGGTCGGCCGTTCCTCCTCGGGAATGAGACCGAGCATCCCGATCGTCGAGCCCACGATGTCACGAGATTTCGGAAACGGGACGTAGGTCCACTCGTAGCTGTCGTTCCGGTGCGGGGCCTCGTAGGCGAACGTCACCCCGAGAAACGGGAGGTTCTCGTTCTCCGCGAAGGCGCTTCCCGCCGTCACGAGCAAGCTGGAGAAGCTCCCCCAGACCACGTTCACGTCGTTGTTGCTGACGACTGACTGCAGTTGCTCACGCAGCGTCTGCGCGTCGCTCTCGTCGTCCCGGAGAATGTACTCGACGTCCCGATCGAGCTCCTGTCGCATCTTTTCGACGCCGAGTTCGTACCCTCGCTTGAGGTCCTGGCCGAGTGAGGAGTACGCCCCGGTTTCGGGAATCGCCGCCGCGATCGTGAGCGTCTCGGCTCCGGACCCGTCGCCCCCGCCGAACGTACACCCGCTGAGCCCCGAGACGGCAATGACACCGCCCACGCCTTTCTTCAGATACGATCGCCTGCTCTGCGATTGTGGTGTACCAACCATAACACGAAGCAGTATAAATTTATATTATAAAAATATTGTGTTACGTCGAATCAACAACCGACAGAGATGGAATCATCTCACGATCGAAATTACCCACTAATCGCACCTCTCGTGCGATCGCGTGAGTGCTGACTCACAAACGCCCCAATAGGTATTCCTACACTTGGGCGTAGATGTCGTCGCCCTCCACGACGACGTCGAAGGTGGCAATCCGCTGTCCGGAGGCCTCGTTCTCTCCGGTCTCGAGGTCCCACTCCCAGAGGTGCCACGGACAGGAGACCGTACACTCCTCGGCGTTGACGCCGCCACGAGACTCTGTCCAGGTGTGGTCGGCGTTGATCTTCTTCTCGCCGGCTTTGCACAACGGCGCATGTTGGTGCGAGCAGCGGTTGCTGATCGCGTAGAACTCCCCGTCGGCGTTGAATACCGCCACCTCGATTCCGTCGATTTCGACCGCGATGCCACGGCCGTTTTCAATCTCGTCGACCTCGGCGACCTTGGTGTACTCGGTACCGTCGATTTGTGTGGTTTCGACGCTCATTGTCACAGACGAAGGATGTCGCGGGCGTTCTGATGCAGGACGGCGTTCCGAAGGTCCTCATCGTCGCGGAAGGCGCGGCTGGTGAAGAACCACGTCGGGGGGTCCAGCGTCTGGTGCGGCCAATCGGAAGAGTACATAAACGTGTCCTGGGCCATACTCAGATTCAGTAAGCTCTTGGCCTCGCCGGCGCGGCGGGGCAGTGCCATCGGCTGGGTGCAGACGTAGATGTTCTCCCGAAGGTACTCGCTGGGTGCTTTTTCGAGGTAGTGTTCGCCGTCCTCGAACTTCCGTGGCGTAATCTGGATGTCCTCGGGATGCATCTCGTAGAACTCGTCCATCCGGTAACGCACGAACGGCAGCCACCAGTGGCCGGCCTCCTGGAAGACGACGTTGAGATCGGGATAGCGGTCGAACACGCCGCGCATAATCATATTGACCGTGTTTACCATCCCGTGGATGGGCCAGTCGAGGCCCAGCACTTCAGTCCACGTGAGCATCTCGTCGCCGATGTAGGAGTGTTGAGGCCAGAACGCCAGCGATCCATGCAGGATCAGCGGGAGGCCGAGGTCTTCGAGTTTCTCGAAGACGGGATCGAACTTCTCGACGCCCCACGGTTCCCTCGGATCGAACCAACTGTAGACGGCGGCGACGCCGTCCTCGTCGCCCCAGCGGTCCAGTTCACTGAGCGCCGCGTCGACGTCCCACTTTGCGATCGACATCGCCGTGGGGACTCCCTCGTCGACGAAGTGATCCAACATATAGGAGTTCCCCGCCTCGAGCACGGCGTTCTTCAGCACCGGGTGGTGCTGGTGTGGGAGCATATTGAGCGCGCAGTTGACGATCGGCTCGTCGATGGCGAATTTCTCACAGGCCTGTCGAACGTCCTCTGCGTCCTCGGCACGGCCTTGGGTGAACAGCCCCTCGTTGCCCTCGGCGATAGCGTACGCGGCGTCCCACTTGTCTGGGATGGGCCACATTCCGAACTCCGTGGTAAGCCGGTCCAGTGCCCGGTCGTCCTCTACGTACGCTCGTAGCTCCTCCTCTACCGGATTGACGTGGAAGTCCATATCTACGACGTCCACGTCGTACGCCTCTTCAGGGACCTCTCTATCGGGGTCCAGTCGCTGTATTGACGATCCCATATTTTGAATCACGAATTCATAGATTATAATTCATTTGTTATCAGCCTATATCGCACCGTCGTCTGACCGTGATCGACGTGACGGCGAGGGATTCCGCTCGTCAGTTCGTTTCGATAAATGGGAACCCAGCACAGAGTGGATATCGGGGTCGGAGAGATTTTTGCTGGCAGACACGGTGACTCGATATGCGACTGCGTTGCCCAATTCCGTCGCGGATGAGTGAATACGGAAGGGACCGGTGTTTGGCCTGCGCGACTCTATTTTGGCAGTGCCGAAACACACTTCGGAAAGTGTAACAGTCGTACTATTGTTATTCAACCCCCCGTAGCGCGTCACCGTCGCCGCCAATTCGCTGACGGGACGCGCGTCCAGGCCGAACGTTCGAACTGTCGGCCGTAGAATTCCGGTCTGTAGCCGTCAGCCCCGGAGACTACTCGTACGTCAGTTTGAGTTCGATCTCGTTCGATGCGGTCGTGACCAGTTCGACCATCTCTTCTCGGTGGGCATCGTTTCGCATCCGAGCGATCGGCTCTGCTATCGCGACGGCCCCGAACACCTGGTCGTTGGCTACGATCGGCGCGGCTACCGCCGAGACGCCCTCGGCGGCCTCGTGTTCGTTCATCGCGTAGCCCTGATCCCGGATCGTCTCGAGTTCGGCTTCGAGCTCCGCTCGGGTCGTGATCGACTCGTGGGTCCGTTCTGGCAGTCCGTAGCGCTCTATTACGTCGTCGACGTGCTCCTCGGGCGCATACGCCAGCATCGCCTTCCCTGAGGCGAGACAGTGCATATACTCGTGTTTGCCGAGTCGTTCGTGGGTCTCGATCGACTGCTCACCCATCTCTCTGGCGAGATACACCGCCTTCCCTGCTTCCTCGACCATTAGCCAGACCGCGGCACCACTCTCTTCCGCTACCGTCTTGAGCGCTCCCCGTGATTTTTCATAGACCCGATACTGATCTCTGGCACCGATTCCGAAGTCGAAAAACTGGAGTGCGAGCCGATAGGTTCCATCGTCTTTCACGACGTATCCCAGATATGCGAGCGTTTCGAGATAATCGTACAGGGTGCTGTCGGAGACGTCAAGTTCCTCGGACAGTTCTGTAAAGCTTGCACGTTCCATATCCCGAAGTACTTCGAGTATATCGAAGGAACGTACCGCGGATTTGATCGTACGATTCGGGGGGCCTGAGGGGCGCATAGGACGACATACTCGATAATTACGTATAAAATGTTTGTTTCGGCACTGTCGAAAGGAAATCACCACGACGACAGAGCCGTCACCGCTTCCCGGGCCGAAAACTTCGCAGCGTTGCGATCTAATCGTTCGGCACCCGTGGCGCTAACCCCTCCCACAAGCGTACCTCCGACGGTATTAGCGGTTGAGCGTGTGGATCGCCAGGTCCTGTTCGTTGGCTGCGGCTTCCCCGATCGCCTCCGAGAGCGTCGGGTGGGGATGTATCGCTTCGGCGAGTTCGTCGGTCGTCAGCCCCTCCTCGACGGCGAGCGTGATTTCGGAGATCAACTCTGAAGCTTCCGGGCCGACGATTTGACCACCGAGCACGACGCCGCCGTCGCCGCTCACGAGACGAACGAACCCTTCGGCGTGCCCTGTCGTGAGCGCGCGTCCGCTGGCGCGCATCGGGAATTCGCCGACCGAGACGGCGTGGTCGGTCTCCTCGGCGTCTTCCCGGGTCAATCCGACCGTCGCGATCTCCGGGGAGGTGAACGCGACGGCGGGGCTCGCACGGTCCTCAGCCGAAGGATTCCGCCCCGCGATCTCGGCGGCAGCGATCTCGCCCTCCGTCGCGCCGACGTGCGCGAGCATCGGTTCGCCCGCCACGTCGCCGACGGCGAACACGTGATCGACGTCCGTGCGTCCGTACTCGTCCGTTCTGATGAATCCGTCCTGGTCCGGTTCGAGGCCGACTCGATCCAGGCCCATCGTATCGGTCACCGGGCTTCGGCCCACGGCGACGAGCACCGCCTCCGCCTCGTACTCTCGACGGTCGCCGCTGTCGACGTCTTCCGTAGCGACCGTGACGCCCTGGTCGGAAGACTGACACTCCGAGGCGAGTTCGCCGTAGTTCGTCTCGATACCGAGTTCCGCCGCGGCCGAAGAGACCGGAGCGACCAGATCCGACGGAAACACGGGCATCATCGCATCGAGCGCCTCCACGACCGTGACTTCGACGTCGAGTTTCGCGAACAGCATCGAGAGTTCCATTCCGATGTATCCTGCACCGACGACCAGGAGGCTGTCCGGGAGTTCGTCGAGTTCGAGCGCTCCCTTGGCGTCGAGCACTCCCGGCCGATGAAACTCGAATCCGGGAAGTTCGATCGGACGACTCCCCGTCGCTAACACGGCGTGCTCGAAGGTGATCCGCTCCGACTCGCCGTCCGGTCCCTCGATGCGGACCGAATGCTCGTCCTCGAACGCCGCGCGTCCCTCCACGAGCGAGACGCGGTTGGCCTTGCAGAGCTTCTCGACGCTTCGATTCATATTTCCGACGACGTCGTCTTTCCATTCGACCATTTGCTGGAAGTCGACGTCGACCTCGGCCGTGATCCCCATCTGCGAGCCGGTTCGCGCGTCGTGGGCGACGTTCGCCGCCGAGATCAGCGCCTTCGAGGGGATACAGCCGCGGTTGAGACAGGTCCCTCCCAGGGTATTCATCTCGACGAGCGTCACGTCGAGGTCGTACTGTGCCGCTCGGATTGCGGCGACGTACCCCGCTGGACCACCGCCCACGACGAGGACCTCCGTGTCGAAGCCGTCACTCACGTCTCCGTTCGCGTCGAAACCCTCACTCATCGTCGTCCTCCACGTCCCGCCACGAGAGCCGCGGGTTTCGTGCGGCACTCGTTTGATCGATGCGCGCCGCAGCGGTCGTCGTTGGTGCCGCAGAGAGTTCCTCCGGCGTCTTTCGACTCGTCTCCGAGAACGCCTGTGCCAACACGTCGAGTTGGTCCTTGCTCAGCGCCTCCGTGGGCTCGGTCATCAGCGCCTCGTCGACGATCTCGGGCCACTTGGTCGTCGGGGGATGGACTCCTTCGTCGAGCATCCCCTTCGCGAACTCCGCGGCGTCGACGTCGCCGGCGCTGGCGACGAACTCGTGGTGGAACGGCCCGTACGGGATGTCGAGGTCGATCTGGGAGGCGAGGTAGTTCGCGTTCAGAACGGCCATCGCCGAGGTGTCTTTCAGTCCCCCGTCGCCGAGTCGGGAGATGTACGCGTAGGTCTTCAGGAGCACCAGCCAGTTTCCGTGGAAGCCGTGGACCTTGCCGATGCTCTCGGCGGGCTCGTAGAACTCGAAGGACCCGTCTTCCGTCTCGCGGACGTGTGGGTTAGGGAGGAACTCGGTGAGTTCTT
>ENA-ORDC01001636-ORDC01001636.1-marine-metagenome-genome-assembly--contig:-NODE-1636-length-15742-cov-2.702458_pt1 | contig 15742 bp, 15 predicted proteins | sample MGYA00237783_ERZ508515 | MGnify/ENA primary metagenome ERZ508515 (study PRJEB26186, sample SAMN06268792) | marine metagenome | isolation source: Eden Landing Ponds, San Francisco, CA, USA | place... | reverse complement strand
GCCGAGCCGTACGACGTGATCCTCGAGCCGATCGACGTCGAGGCGGATCCCGACGAGGGGCTCGCACTGCACTTCGTTGGGCTGAACGTCTCGAAAGCGTGGGCACTGGCGGGGCTCGCATCCTCCCTCGACGGCCATCGGTACGCCGAGCTATTCGAGCGAAGCGCGCACCGGCACGCCGAGCGCGGACTCGAGATGGCGTTCACCGACGACTACGCTGGGGCACACTGGCTCTCCTCGTTCGCACTCTATCTCCTGACTCGCAACGAGGGCGGTATCGCCCCGACTCGGTAGCGCCGGCAGTGAAAACGGTTCGTTCGATCGATTACTGTCGTTCAGCGACGTCGACGACGTGTTCGACGTCCATCGAAATCCACGCCGTCGTCGCGCCACGACGTTCCAGTTCCTCACGTTCAGCCACGGTAACGACGTCGTCCGAGGCGATCGTCACGACACGGTGTCGTTGCCCGTCGGTCGTCGCGGCTTCGTCGCGCCCCCACTCGACGCTGTCCTCGTCCGGATACGCATCGCTCCCCTCTGGCATGTACGTCATCCCATGGACTGGATGATTATCAAACGGTAGTGGCAGTTTCACAGCGAGAAGACGCCACGGTCGGTGGATTCGTTCCACTACGATTCGTTCCAGCATGATTCGCTCAACGAAGATTGGCTCAACGAGGAATCGCTCCAGCCGGATACTCGATCGCTTTCGTGACCCGCCGACCCTCGCAGCCACCCACTGGTGTTCCACCGAGGAAGGAACCTCCCTCACTCCGCTGGACCGAGTCGCCAGACGGTTCCGCCGTTCTCGCCCCGGCCGAGCGCGTAGAGTTCCTCCGCTCGATTGCGACCGAACGCGTACAACGACTGCACGCTGGCACCCTGGATCGCCATGGTCGCGATCGGCCAGATCGTTGAGCCATCGCCGCGTGCGGATGCGAAGAGCTGCCCGTTCGGCAGGTAATCCCCGTAGACGTAGACGTTCTGGAGCCCGTCGATCGCAGCGCCGCGATAGACGTACCCACCGATCACGGAGACGCCGGTGACACCGTCGCCGGAGTGAGGATACTCGATGATGGGATTCAGGAACGGCTCGCGACCTCGCCCCTCGTCCGGCGTGGCCGAGGGACAGGTCTCGGCCTGGAAGCAGTGGGTCGCTTCACGGACGTTCCAGCCGTAGTTTCCGCCCGACTCGACCAGATTGACTTCCTCGTACCGGTTCTGCCCGACGTCCGCGACGTAGAGATCGAACCGCGGCTCATCGCCGTCCGTCCCTTCCTCGATCACGTTGAAGGAGAGTCGCCAGGGGTTCCGCAACCCCCAGGCGTAGTGTTCGTCGAGGCCGGGTGCACCGACGAGCGGGTTGTCCTCGGGAATCGCGTAGGGGTCGCCGCTGTCGACGTCGATCCGGAGGAGGCTCCCGAGCAGATTCTCGGTGACGTCCTGGCCGTTTCCGCCCGCGACGGGGTCGTACCAGTCGTCGACGTGACCAGGCCCCTGGTCGTTGCCAGCACCCCCGTCGCCAACGGGGACGTAGAGGTAGCCCTCCGGGCCGAAGGCGAGGTCGCCGGCGTTGTGGTTGCTCTGGGGCTCGGGAATCTCGAGGATCGTCCTCTCGGAGTCGCGCCGAAAGGTGGTGCCGTCCGCCGAGACCTGGAATGACGCGAGGACGAACGTGTGGTCGTAGTCGTCGGGCGTCCCAGGACGCGGTGGGGCGCTGTACCTGACGAACGCGCGTCGGTCGTTCGCGAAGTCGGGGTGCAGTGCGAGTCCGAGGAGCCCACGTTCTCCGCCGCTGACGATCGCGTCTTCGAGGTCGAGCACCGGGGTGTCGATGAGCGAGCCGCTCCCGTCGAGTGCCTGGATTCGACCGCCCTGTTCGACGACGTACGCGAGCGTCGAATCGGGCGCGAATTCGATGCCGACCGGTGCCTGGAGGCCGTCGACGACGGGATCGAGGCGAATCGCGTCCGGAACGTTCGGAAGTTCCTCGCCGTTCCCGTCGGTGCCGGTTCCGGTGCCCCCGCTATCGGTGGCAGCTCCGTCGTCGCTCGTGGACTGGGTGGAATCGTCGGTTCCGCTATCGTCGCCGCCACCGTTGCCGCCGACACACCCGGCAACGCAGACCGACGCGCCTGCCGCGAGGAGTGCTCGTCGACGAATGCCGGACTCGTCCATGTCCTCCAGTTCGGACGCACCGCTCCTAACTCCTCGGTCGGCCATCCCCGCGAGCGATCCGCTGACGAGGACAGTGATGACGAAACGTCGAGGAGCGCCACCACCAGGGCTCGAACCTGGGACAACCACGTTAACAGCGTGGTGCTCTACCAACTGAGCTATGGCGGCCCGCTGCAGACACAAATAGCCCGGAAGCATTTGATTAGGCTTTCGCTTTCACGGGATTACGCCACTGGGTGGCACGATCGACAGCGGGTCTACGCCGCGAGGTGCGCTGGTCTACGCGCTGTGAAGGACTGCTGGACGGGCCGTCCGACCGGAACGCTTTCGGCCCGGACAGGTGAACGCTCGGGCGAGATGGACGACCTCGACGCGGTGCTCGACCGGGCACGGGAACTCGTCACCCCGGACGACGCCGAGCGCTCGGCCCTCGCCACGGCGACCCAGCGGCTGCGCGAACGCGCCGAACGCGCGATCGCGGACCGCGGCGTCACGGCCGAGGTCGTCCTCGTCGGCTCGACGGCCAGATCGACCTGGCTGCCGGGCGAGCGAGACGTCGACATCTTCGTGCAGTTCCCGGCCGATCTCGATCGCGAGGAACTGCAAGCACACGGCCTCGCTGTCGGGCACGCCGTGCTCGGCAACGGCCACGAGGAGTACGCCGAGCATCCCTACGTCACCGGAACGGTAGAGGAGGGCCCGCTCGACGCGATCGACGTCGACGTCGTCCCCTGCTACGATCTCGAGGACGCGACCGACATTCGGTCGGCCGTCGACCGCACGCCGTTTCACACCGAGTACGTCGAGGAACGGCTCGACGACGATCTCGCGACGGAGGTCAGGCTCGCGAAGGCCTTCGCGACGACGATCGGTATCTACGGGAGCAACCTTCGCACGCGCGGGCTCTCCGGCTACCTCACCGAGTTGCTCGTACTGGAGTACGGCGGGTTCCGGGCACTGCTCGAGGCGGCAGCAGACTGGCAGCCGCCGGTCGTCCTCGATCCCGTCGACCACGGGACGGCGACGTTCGACGATCCGCTCGTGGTCATCGATCCGACCGATCCCGGGCGGAACGTCGCCGCGGTCTGTTCGGCCGCGAACGTCGCACGCCTCCAGCACCACGCACGGGCGTTCCTCGACGATCCCGATCCGGCGTACTTCGAGACGGAGAAGTTCCCGCAGAGCGAGGTGCCGGCGATCACTGCGGCCGGGCTCCGCGAGCACGTCGAGCGGCGACAGACGACGCCGGTCGCGATTCGGTTCACCGCACCGGACCTCGTCGACGACGATCTCTATCCGCAGCTCCGGGCGTCGTTGGGCGGCGTCGTCGGCCTCCTCGAACGCACCGGCTTCGACGTCCTCCGATCGACCACGGCCGTCGCCGACGGCGATGCAATCCTGTTGGTCGAACTCGAGGTGACCGACCGCCCGGCCGTCGAACGACACGAGGGCCCGCCGGTCACGGTTCGTGAACACGCCGACAACTTCTACGAAGCCTACGCGGACGACCCCGAGGTCTACGGGCCGTTCGTCGAGGACGATCGCTACGTCGTCGAGCGCCCACGCGAGGCAACGAACGCCGTCGACCTCCTCGCCGGCGACGCACTTTTCGACGTGCGCCACGGCGCTGGCGTCGAGCGACGGCTCCAGCACGAGTACGAGGTGCTCGTCGGCGTGGAGCTCGTCGACTTGCTCCCGTCGTTTGCCGACGCGCTCGCCGAGTACTTCGACCCGCGTCCCTGATCGAACTCCCCCGTCGCCGCAGTGCCCACTGCTCAGTCGCCGCGAACCGCCTGGTGAGCCGTGGCGATTGCGTCGACGCGGGACTCGACGGCGTCGCTCGGATCGTCGTCCGGCTCGACCGGCTGGTACCCACTACAGACTTCGTGTACGGTGCGCACCGATTCGGCGAGGACGTCGAGCCCGTAGCCGCCCTCGAGCACGAACCCGAGTCCGGCGTCGACGTCGTCGGCGATCGACCGCGCCAGCGACGCGAGCCAACCGTACCCCTCCGTCGACACGCTCATCCGTGAGATCGGATCGTGGCGATGGGCGTCGAAGCCCGCGCTGATCAGGAAGCAGTCCGGATCCATTCGCTCGATTGACGGTCGGATCAGCTTCTCCATCGCGAGGCCGTAGGCTGCGTCGCCGGCGCCGGGGGGCATCGGCACGTTGAGTGTCGCGCCTGCCCCCGCGCCGGTCCCGGTCTCGCTGCTGTCGCCCGTACCAGGATAGATCCCATCCTCGTGGATGGAGGCGAAGAAGACGTCGCCGCGATCGTAGAAGACGTCCTGCGTGCCGTTGCCATGGTGGACGTCCCAGTCGAGAATCGCGACCCCATCGGCGCCAGCATCGAGTGCGGCCTGGGCAGCGATCCCGACGTTGTTGACGAAGCAAAAGCCCATCGCGTCGTCGGTCACCGCGTGGTGTCCGGGGGGTCGTCCGATCGAAAACGGCGTGTCGCGCCCGTCGTCACCGGCCATCACGCGCTCGGCTGCCCATCGTGCCAGTCCTGCGCTCTTCAGGATCGCCTCCCAGGTGCCATCGACGACGACCGTGTCGGGATCCCATTCGCCGCCGCCATTCTCACAGAACCTTTCGAGCTCCTCGACGTAGTCCCTGTCGTGGAGCTCACGGACGACGTCGAGGTCGATCGGATCCGCGTCGACGTACTCCACGCCGTGCTGGCGCTTCAGTCCTTCTCGAATCGCCCTGAGACGATCCGGCGACTCCGGGTGTCGCCGCCCTGGATCGTGCTCGAGACAGACGTCGCTGTACCCGAACTGCATCTCACGTGGCGTCGAACAGCGCGAAGTAGGTCTCGACGTCCTCGGCTTTCACCGTCCGGCGGTCCGCGTGCCGGGCAAGGATCGCCGCAGCTTCAGCGACGTTATCGGCGTAATCCTCGAGGATGTCGGCGAGTGCGATGCGGGCGTCCATCGAGACGCGATACTGGCCGTCGATCTTCAGGCGGGCGATCCGATCGACCGGCGCGACTGGCAGCTCGAGCGCCTGCTTGTCGATCGATGCCTCGACGCTGAAGTCCTGTGCCATCAGCGTCTTCCGTCCGTCGGCGGTCGCGTGATCCGCCGCGTCCACCGCGAGATCGGCACCGCGTTCCTCCACTCGTCTGGCGAGCTCCTCGGCGGCCTCCGCGCTCACCCGGAGATCGCCGGCGTTCCGTCGAATGATCGTATCGACCGGTGCGAAGGGGAGCTCGACGCTCATACCACTGACTGGGGGGAGCGCTGCCGTTAACGTTTTGCTCTGCGTGCCGCTCCGGCGTTCTCGCCCCAGTTCGTCCCACGAGCACCGATCGGCGACACAGGGCAGTTCGATCACCGACGCCAGACCATCGCAGAGCACGACTGCACGAGTGCCGGTCCCCCGATCGTGAGGACTGGCGATCAGAACACGTCGTCGGCCGCGATCCGATCGTCCTCGACGCCCTCGCCACGAACGGTGATCTCGTCGCCGAGGTGGACGTCGGCGTCGGCGTCGACGCGGACGGTCTGCTCGCCGTCATCGAGGATGATCGGATCGCCAGCCTGTACGACGATGCCAGTGAACTCGACCGTCTCGCCGACGGCGACGACCGCTCCGTCTGCTTCGCTGTCGGCGTCGGCCGGTTCCGATCGCGTGGTCTGCTGGGCGCTCGCGGTGTCAGCGGTCGCGGCCGCAGCTTCGGCTGCCGGGCGGTCGCCGTCGTTCCCGGAACCGTCCCCGTCCCCGGCACCCTCTCCGTCGGACGCGGAATCGTCAGCAGCGTCGTCGCCGAAGGCCGAGAGGTCCGCGTCGCCGTCGTCGGTCCCACCGCCACCTGCGGGCATCCCCTCGTCTCGCTGGAGCACCGTCACGGCTGCCTGCCAGCCCGCGGAGGCTTCGAGGTCGTCTTGCCAGCCATCCTGGATCTCGACGTCGGCGAGCGCGAGTTCGTCGCCGGGCGAGATCTCGAGGTCTGCCTTGTCGCCCCAGAGCGCGACGCGAATGTCGCCGGAGTCGTCCTGGACGCGAATGTTCCTGACCTGCCCCTCCGAGCCGTCGTCGCGGTCGAACGTGCGCTTGGGGTCGGCGGACCGGACGACACCGACGAGGTCGACCTGCTGGTCGATCTCGACGTCGCCGATCGGCGTCGATTCCGGTTCGTACTCGACCGACTCCTCGATCTCCTCGATCGCGCCGCGCTCGCCGACGTGCAGTTCGAGGTCGCCGTCGCGCTCGCGAACGTAGCCGTCAACGACCTCGACGGAGGTGCCGGGTTCGAGTTCTTCGGCGCGGTCGGCCATCCCGTCCCAGAGCGTCGCGCGGATCCGGCCCGACGGATCGCCGAGCGCCAGGTTCGAGACCTTGCCCTCCGAGCCGTCGTCACGATCGAACGTGCGCACGGACTCGGTGTCGAGCACGAGTGCCTCGACGTTGACGTCCGAACGCCCGAGCGTGAGATCGTCGATGCTCGTCGTGCCCTCCAGATCGACCGCGACCTCGACCGCTGCATCGGGCTCAGCCTGGTCGACGTTGACCTCCAGGCCGCGGTAGCCCTCCGCGGGCCGACCAGCGATGCGGACGACGTCACCGCGTTCCATCCGCTCGGCTGCGTCGGTGGCCAGTCCGTCCCAGAAGGCGACCCGGATTTGCCCGGTCTCGTCGGCCACCTCTGCGTTGAGTACGCGGCCTTCGTCGGGCTGCTCACTGCGATCGGGGGCCTCCTCGTCGGCAGCCGATGGTTCGTCCGCCTCGCCCTCGTCCGTCTCGGTCTCGTCTGCTCCGTTCCCGCCCTCGGTGTCTCGTTCGAAGGTCTTCAACTCGCCCACGGAGACGACCTTCGCGACGAACTTCACCTCCTCCATGCCCGCGTCGATCTCGGCGACGCCCTCGACTTCGCCCCCGTCATCGTCGAGTTCGTGCGCGACGAGCATCGCCGCAGTCTCCTCGTCCGCGAGGCCCCCCATCCGCTCGACGCGCTCCTCGACCGCGTCGCGAAACTCCTCTAACGCCACGTCGGCCTCGAGGTCCTCGTGGATCTCCTCGATGACGCCCATTCTATCGCTCAGCATGGTAGGCCGCCGCTTAAGCGTTGTCGTTGGCGCGGAATCGCCGCGCTGGCTGTCGGTTTTCGACTCGCGTCGACTGCCGGAATCGGATCGGATTTCCTCGGTACACGCGCCGGGCTTGCCCCGGCTTCCGACAAGAAGGTGTGGTTGGGTGCCCGAACGGTTCCGTCCCGTCAGTGCGATGCTGCGGGTGCCTACTCCACGTCGAAGGCGTGCTGCTCGCCGCCAACGTGGGAGACCCGCACGGTGTCGAGGGCGGACACGTCGCTCACGGTGATCGTCGTCCGATACGCGATCTCGCCGATACACTGTACGCAGACGTTGTCGCGATCGCGAACGTCGACGGTCAGCTGTAGCTGGCCGTTCTCGATCGTCGCGCCTGCGAGCACCGCATCGTGGCAGGGCGTCGACGCCGACAGGGTTCCCTCCACCACGACGTCGCCATCCTCGATGTCCATCGATGCCTCGGAGGTATCCTGACTCCCACAGGTCGTCGAAGTCGTCCGGATCGACTGGTCGGAAATCGATGGGGGTTCACATGGATCCGAGCAGTCACCGTCTCCGCTGCTGGAGGCGTTCCCACCGTCGTCGGAACCGGCACTGCCAGAACCGTCCTCGCTGGCATCGGTATTCGATCCACCGTCGGCAGACCCGTCACCATCGTTCGATCCATCGTCGCCCTGCGAGAAGCACCCCGCCAGTGCAGCGCCACTCGCGGCTGCGACCGCCGAGAGAACCGTGCGTCGCTTCATACCACTCTTTCGGCCTCCTCTCAAAAGGGTGTACCGAACGCTCAAACGATCGCTTCACCCACGCCGCCCCCGATTCGTAACTCCTTTAGTGCGTACTCCACCTACAGTAGGATGAGTTCTGGTAGGGTAGTGGACTATCCTCCTGGCCTGCGGAGCCGGGGACCGGAGTTCAAATCTCCGCCAGGACGCTCACTTCGTTCGTTACACTCACTACGTTCTCGTCCTGGCGTGCCCTGCGCTCGCTCCGCTCGCGCAGGACTCCGCCAGGACGCTTCTGCGATTCTACGACCGCGAGCGTAGCGAGCAGTCAGATCGCAGATGCGGACGCCGCGGAGATTTGAGCAGACGAATCGGAGCCTGTTCGTGCTCAAGCGATGTCTTTCTCGGACTCACTGGCAGCCGAAAACCGCTTGCAGAATCGTTACTGCGACGCCCGATATTCGCCGAACTGCACGCCGATCGCGAGGCAGATGATCCCGAAGATCGCCATCGACGGAGCGACCATCATCATGGTGGTCCGGAAGGTCATGAAGCCGGCTGCTGCCAGTCCGCCGATACCGATTGCGATCACGGCGACGAACGCGATTGCTGTCGTGAGTGCGTCGAACTCGACCATGCGAGTGTACAATCAGTCCGCGCGGAAAATACCGGGCGTTTCGGAGGCGTCTGCCGGTGCCGGCCCGGGCGACCCACGTCAGGACGATTCGCCGCTCGGGCGGATGACGCCCGCGAGCGAGACGACGAGGCCGAGGAGCCAGCCGAGCGGCACCGAGATGCCCAGCCACATCAGGACGTAGCTAAAGCCCTCGAGTTCGAAGGCGTCGCGGATCTGCTCGTTGAGGCCGCCGACGAACAGCACTTCGTCGAGCAGGAAGATCGCGAGGTCCTCGCTCCGTGGGAAGAGCGCGTCGCCAACGACCCCCGAAAAGAGCGCCGCGACGATCGGTGGCAGGAAGATCGCAGTCATGGCTGCGGGATAGGCGACGCCGATCGTGAGTCCGCGGCCGCCGTATCGCGTACAGAGCGCCGCGAGCCCCGCAGAGATCGTGGCGACGCCGCCTGCCGCGGCGACGGCGACGAACCCGTTCCAGGAGAGTCTGAAGTGGGCTGCGATCGCGAGGCCGCCCCAGACGATCGCGGCGACGAGGACGACGCCGAGGATGCCGATACCTGCGATCATCGTGTCGATGCGACGGGAGTAAAAGCGTGCGACGACGCCGAAGATGGCGAGGGGGTAGAGTACCCCGACCATCAGGATGCCAAGCGCTCCCCAGATCTTGTAGGCGATCTGCCCGGAGGTGGTGTTCGGGGTCCAGCGACCGAGGACCGAGTGCGCCTGCCGCTGGCGGGGGAAGATCAGCTCCATCCACGTGTCGTGGAGCCGTCGGAGGTCGATCTTGACCCCGTCGAGGACGCCGCCGCGCGCAGAGCCGGCTGCCATACTAACCTCCTGCGCGCCGCCGGGAATTGAATGTTGGGGAACGGTCGCGGAACACTACCAGCGGACGCAGGCTCGGTAAGCCGATCGTACGATCGATCGGCGTCCCGTTGTGACGGACTTACTCCCAGGGTGCGAAGCTCGGATCGACCTGCCGCTCGCGTCGCTCGATGGATTCGATCTGCTCGACGTCCTCGTCGTCGAGCGTCAGGTCGAGACTCTGCCAGTTGTCGTGGACGTGCTCCGCACTGGTCGCCTTCGGGATCGTCACCACGTCGCGCTGGCGCAGCCAGGCGAGGCTGACCTGCGCTTCGCTGACGCCGTGTTTCTCCGCAATTGCGCCGATCGTCTCGTCGTTCAGCACGCTCCCGCGTGCGAGTGGTGAGTATCCGACGACGGTGACGTCCTGGTCCTGGCAGTGCTCGACGAGGTCGTACTGTGGCAGGAAGGGGTGGAGCTCGACCTGGTTGGCTTCGATCGGCGCCTCGCAGACCTCGATGGCACGATCGACCTGCTCGGGAAGGAAGTTACTGACGCCCACGTGGTCGATCAGCCCACGCTCGCGGAGCTCGGCGAACGCGGAGAGGCTGTCCTCGGGCTCGTACTCCCGTGCCGGCCAGTGGACGTAGAGCAGGTCGACGCGATCGACGCCGAGCTTGTCGAGGCTCTCCTCCGTCGACGCGATCACGTCGTCGTGTTGGAGTTCGTCGATCCAGACCTTCGTCGCGAGGAAGATGTCTTCGCGATCCACGTCGGCGGCCGCGATTCCGTCGCCGACTGCGGACTCGTTGCCGTAGATCTGTGCGGTGTCCACGTGGCGATAGCCTGCCTCGAGCGCCGTCCGGACGCTCTCGGCGCACTGTTCGGGGTCCTCGTTCTGCCAGGTGCCGATGCCGAGGGCGGGGATGCCGTCGATTGCGGGACAATCAGCAGCCGCTGGAAGTTGCTCACTCATCGACTGCACTTGCCACCGTCCGATGAAAGGCGTTGGGAACCCGGCGAGCGTCGTGCGAGCGGGAGCTCGTGGGCGTCCCTCGACCAGCCAGGGCGCCGATCGATTGGTGCGTCACTGTAGTCGAATCTGACCCACGGAGGACGCCGGGATTGGCTCGCACGGGGACTGCATTCAGCAATATTCATAACCGTCAGGGCGGACGTTCGCCCATGGACGACCACTACGACGTGGTGATCGCCGGCGCGGGCCCGGCTGGCGCGCAGTGCGCTCGGGACGTGGCCGCGCGGGGATACGACGTGGTGGTCCTCGAGACGGAAGCCGAGGACGAGTTCCCCGCGCAGTCGAACAAGTCGACTGGCGGCACCTTCCCTTCGATGATGGCCGCGTTCGGGATTCCGGACGACGTGGTGATGCAGTTCACGGACGAGGTCGTCCTCGAGTCACCGAACGACTTCTACGTGCAGGACCAGCCTGGAGCCGTCCTCGAGTTCGCGGACTTCAAGCGGTTCCTCGTGGCGGACAGCCAGGAGAAGGGTGCCGACTACATCTGGGACGCGCGTGTCACCGCCCCGCTGCGGGAGGGTGGCGACCTCGTCGGCGTGACCTACAACGGTGACGAAGAGGTGCGCGGCGAGGTGATCGTCGACGCGACGGGGCCGAGCGCGCCGCTCGCGAAGAAGCTGGGCGTGAGCGACCTCGAGCGCCGGAATCAGGCGATCGGCATCGAGTACGAGTTCGAGGGCGTCAATCTCGACGCCGATGGGTACGCCGACCTCGCGGACGCGATGATGCTCCGGCTCGACCACGACCTCGCGCCGGGCGGCTACTCCTGGATTTTCCACACGGGCGAGGACACCGCGAAAGTCGGTCTCTGCTACATCCAGAACGAGAGCTACCAGCGGTACGCCACTGCGGATCGGACGATCGACGGCTATCTCGACTACTGGGTCGAGAAAGACCCCCGCCTGCAGGACGCGACGCGACTCGAGGGGAAACAGCACCGCGGGTCGGCGCACATCCAGCCGCCCACGTCGCTCTCGGCGGACTCCTTCATGGCGATCGGCGATACGGTTCCGACGATCGATCCGCTCTGGGGCGAGGGCATCCACAAGTGCATGAAATCGGCCCGCTCTGCGGCGATCGTCGCCGACCACGCGCTCACCGGCGAGGTAAACACCTCCGCGGAGAAGATGGCGATCTACGACAAGCTCTGGCACCAGGACGTCGCGCCGAACGTGAACAAGCGACTCCTGATGACGAAGCTCCTCTACCTCGCGCCGAACGGTCGCTACGATCAGCTCATGAGCGACCTCGGGAGCGCCGCGAAGAACACGCTCGCGGAGGCCAACGAGGGCAACAAGCGCGCGATCGCGAAACTGCTGCACCTCCGGGACCTGCCGACGCTTGCCCGGCTGGCGAAGCTCCACTACTCGGGCTGATCGGCTCGGGCGGCAGTGTCCGGACGCGGACCGCAGTCACTCGCACGGGCGGAATCACGAGGACCGCAGTCACGCGATCCAGTAGGCGTCGCCTTCGACCCCCGGAAACCCTTTATTGACCGCTGCCAATTGACGGCCCATGAAGCGGCAGGGGCTGCTCGCCCTCGCGGTCGTCGGATTGCTCGTCACGACTGGGTGCGTGGGACTGGTACTCGGCAACGGCCTCGAGATGGACTCGGAGCCGGCAGGTGTGAGCGACGAGGCCCTCTCCGAGACCGGATTCGAGTTCGTCGAGCACCGAACCCTCTGGCTCAACGAAACAGTGCAAGTCGCTGGTCAGCAACGGGACATCAACGCCTCCAACCACGCGATGATCTACAATCGCACGACGTCCCTCGAACGGTTCGATCGGGACACCGGCGGCTTCGTCGTCATCTCGACGCCGGACGTTTCGATCGGTGGGGAGTCGGTGAACCCCGCAGCCCGCATGTCCAACCGCGAACTCGTCGAGCGATTCCAGGGCGACCTCGAGTCTGAAGTCGGCCAGCTCGGGAACCTGACGAAGGTGTCCGAACGCACCGAGCCCGTCCTCGGGTACGCGGCTACCGTGAGCGTCTTCGAAACGACCACCACGATCGACGGGCAGGACGTCACGCTCTACGTCCACGCCACCACGGTGAAACACGAGGGCGACGTCGTCGTGGCAATCGGCGTTCACCCGGAGGCGCTCGCCCAGCAGGCACCGGAAATCCACCGTCTGATGCGCGGCATCGAACACCCCGTCGACGTCTGATTCCCCATCGACGCTGGTGTACTGCCGACGACAGATTCCTGTTGACGTCTGATAGCCGACCGGCGTCTACTATCTGGCCGACGTCTGATATTTGATCGACGTATAATATCTGTCCAACATATATTATCTGGCCGACGTCTGATCGATCCAGTCGACGTACTGAACCCGCCACTGTACTGTCCCGTTTCGTCAGTATTCGTTCGCTACGCTTGCGATGACTTTCGGCGTAGCTGCGAAGCCTGGCGGAGCCAGCTCCTGAAAAATCTCGTCTGTCGGCTCTGTACGAGTACTTATCTCGGCCCGTACGGCATCTCGAGGGTCTGATTCTGCTCCTCGTCGATGTCCGGGCGTTCCGTCTTGTACGATCTGTAGTTTCTGTCCAGTCCCCAGGCGAAGAGGTAGGTCGCGATGATGAACACGCCACAGGCCGCCAGCAGGTACTCCGCCGGCGGGATCGTGTAGCCGAAGAATGGGCCCCTGATCACGTACCACCCCGACGCGACCGTAATCACCATCCCCAGGGTGCCGATGAGTGCGCCGCCCAAGTCTGTCATGGTTGTCTGTGGCCGTTACTGGCCACTTGAACTCTGGATATGGCCACAAGGTATTAAAATGATCGTAAAATCTGGGCCATATACGATTGTATTGAATAAAATAATCGAATGGAAGTTAGGTCTGACGCCGTTTCGTTCGTGAAGGCGTTCTGTGGGGGACGAGTCGAGTTCGGACAGTCGGGTCGATCGTCGTTACGCGACAACTATCGAAAATCGAAGGCCATTGATCTATACGCGCGGGCCTCGTCGGGACTGCTTCGTGACGACCCGGCCGCTACTCCTCGGCCCGACCGGGTCAGTCCTCGATCGGGATTCGGGTGTCAGTGTCCTCCTCGAGTGCCATCATCGGCAGCTCTACCTCGAGGACGCCGTTTTTAAACGAGGCGCTGATCGACTCCTCGTCGATAGCTCCGGGCACGTGGACGGCCTCACGGACGCTCCGACGATGCGAGGCGTACTCGATCTCGTCGGCGCGTTCGGCGACGACCGAGAGTCGGCCATCGTCGTATCGAAGGTCGATCTCGCTGCTGTCGAAGCCTGGAAGGTCGAGGACGTAGACGTACGCGTGTTCACGCTCGACCAGTTCGCCAGTGCCGGTCCCCCGGAACGTGAACTCGGGCCAGCTATCGAACATGCGATCGAACGGGCGGTCTATTCCATCGAAGGGTGTAATTGCCATCGTGAGTCACCTGATCGCTTCGCGACGAGCGCGCTGCCCTCGGAGCCGGCAGGAATCGGTCCGCGGCTGACCGTATCGGTCCGCGACTAACCGTTTTGCCGCCGCGACCCCGGGTGGCGCGGCTCGTCGGTCTCGAATTGATCGATACAAATACGCGATTGACGACGATAAAGGGCGCTGGAGCAGGGCTAGCACGCGTCGCCCTGCGCCCCATCGGAGGGTGGCGGCTGTGGATCGGCGAACGGGTCGGCGAGCAGGTCGGCGCTACAGGTCCCGCTGGAGCTCCTGCGCCCGATCCACGTTCCACGCGAAGCTCTTGCCGTCCTCGGTCGGCGTCTCGAGGACGAACGGGAGGTCACGCAGTTCGGGATGAGAGAGGATCGCGGTCATGCCCTCGACGCCGATCTCGCCCTCTCCGACGTGGGCGTGTTCGTCTTTGTTCGTGCCGCGTTCGTGCTTCGAGTCGTTGAGGTGCAGCGCTTTGAGGCGCTCCAGTCCGACGACGTCGTCGAACTCCGCGACTGCATCCTCGACGCCCTCCTCCGTCGCGAGGTCGTACCCCGCAGAGAAGCTGTGCGCGGTGTCGAGACAGACGCCGAGGTCCTGCTCGCTCCGATCGATGACGCCGGCGAGATGCTCGAACTCGCCACCGAGCTTCGTACCGGACCCCGCATCGGACTCGACGAGGATCTGGACGCCCTCGGGGACCTCGAGCGAATCGAGCGTCTCGGCGGCGTTGTCGAGCCCCCCTTCGACGCCAGCGCCGGTGTGAGCGCCGAGGTGGACGTTGACGTACTCGACACCCAACCGATCGGCGGCGTCGAGTTCGGCCTGCATACTCGAAATCGACTTCTCGCGGAGGTCGTCCTTGGGCGTCGCGAGGTTCACGAGGTAGGAGGAGTGGATCAGCCAGGGCCCATCCAGCTTCTCGGCGGTCTGCTCGCGGAAGGACGCGGCCTCGTCGTCCTCGATGCTTGGCTCCTGCCAGACCTGCGGCGAGGTCGTGAAGATCTGGCCGCAGTTCCCACCGACGTCGAGCTGTCGATCGACGGCCTTGTCGACGCCGTCCGCGATCGAGACGTGTGCTCCGATCTTCATGCCAGATCCGAGCCAGCCGACCAGCAAAGGGACTTCGATGTGTGGGAGGACTGCCGCGGTCCGGGACGTGTCGCTGGCAGGGCTCACGCGCGAGGGACGACTTGTTGCCAGTGGGTCAGTCGTCGGCGACAGTCCGCTCGCGGAGCCAGGAGTCGCTCGCGTACTTGGTCTCCGCGAGCTCGCGGGCGCGGTCGAGTTCCGCGTCGGTCCAGCTGCCGACCTCGGCGTCGGCCCATTCGATCAGGGCGCCCTCGAGGTGCTCGACAGCGTCCGCACGCGAGATCCCGGACTCCGCCCGGATCGAGGTCACGCGCTCCCGGAACCGATCGGCGTCGATGCCCGGATCGGCGAAGACGCCGAGGTGCTCCTCGGGCGCCAGGTCGTAGGACAGGGACCCGTGCTGGATCACGGCCTCGCGCTGGCGATACTGTGCGTTGCCACTGAGCTTCCTGGGCGATCCATCCGCCGTGGCGTCCGTCGAAGCGTCCCCCGCAGACGCCCCCGACGTCGCCACGATGTCGTGTGCAGGGTTGATCGCCCGAAGATAGCAGGTGGGCTCGTGGATCGCGGGCTGCTCGGCGTCGGCGAAGGCAGCGTCGACGCCCATCCGCTCGAAGGCGTCGAGAACCGGCGCACAGAGCATCGCGTAGGTTTCCATGAGATCGCCGGGGAGTTCGGCGGCCGGCGCGATCACGCTGTAGGAGATGTCCGCGTCGAAATCGTGGTAGATTCCCCCGCCGCCGGTCTGGCGCCGGGTGACGTCGATCCCCTCGCGTTCGCAGTACTCCCAGTCGACGGTGTGGGG